>Ga0164320_10000611_pt1 | contig 12059 bp, 11 predicted proteins | sample GuaBasSediGuay11_FD_113736 | JGI IMG/M metagenome (GOLD analysis project Ga0164320, IMG submission 113736) | Subseafloor sediment microbial communities from Guaymas Basin, Gulf of California, Mexico - Guay11, Core 4567-28, 0-3 cm | ecosystem: Environmental > Aquatic > Marine > Hydrothermal...
CCCGAGTTCCTGATCCGGGTTCGGCCAGTCGGTTTCCATGAACCCAAAGACAATACCGCGGCCTTCCTTGTGCTGCAGGTTCCACATCAGCCCTGCCGCGAAATACAAAATAGAGGACAAGACGATATTGGGTAGCCATGTCGGTGGATAGTAGCCGTGCTTCAATATGATGTAGACGTCATACAACCAACTGACCGAAAACATCCAGACACACACGGCGATGTACACATGCACGGCTCGCGCCTGTCCTTTGAGCGCCAGGTAGAGCGTTCCGACCGCCCATGGTGCCGTCAAAAATGTAAGGGCCGACATGAATGAGGCATCAACATAGTCCCATGTTGGGTCACCCGTGTAGGGCGCCATGACGATCATCGACAAGGCGGCAACACCGAAGGTCAGGAGCTTCCACTTTGACCCTATGAATTTTCGGTACTCGGGCCGAAACAGGACCAGCGTCTTGCGCTCGCGAATCATCAACATCGCTGCTACGACGCAAGCCAGCGTGTATACCGCCATGTAGGCAGTAAATGCTGGCGTCAGCTCTATCACCATCGCTGTTTCTACGAGGGTTGGAACTTGACGGGATCCTGTTCCGCGCGTTTTGTCAGATCGTGTGTAGTCATAGCCCGAAATTGAGTCTAAATATAGGGAACCGCAGTAGCATCAGGATATCTACTAATAGTGATAATCGCACAAATCGCTGGAGTGGATTCTATGAAAGTGGCACTGTTTGGGGGCACAGGGTTTGTCGGAGGCTACCTCGTCAATACCCTGATCGCCGCCGGCCACGAGCCCTCTGTCCTGATTCGCCCAGGCAGCGAAAACAAGCTCACAAGTCGCGACGAGTGCCGTGTCACGGCCGGTGATATTTCCTCTGTTGACGCTATCGAGGCCACCCTCGAGGGCTGCGATGCGTTGATTTACAACATTGGCATCCTCAAGGCCTTCCCGAGAAAAGGCATTACGTTTGAAGAATTGCACTTTGAGGGTGTGCGGCGTGTTGTCAATGCGGCACAGAAGCTAAACATCCGGCGTGTCCTTTTAATGAGCGGCAACGGCGCCAAGACCCCCGGCACGCCATACCAGGACACCAAGTTCCGCGCCGACGAATTCGTACGACAAAGTGGCCTCGAGTGCACGGTATTCCGCCCTTCCGTGATCTTCGGCAATTCCGCAGGTCTGCAAGAGATATCTCACCAACTCCACCAGGATCTCGTCAAACCACCGATTCCCGCTGTCGCATTTCACACCGGCTGGACACCCAAAGGTAATGGTGTCGTGATGTCGCCGGTTCACGTTCAGGACGTAGCGGACGCGTTTGTCGGTGCGCTGTCAAACCCGGCAACCGTCGGCAAAACTTTTGTGCTTGGCGGCCCCGAAATTCTTACCTGGGAAGAGATGATCCAGCGCGTCGCCGCTGCCGTAGGGCGCCGCAAGTGGATGTTGCCGATGCCTGTTGGCCTGATGAAATTTGGTGCCACGTTGTTCGACTGGCTACCGTTTTTTCCCGCGACTCGCGACCAACTCACGATGCTCGCTGAGGGTAACGTCGCCGATTCAGGTGAGCTTGCAACGCTGATCAACAGACCGCCGACGGCCTTTGTGCCCGAAAACCTGTCCTACTTATCCTGAAATGCCGCGCATGTGCTCCAGCATACGCTGCTGCATGTCGGCGTCGGGAAGTCTGCCAAACCCTGCCCCAAGGTTGTCGAGCGCATGCGCTGGATCGGCTGTTTCTGTCAGGACGCAGTTGACGGCTGGGTTGGCGAGAATGAATTTCAGCGAGAATTGCGCCCAGCTTTCGCAGTCAAACTCCGCCGCCCATTCTGGGAGCTCATGCCCGCGTATGATTCCAAAAAAGTTACCGTTGATGAAAGGCCTGGAAGTGCTTACAGCAACTCCGTTGTCTGCAGCCAGGGGTAACACCCGTTCTCCCGCCTCCGGTTCCATCAATGAATAATTGACCTGGATGAAGTCAACGAGCCCGTCTTCGATTAACCTTCCCATAACATCGTGATTCTGCGCACCGCTGCGTGCAACTCCGATGAATCGCACGAGCCCCTCTTCCTTCAACGCGCGATACGCATCATGGCCGGATCGAAACCCGCCCAGGTCGCGAGTGTGAATCAGGTCAAGTGCCGATTCTCCCTGAGCTGATGCAATGCCGGCGATCCGTTCTCGCATGCCCTGCTCTTCACCCGGGTCAATATAGTTGCCCAGAAACAATTGCTCGGTGGCATTCTTCTCCTGGCCCAATCTACCCACGGAAAATGCACTGGCTCCGCCGACATCGACATAGCGCCCGCCATGATCCAGAAAAATATCCAGCAGCTTGCTCGCCGTGCTCAGGTCATCGCTACGAAACGAGCTCGAGTTGCCCAAACCAACAATTGCCAACGACTCGTCCGTGCCAGGAATCAGCCGTGTCGGCAACTGCCGCTGTTCTTGTGCCAGGACTGGCAGCGACGCCGCCAGCGTCGCAGCCGCCGAATACTGAATAAACTCACGCCGATTGGTCATGTCAGGTCCCTCCCTCGGCCGGTGGTATTTTCGTCGCCTGCCAGGCTACGACACGCCACTCGCCATCGCGTTTCAGGAATGTACCAGTATTGAAGTAGTAGTCGACCGGCGCGTCATCCGGCGGTGTACCGACCAGCTTAAATGCGACTACGGCGGTATCGCCGTACCACTTTAGTTGGACCTCGTCCGCCGAGTAGACCGGACCCGGTTCACCCTCACCATCTCCTTCAACGCCTTCAAATGAGGCCATTATCTCGGCTTTGGTTGTACGCGTGCCGCGTGACGATGTGTAGACGAGGTCATCGGCCCAAAAACGCTCATGAGCAGATGCCGTGCCGGCGTTGGCCAGGAACTCGTCCAGCATGCCAAGGATTTCATCGGCATCGCCGGCGAGCGCTGTACCGGATGCCAGAAGAAGCGTTATCGCGAATAGCTGGAATAGTTTTTTCATCAACTTCCCTTTGCGTGATCAGTCGCTGTATAAGGGGCCAGTGTACAAGTAACCTGACTGTTGTTTAAAGGAGACTACATGTTCGACACCGGACACTACGCTGCACCTGCGATCCTGACCCTGACAACTGTCATCAGTCTGCTCGGCATGTACCAGATTCCGGACATCGTCAACAAGTTTCTGTTCCGGCCGTATTATTTCCTGCGTGAGAAACAGTACGACACAATGATCATGAGCGGTTTAATTCACGCCGACGCTACGCACCTGCTCTTCAACATGATCACCTTTTATTTCTTCGCCTTTCCGCTGGAGCGTTTTCTTGGCACCGGGAAGTTCGTCGCCTTGTACGTCGCTGGACTCGTCGTCAGCCATACCTGCACCTGGTACAAGGAGCGCAACAACGCGCAATACGCTTCGCTGGGTGCTTCAGGCGCTATCTCGGCTGTGCTGTTTGCCTACATCGTCTATTTCCCGTCGACGATGCTACTGGTCTTCTTCATACCAATGCCCGCCATGGTGTTCGCCCTTCTTTACGTCGGTTATTCGTGGTGGGCATCGAAAAACGCCAACGACCGCATCAATCACGATGCGCATCTTTGCGGCGCCCTTAGCGGGGTGGGCTTCGTCGCCGTCACAGATCCCAGCGCTTTCTCACGCCTGGTATCGATGCTGTTCTGAGACTATTCCACAAGATTCAGTGAATCGACCGCAATTCGGCCGTTCGGCGACAAGACGTACTTCTCAAACTGCCAACCAATATAGAAACTCCCCGTTTCATCCGGGTTTTCTGTGACCTTGATCTCATCAGGGCTAACCCTGCTCCTCGTATGATCACTTAACAACTTGGCGATACTCGGTTTTTCAGCGGCATATACGATGTCCATGTCAGTCTCCTCATGGCGTTCCGTTGTCATTCGCAGCCAGAGTAGACCCGGGACGCTTAACGACGACTGAAATTTTTGTGAACGGATCCTGAACCGATAGATGCGACTTAATAACATCCTCATCGCGACGAGCTTTCTGTGGCTGATGGTGTCGTTCTGGAATCGAAACGACCTGCCCGGCAACGTCGAGTATGTAAGCGAGATCGCGAACGAACCCGAACAAACGGCGACGCGGGAGAAACCGTTTTACGCGACCGTCAATGACGTCGAGTACCTGATCGAACCGGAGTACGCCTACGACATCACCGGCATGATCGTTTCCTACCGGCACCATGAGGGCAATAGCCGCATGCACCTGCAGGCCAACGATCATCTCAACATGGTGGATGTCTGTGTCGTTGGGGGCGACAACACGAAAAGCGAATTGCAGAAGCTCGATTTCTGGAACGGTATCTTCACCTGCAATGTCTTTACGCGAGACATGCAGGCGTGGGAATCGTTCGATATGGATCAGCTGTCGAACAACCACCTGATATCAGACGACGATTTCATTCGCCGCCAGACGAGAAAAATCCAGATTGGTGACCAGATTCGCGTACGCGGTTACCTTGCGTCGTATTCGAATACCGACGGTGGTAAACGCGGAACGAGCACAACACGAACGGATACCGGTGATGGCGCCTGCGAAACCGTGTTTGTTGAGTCTTTCAGGATTGTGCAGCACGTAACGAGCTACTGGCGTATTTCACTATGGGTATCGTTGTCGCTGTTTCTGGCCGGCCTGTTCGTGCATTTCAAGCGACCCTACAAGCCCTACTAAAAAGGGCAGCCGAAGCTGCCCTTCCCCGCAAACATTTTCAGTAGTCTTACTCTTCGTCTTCCTCTGTAGCATGGTAGTGACCGACATCCGACTCAGATTCGTCTATCAGACCCTGGTATTCAGCCAGTAACGCACCGGCTGCTTCTTCACCGCCTTCGAGTTCGGCAAGCGCTGCAAACCATTTGAGATCGTTTTCAGAGCGGTACCACTCAAGATCGGCCATACCACCTTCCAATCGCCATACGGCGACGGCATCCCACTCACCAGTCTGGTAGTGAATAACCCCGAGTGGACCCGGTGTACCGGCCGCCTCGCTGGCTTTCACGAAATGCTCGGCTATGATTTCCATTGCGCGCTCGCGCTTACCAGTCTTGTATTTTGTATGCACGACGCGCACGTACTTCGCGTCCTCGCCCTGCGTGATCGGACCTTCGTCGTCCTGTGCTGATGCCGGAACTGCGAACATCGTGAGTGCCGCAGCAACGGCAATTACCTTACCCCATTTAACTATTTGCATTGTGTAACCCCCAATCTCGTTGTTGTTTGTTTTGCGGGACGCTACAGCATAGACAGTTACCGCCGAAACACAATTGAAATTAAGAGGTGTGCGGGAAGGCCGGTACGCGCATGCGTCGAGAGTCGAGCGAAATAGGTGTGGACTTGTGCATGGGCGTCTTTGCGGGGCGGCCCACGAAGTAGCCTTGCGCAAGATCCACGCCGAGTTCTTCAAGCAATGCCAGACTTTCGGCGTCCTGGACATACTCGGCAACCGTCTCCATGCCCGCCTCAGCACCGATCTCGGCGATCAGTTTGATCATCTTCTGGTCGACCGGATTGTTCATCAGGTCCTCGACGAAAGTGCCATCGATCTTGATGTAGTCGAATTGCAGTTTCTGCAGGTAACTGAACGAACTGTATCCCGTTCCGAAGTCATCAAGTGCAAGCCGGCAACCCATGTCCCGCAATGCTGCAATCTGTCGCTCCACGTGCACAGGGTGACGTATAGCGAGACTTTCAGTGATCTCAAAAATAATATCTTTGGGCTCAACCTTGTATTTTTCAAAACACGTTTCGATGTGAGCCACCAGATCGTCATTCTCGAACGCGTTGGCTGAGAGGTTAATCGAGAAGCGCAGGCTTCGCGTCGGAACCGAATACACCGAGTGCGCTTTGGCGGCGTTCTCGATCATCCAGAAGTCGATCTCAGTCATCAGTCCAAAGCGGATGGCGGACGGCAGGAATGCGTCGGGAGACACAATGTTGTTGTCATCTCCACGAAGGCGTATCAGCACTTCGTGGTGAGTGGTCTCGCCGGTATGAATTCGATTGATAGGCTGAAAGCGAAGTTCAAACTCATCGTTATCCACTGCCTTGCGAAGGCGGTTCATCCAGCCAACGTCTGCTGCGTCCTTTTCCTTTCCATCCGCCGAGTCTTCGAACAGTGCCAAGCGGTTTCGACCGGCGGACTTCGCCTCGCGGCAGGCGATATCTGCCTGGTTGATGAGTTCGTCGTAGTGAAGATTGTCACTCGTGATCATCGCCATACCGATGCTGCAATGAACATGAAAAACTCGGTCGTCCTCGAGGTGCGCCATGCGGCGCATGTTCGAGAGAATCGTCTCTGCCGACGACGTCGCGCCGTGGATATCGCTGCGGCGTACCAGTATCGCAAACTCGTCACCACCGAAGCGGGAGACGACATCGTCCCGGCGCACGCTGCGGTCCAACTCGTCGGCCACTTTCCGGATCAGGCGATCACCTGCCGGATGACCACAGGCATCGTTGATGTATTTAAACTGATCGAGGTCAACGAAGAGCAATGCGCTCGTGTGCCCATTGCGCATAACGCTGATAATCTCTTTCTTCAACTCTTCGGTAAAGCGACGGCGATTGAACAGCCCTGTCAGGCTGTCGTGGTTCGCCATCTCAAGTAACTTGGCATCGCGCTCACTAAGCGCCGAGGCCGTGTTCTCGAGTGCCTCGACGATATCGGATATCTCGCGATGCTCAGCCGGCTCGAACTTGACGCCCAGGTTACCCTTCGCAAGCTCTCTGATCGGCTCCTGCAAGTCCGATATTGACGACAGTGCTCTCTGCAGCGCAAGCCGGCCAAAGGCGGCGAAGGCGATAAGCAGAACCAGCAGGATCAGTATCGCACCCTTGATGTTAGCCAGTAGTCGATCATGAAAGATGACGAAGTCGAGGTGTATGCCAACAAAGCCGAGCAGTTCAGTCTTGGTCTTGGCTTCGAGCGCTACCGCGTCGAAGTCGAACAATCCGTCATCAATTATCGACTCCGTCCAAACCGGCGCAATGATCTCGAACTGGCGCGGATTCAGGAAACTGCTGTTCATGACATAGGGTCTGCGCTCGCCAATCACGGCGACCGCATCATCGAGCTTGACGGCGGTGAGGTCTTCCGCGACCTCAAGTTCATTGCGATTGTCTACCGAGAACAGCGCCACGCCATCTTTCGAGAAGTACGACACTCGATCGATCTCGGGGTAGCGTTCGACGAAGCTTTCAAGCCGTATCCGTGCTTCCTCGTCATCACTCAAATACAGCGGTGAGCCCAGTTCATTGAGCTCCTCGGTCCACTGTAGTGCCCAGCGACCGTAGTTGTCCTGCAACACCCACTGCCCGCCCCAATAAAGGCTGGCGATTGCGAGGCCGCCGAATAGCGCAGCGCTCAGTACCTGGATCGACAAAATCTCATTGACCAGCACGCGCTTCGTAGCGCTGGTTGGCTTGCGGTTGAGGCGATCGCGGAGCCACTCGTAACGACCAAGAACCCAATCGCGAGCAGTGATGGCGACCGACATCATCGTTCGACCACCTGGATGGTACCGTTCGTTTCGACGCGAATTTCGGAAAGCTGGGTAATCGGAGGCAGTTCTGCAAGCCTCCCTGATTTGATTTCGCGAATGACTTTTACAATCGTCCGGGCAATATCTTCGGCTACCGTGGTGATGCTGAGCGATGCCCCCAGTTTCAACATCGACTCGCTCGGCACCGTCACCGGCACCTGTTGACGATTCGCGTCCTCGAGCATCTCCTGCAACACTCGGCCACTCAGGATGCGGTTATCCGGGAACAACCAGAAGCCGTCGATATCCCGAATCATGCGGCGGAAAAAATACAGCGTTTCCTGGTCGGAACGCGTAATCTGCACACGCAGTTCAATCTCATGATGTTCCGCGGCACGATGCGCGCGTTCAATCAATTCGTCGTGGCCTTCACCGATGATGACGCCGACACGAACCAGCGTCGGGTCGATCTTCTTCCATGCGGCGAGCTGGGCATCGAGCGGGGGTATGGCCGCGACACCTCGGCTGTTCTTGTTCAACAGGTCGTGGTCCTGGTGGTTGAATACCTGGCTAAAGATAACGGGCTTGTCCGCCATCGCGACGGACGACTGCGCAGCTCGCAGGCCAATAGCGACGACAACGTCGGAATTCGAATCATTAATGCGGCGAAGGACACTGACCGGCGGCTGCCTGTCGTCGCCAAGATCGTAAACCTCGTAGTTCTCGAGGCGCTCGGCAAGCTCGACGGCCACATCGGCATAGGCCGGCTGGCTGTTCGTAATAACGATTGCGACGCTCGGAAGTTCGAATTCCCAGGGCTTGCGGCTCAGGGGTGTGACGTTGATCGTTTCGAGCGGTGTCGTATCTACAACGACGACGGCTGGCGGTTCGACGGGCTGAGGCACGGCATCGGGATAGAGCGTGGCACATCCAGACAGCAGAATCCCCACGAGGATTACCGTGTAAGTTATTGATTTTGATATACGTGAGCCGTTCCGTGGCATCCCGTTATCCCTTATGTCACATCGCCCTGGATCAGGCGCTGTGCAGACCGCCAGTGATCTCCTTATTTACCGTATTTGGACGCCAAATACTGTGTCCCAGGTCGCTGCAATGTGCGCAAACCTGAGCATGTGGATAATCCCGACCAATTACGCCAATTGGTCGGCGATCGGCAGGCTTCGAATACGCTGGCCTGTAGCGGCAAAAATGGCGTTTGTCAGCGCCGGCGCAGCCGACGGAATGCCCATCTCGCCAACGCCTGTCGGCACGTCATCAAACGGCATGATGTGCGTCTCGAAGAGACTCGGGACCATCGCAATTCGGGCGAGTGGATAGTCGTGGAAATTGCTCTGCTGCACCTGGCCGTCCTTCACCGTAATCTCCAGCCCGAGCGCAGTGCTCAGGCCATCGATGGTGCCACCTTGCAGCTGTGCGTCGACAGCGTTCGGGTGCACGGCAAGACCACAATCGATCGCGGCGACAATCCGCTCAATAGTGAGCTTGCCATCGACCACCGTGACTTCCATAGCATGCGCGGCATAACCGCCGAACGTGAAGTGCGTGGCGATACCAATGCCCCTGCCCTCGGGCAGGTCTTTGCCGTAACCGATGCGTTCTGCAACGAACTTGACAAGAATTGCCAGACGGCCGGGATTAAACACCGGACCACCGTGACCAGAATACTCAAGGTCACGCGACTCACCCAGTAAATCGAGCCGCAATTGCAGCGGATCTTGCCCGGTTTCGTAGGCTATCTCATCGATGAAACTCTGGATCACGAATGCATTTGCTGTGTGCGCCGGCGCTCGCCACGAACCGCGCGGCAGGCCAATCGCATTGTGGAAGTACTCCATACGAATGTTGTCGACAATACGGCGTGGGAAGTCATCGATGTACAGTTCAGCGCCGAACAGGTTCTCGTCCGGCATGTTTGGCCGGCGGTAGTATTTGCTGCCGCTCGCCAGGCGCTGCGCCCAGGCGATGACCTTGCCTTCGTTATCGACACCGGCGTGCATCTCGTGCAAACCGCCAGGACGGTAGAAGTCGTTCTTGATGTCGTCTTCGCGTGACCACTGCAACTTGATCGGCCAGCCCGTTTTCATCGAGATCATTGCGGCTTCCGCGACGTAGTCGTTCGTCAGCCGACGACCAAAACCGCCGCCCACCCGCGTCATGTCCACACGAATGTTCTCACGAGGCAGGCCGGTTACAGCCGCCGCCGCACGCGATGCCCCACTTGGCATCTGCGTCGGTGCAATGATGTGGCACTCGTCCGCCTTGACATACGCGTAGCAGTTTTGAGGCTCCAGCGGCGAATGGGAAACAAACGGTACGCGGTATTGATGCGTCACTGTTGACTCGGCCGACGCTATCGCGGCATCGAAATCGCCATCGTCGAGAACGACCTGGCCGGCGTCTTTGAGCATTTCTGCATTTTCGGCCCAGAAGCGCTCGCTGCTGTCCGTCGCGTTGGGACTCTCCTCCCAGTCGATCTCAAGCGCCGCGCGACCTTTCATGGCAGCCCAGGTCGATGTAGCAACGACCGCAACGCCGCTGGCAAGTATCAGGTAAGGCTCGCCCGGATTGGGACCGTCGATACGAAACACATCGAGTACGCCATTCACTTCGCGTGCTGCCGTGTCATCAAATGAGGCAACTTTCGCGTTGAGCACAGGCGCTCGCGCGATAACCGCGTAGTGCATATGTGGCTGGTCTGTATCGACACCGTATTTGGCCTTGCCCGTGACGATGTCGCGGGCATCGATCGTCTTGCGCTGCGTGCCGATGATGCGGTAGTCATCAACGGCTTTGAGAGGTGTGGTGTCTTCCGGCATCGGCAGTGCTGCCGCGTCGACGACCAGGTCAGCGTACGGAATCTCACTGTTCATTGATGCGCAAACGACCGCACCCGGCTTGGTGCGGCACTGCGACTCCTCGACACCAAGTCGTGCCGCTGCCGCACGAATCAACTGGCGACGCGCATCAGCACCAGCCTGGCGCATCAACTCCCAGTTGCTCGTAAGCCCGGTGCTGCCACCAACTCCCTGGCCGCCCCCGTATTTCCAGGTGAAGCCTTCAGCCGTCTTGACGATGCCGAGCGGCATTTGCCGGATGCTGACCTTGTCCCACTCGACGTCCAGTTCTTCTGCAACCATCATAGGTAGTGCTGTGCGCAGGCCCTGGCCAATCTCGGGCTCTTTCGCGCCGATGACGACGCTGCCATCGGCATTGATTTGTACAAAGTAGCCAATCGCACGATCACCCTCCGCCTCCCAGGCGAACGCGGGCAAACCAACAACGAGGCTACCTGCGATTCCGGTGCCCGTAATCAGCACCTGCCGGCGAGTAACTCGATACTTGCTGAGGACGGCGCTCACGACTCTTCTCCCGCCGACAGCTCTGCCGCACGATGAATCGCCTTACGAATGCGCACGTACGTCCCGCAACGACAAATATTGGTCACGCCATTATTGATGTCTTCATTCGACGGGCTCGGATTGTGTTTCAGAAAATCGGCGGCAGCCATGATCTGCCCGGCCTGGCAGTAGCCGCACTGCGGCACGTCGTTCTCGAGCCAGGCCTGCTGCACGGGATGCAGCTCGTCCGCAGACGGCGCCAGTCCTTCGATCGTGGTGATATCGCGACCGTCGATCGCCGACACCGGCATGATGCAGGAACGCTGCGCCGCACCATCGACATGCACGGTGCAAGCACCGCATTGCCCGACACCACACCCAAACTTTGTACCGGTCAAACGCAGGTGGTCACGAATGACCCACAACAGGGGCGTATCCGCGTCCCCTTCGTACGAAACTTCCTCGGAATTTATCTTGAACGACACCATGCTATACGACCCCTCCCGGTTTAACGCTTCCTCGAACGACAATAGGACCAGATTTGCGGCGAATGGTGTTGATCAATCCGACGAAACGGTCTATTTCATCGACAAACCGTTCAGCCCTTCTGCCCCTCTATCCAGCGATCCACTTCGGCCTCGAGCACAAACAGCGGCAACGCACCCGATGTCAGCACGAGGTCATGGAACGCTCGTACATCAAACTGGTCGCCGAGCGCTTCTTCAGCACGATTACGCAGTTCGCGAATCTTGAGCTGGCCGATCTTGTAGGCCAGCGCCTGTGACGGGATGGCAATGTAGCGCTCAACTTCGGCGACGACATCGGTATCCGTTATCGGCGAGTTCGCAGCCATGTACTCGATAGCGTCTTCACGTGTCCAACCCAGTGCGTGCATGCCCGTGTCAACAACGAGGCGATTCGCCCGCCAGATATCGCCGAACAATGATCCAAAGTACTGTAATGGGTCTGTGTAAAGACCCATTTCCTTGCCCAGCGACTCGGAATAAAGGCCCCAGCCCTCGTTGTAGGCCGTGTAGCCGCCGAAGGCGCGGAATGCGGGCAGTTCTTCAACTTCCTGTGAGATCGAAATCTGACAGTGATGCCCCGGATTGGCCTCGTGAATCGACAGTGACTCCATGAACCACTTCGGCCGTGCCGGCAGGTCGTAGGTATTCACGTAAAAAATGCCGGGACGCGAGCCGTCCGGCGTGCCGGGGA
>Ga0164320_10000613_pt1 | contig 12055 bp, 8 predicted proteins | sample GuaBasSediGuay11_FD_113736 | JGI IMG/M metagenome (GOLD analysis project Ga0164320, IMG submission 113736) | Subseafloor sediment microbial communities from Guaymas Basin, Gulf of California, Mexico - Guay11, Core 4567-28, 0-3 cm | ecosystem: Environmental > Aquatic > Marine > Hydrothermal vents...
CTTCTCCACCTGATAAGGTGGTCGCATTTTGTCCCAACTTGATATAGGACAAACCGACATCCATTAATGTTTGTAGTTTACGTGCAAGCACGGGAACAGCATCAAAAAATTCACGCGCCTCTTCTACACTCATTTCAAGTGCTTGATGAATATTTTTCCCTTTATAGCGTATATCCAGGGTTTCACGATTATAGCGTTTTCCTTTACAGGTATCGCAGGCGACGTAAATATCTGGAAGGAAATGCATTTCGACTTTTATTAACCCACCGCCCTGGCAAGCTTCACATCGACCACCTTTAACATTAAAACTGAATCGGCCGGATTTATAAGCACGTGATCTTGCCTCATGTGTTGCAGCATACAATTCCCGGATAGGTGTAAACAGACCCGTATACGTCGCTGGATTTGATCGTGGTGTGCGGCCTATTGGACTTTGATCAATATCAACCACCTTATCAAAGTGTTCCAGTCCTTCTAATGATTGATAAGGCGCTGGATTTGTATTGGCTCGATTTATATCACGCGCAACTATTTGGTATAGCGTGTCATTAATTAATGTAGATTTCCCTGATCCTGACACACCTGTTATACACGTCATCAAGCTGACCGGGATGGTAAGATCGACCTGTTTAAGATTATTACCAGTCGCTTCCTTTAATTCCAATACCTGCAAAGGATTATAAGGCGTGCGCTGTTGTGGCACCGGGATTTGTTTCTTGCCGGACAAATATTGTCCTGTTAAGGAATTTTTATCGGCAGCAATCATTTCAGGTGTGCCTTGAGCAACGATTTCACCACCATGCACGCCTGCACCGGGGCCTATATCGATAACATGTTCAGCTGCATTTATTGCCTCTTCATCATGTTCAATAACGATGACGGTATTACCCAGATCGCGAAGATGAAATAAGGTTTCTAGTAAACGTTTATTATCCCTTTGATGTAATCCGATCGAGGGTTCATCAAGGATGTACATAACGCCCACCAGACCCGCACCTATTTGACTCGCCAATCTAATACGTTGAGCTTCACCGCCAGATAAGGTCTCGGCACTACGTTCTAGCGTCAGGTAATCCAGGCCCACATTCACTAAAAAGTTAAGTCGGTCATTGACCTCTTTCAAAATCTTGACGGCAATCTTGCCGCGCGCTCCGGTCAGTTTCAGCGACAGGAATAAAGACTGAGCCTTGATTACTGGCATAACCGTAATATCGGGTAAGGTAATACCATTGATTAATACATTACGTGCCGATTCATTTAAACGCGTACCTTTACAAACCGGACAAGGCTTATTGTTCTGATATTTTGACAATTCTTCCCGAACCATAACCGAATCTGTTTCCAGATAACGCCGCTGTAAATTTGGAATAACACCTTCGAATGCATGTTTGCGAATAATGGATTTATTTCGTTCACGCAGGTATTCAAACTCTATCTCTTCATCGCCACTGCCATACAACACCACATTTTTTATTTCATCTGCCAGCTCATCAAAGGTAGTGTCAAGATCAAACTGATAATGCGCTGCGATTGATTTAACCATCTGGAAGTAATACGCATTCCTTCTATCCCAACCTTTTATCGCACCCCCCGGCAGACTCAGTGCAGTATTTTGCACGACCCGAGTCGGATCAAAATATTGGATATTACCGAGACCATCGCACTTCGAGCATGCCCCGGCAGGATTATTAAACGAAAATAATCGTGGCTCTAATTCACTCAGACTATAACCGCATTGGTTGCAGGCATAACGAGAAGAAAATAGCTGTTCTTCTCCGCCTTCTTCAGACATGGGAATGATTATCCCGACACCATCAGATAGACGTAATGCGGTTTCAAATGATTCGGCCAGACGTAATTCAAGATCATCCCTCACTTTAAAACGATCAACCACGACTTCAATCGTATGCTTTTTATACAATTCGAGTTCTGGCACTTGATCCAATTCCACAATTTTCCCATCAATCCGTGCGCGGATGAATCCTTCCGTACGTAGGCGTTCGATGACCTGAACATGTTCGCCTTTTCGTTCCTGAACGACAGGTGCCAATAACATGAGTCGTTCTTCTTGTGGACGCGCTAAAACCAGGTCAACCATCTGTGTAATCGTTTGTGCTTCAAGCAGAGTATGGTGTTTTGGACAATGCGGCTGACCGACACGTGCGAACAGTAATCTCAGGTAATCATATACCTCTGTGATTGTTCCCACTGTAGAGCGAGGATTATGAGATGTCGTCTTTTGTTCGATAGAAATGGCCGGGGACAGGCCTTCGATATGATCTACATCCGGCTTTTCCATCATCGACAGGAATTGTCTGGCATAGGCAGACAGGGATTCAACGTAACGCCGTTGACCATCGGCATATATCGTATCAAACGCGAGCGAAGACTTGCCTGATCCAGAGATACCCGTAACGACGACTAACTTATCGCGTGGGATATCAATATCAATATTTTTTAAATTGTGGGTACGAGCACCACGTATACTAATCGTGTCCATGCAAAGATTTCACTATTCTATAGGCAACCTGTTAATATAAATCCTTTTCTGATCTCGATCCAAATTAACTTCTAATAAATGAATTCATCATCCATGTCAGCAGCAGAATTGAAGACTGCTATCGCACTTTCATCGGTTTACTTTTTGCGTATGCTACCCTTGTTCATGCTATTGCCGGTATTAGCGCTTGCTGGAGAATCATACCAGGCGGCAACACCACAACTACTCGGCCTCGCATTAGGCATTTATGGGCTGACACAAGCTGCCCTACAAATACCGTTTGGCATGCTATCTGACAAATGGGGGAGAAAACCGATCATTACGCTGGGACTGATTATTTTTATTTTGGGTAGCCTCCTGGCAGCATCGACGGACTCTGTATATGGATTGATCCTTGGACGGGCATTACAAGGCGCTGGCGCTGTTGCTGCAGCAATTATGGCACTCGCGGCTGATCTGACAAGTGAACAACACCTAACCAAGGTAATGGCTTTTATAGGTATCAGTATCGGTGCGGCATTTTCTATTGCCTTTGTACTGGGACCATTGCTATATACCCACATTGGAATAAATGGCCTTTTTTATCTCGGCACCTGCCTTGCATTATTGGCAATATTCACCTTATGGATGATTGTTCCGAATCCAGTCAAACAACAACAAAGTCATGCGTCATCTATTAATATCCAGGGTTTAAAAGCCGTACTTTTCAATTCTCATCTAATAAAACTTGATATCAGTATCTTTACATCACATTTGATTTTAATGGCCAATTTTGTCGTGATTCCAGTCGTTTTACGTGATTTTGTGCAATTACCTTCTACGTCACACTGGCAGGTATATCTGTCAGTTCTATTTGTTTCCTTGTTTATTATGGTGCCCTTTATTATTTTCGGTGAACGCCTGAACAAGACAAAATTGTTTTATGCCTCGAGCATTATCCTGATAATCATTTCTCAGGTCGGCCTCGCCTTCTTTCATGTGAACTTAAGCCTTATAATTATATTTCTGATTTTATTCTTTGGTGCGTTTAATTACCTGGAAGCACTCTTACCGTCAGCAGTATCTAAAACAACAACAGCTGATACAAAAGGGACTGCCCTGGGCGTCTATTCAACCTCGCAATTCATCGGAATTTTTATTGGTGGTGTCGTGGGCGGTATTTTTCATCATCAGTTCGGCATTACAAGTGTGCATCTGTTTTGTCTGTTTGCGGCATTGTTATGGTTTATGATAATAATTTACTTACCTGAAAATGAGCACACATACGAAAATAAACTTGAAGAAGGAACAGTCTAAAGCGAAAATGATTTTTGCAGCGTTTACCCGGATTCGTAAGTTCAATTACTAACCAGGTTCCATAAACTTTTATAGATCTTTCACAGACTTAGGCAATACAGTTAATAAGTAGCCCGATTAATTAATATATTTAGGAGATAGAAACAATGGCAAGGGGTGTAAATAAAGTCATTCTAATAGGCAATCTGGGCAATGATCCAGACATACGATACACCGCAGGCGGTGCTGCTGTTGCAAACATCAGTCTCGCAACTGCTGAGTCCTGGAAAGATAAAAACAGTGGCGAACAACAAGAACGAACAGAATGGCATCGCATTGTCTTTTTTGGACGTCTTGCTGAAATTGTCGGTGAATATTTACGAAAAGGCTCACAAGTTTATGTTGAAGGTCGTTTACAAACACGTAAATGGCAAGACAAGGAAGGTCATGATCGCTATACAACTGAAATTGTAGCGAATGAGATGCAAATGCTGGGAAGCAAAAGTGGCGGAGCCGCAAATTATGACTCTGCTCCTAAACCTGCATCAAACAATACCCCCGAACCTCAAGCTGCAACATCACCATCCTCATCGCCAGCCGATGATTTTGATGACGATATTCCTTTCTGAAACATACCTTAGAGTATATCTGTAAAGATACTATCTCCAGAATATGTCGATAATCACTCAAATAAACCTGTTAAAAAAACGACGCACCAAGATTATCGCTACATTGGGTCCGGCAAGTAGTGAACCCGAGCAAATCAGGAACCTGATCAAGGCCGGGGTTAATGTTTTTCGACAAAACATGTCTCATGGAGACCATAGTTATCATAAAGAAACCTATGCCCGCATTCGTGACATCGCCACGGAACTGAATCAACCTGTCGGAATATTGGCTGATCTCTGTGGACCTAAGATTCGAACTGGAAAATTCAGGAACGGGTGTATTGAAATAAGGAACAATGACACGGTAATTGTTACAACACGTGATATTGAAGGTAAGCCCGGCTTAATTCCTTCTAAATATAGCGCGTTAGCAGATGATGTTGAGCAAGGTGATCGTATCTTGCTCGCTGATGGCACACTGGAACTGGAAGTCAACACTGTTGAAGGCACTGAAATCCCGTGTACTGTAATTTACGGCGGTACAATTGGTAACAACAAAGGCATTAACTTACCTGGTGTTAATGTATCCGCACCATCATTAACTGAAAAAGATAAAGCCGATACTAAATTAGCTCTTGAACTGGGCGTTGATTTTTTGGCCCTTTCTTTTGTTCGATCGGCATCTGATATTCTCGATTTAAGAGAATTGATAGCCTCACACAATAGTAATGTACAAATCATTGCGAAAATTGAAAAACCGGAAGCATTAGATGATGCGAATGCAATCCTTGATGCTGCTGATGGAATTATGATTGCACGCGGTGATTTAGGTGTAGAACTACATCCTGAACAAGTACCGGTTGCTCAACATCAATTAATTGATTTAGCCCGTCAAAAATTCAAACCTGTGATCGTAGCAACTCAAATGCTGGAATCCATGATTGAAAATGCGCGTCCAACACGTGCCGAAGTAACCGATGTCGCTTACGCAGTTACACTGGGTACTGATGCCATCATGTTATCTGGAGAGACAGCGATAGGCACTTTTCCAATTGATACAGTAAAGATGATGGATCGAATTGCTCGACAAACAGAATCTTATCTCTGGACTCATAATACCTATGGCACAAAGAATACTGATAGTACATCAATGACTGCCATGCCTATATGGGATGCAATGGCAAATTCAATGGCACAACTTGCCCAGGATCTTAAAGTCCATGCTGTTGTTGTTATTTCACAAAGTGGAATGTCAGCGGCAACAATGAGTTCAGCCAGACCAGCCGCACCTGTAATTGCAATAACAAATAGCCCGAAAATTTGCCGAAAGATGGCAATATTATGGGGTGTTATACCCGTTCTTTCAGAGGATGCTGGCGAGTTTAATCCGAATGAATTAGCTCGAAAGGTAGTTGTTGATGAAGGACTTGCATTAGCCGGTGACAAAGTACTATTGATACGTGGCTTCCATAGCGAAACTGAACTGAATACACCTTCAGTTACAGTTGTAACTATTTAAAGGAAGTCAGCCAATATTATAACCATCCTTCATACCCTATAACCTATCGCAGTTTATAGATCGGCACAGCCCCATCTGCTGCAGCCTGATAACGTACAGTAAAATCGTCAAAAGCCCTAAGCGCGTCTTCCGGATCTTTATCTGCACGTAATTCATAACTATCTATACCACAGCGTTTCAAGAAAAATAATTGATCGTGTAATACATCACCAATCGCACGTAATTCACCTTCATATCCATAACGATCACGCAAGAGACGAGCATGAGAATAGGATCGACCATCTTTAACCGCCGGGAAATCCAGGGCGATCATTGAGAAGTGTTCCAGATCATCAAGCAAGGCTTCTGTTTCAATTGCCCCATCAATCCAGACTGCGTGTTTTGTATCACCCTTTAATAATTCATCACGATTTGCCTGCCAATAGGCAAACGGCAAAATAACATTACCTTCTGGTATTGATGCATCATTATCAAGTTCACGCAGCAAGCACCAATCATCATTTACAACAGCTTTATCTTTAATTACTCGCATAAACTTTTTCCTTAACCGGTGCCTTCGGATAAACGCTTTCCTTGAAAGGAGTTATACCTACACGGTGATAGGTATCAAGGAACCGTTCTTCTTCCTGGCGGAGTTCAACATAAACATCAAGCAACTTAGCAATAATATTAGCAACTTCTTCTTTTGGGATTGATGGACCAAGACGATCACCCAGGCATGCATCGCTTTCAGCTGAACCACCCAGGGTTAACTGGTAATGTTCTTCGCCTTTTTTATCGACACCAAGGATTCCTATATGGCCTACATGATGATGCCCACAGGCATTAACACATCCTGACATCTTGATTTTGATATCGCCAATATCATGCAAATAATCCATGTCATTAAACTTTTCATTTATTTGTTTTGCGATCGGAATTGAACCGGCACTGGCTAATGCACAAAAATCCAGCCCAGGACAACAAATCATATCCGTCAACAGACCTATATTCGGTGTGGCAAGATTTTTCTCTGTAAGCTTTTCCCAAAGAGAGAATAAATCAGATTGTTTAACATTTTGCAAAATCAGATTTTGATCATGAGTTACAACAATCTCGGCAAAACTATATTGATCTGCCAAGGCAGCAATATGATCCATTTGTTCATCTGTGGCATCGCCTGGTGCAGCATCTGGTGCTTTCAATGAAATTACAACGGCTTTGTAACCCGGTACTTTATGTGGGTATAAATTTCGCTTCGCCCAATTTGAGAAAGCGTTATTAGATTCCCGGGCTGTTTCAAAACTACTGTTATCTGCAGCATTCTTATCATAATCGGGTGCAGCAAAAAATCCTTTTACACGGTCGATTTCTTTTTGATCAAGTTTCAATGCACTATCTCTAATATGAGACCATTCTTCTTCGACCTGTCGGGAGAAATCTTCTTTACCAAGGGCATTGAACAGTATTTTGATACGCGCTTTATATATATTATCTCTCCGCCCGAAACGATTATAGACACGCAAGATTGCCTCAAGGTAAGAGAGTATATGTTGTTTCTCAAGGAACGGTCTTATGCTTGTACCAATAAATGGTGTACGTCCAAGCCCACCACCAACAAAGACATTAAAACCAATTTCACCCACATCATTTTCAACCAGATAAAGACCGATATCATGAACCTTAACCGCAGCACGATCATGAGTGGCACCTGATATTGCAATCTTGAACTTCCTTGGCAAGAATGAAAACTCGGGATGAAATGTCGACCATTGACGAATGATTTCACAATACGGCCGTGGATCCTCAAGTTCATCTTCTGCTATACCGGCGAACTGATCTGAGGTCGTATTACGAATATTGTTACCACTGGTTTGAATAGCATGCATTTCAACGCTGGCAAGATCAGCCAAAATATCAGGCGCTGTTTCAAGAGCAGGCCAGTTATATTGAATATTTTGCCGTGTACTAAAATGGGCATAGCCCTTGTCATATTTTCTAGAAATATGGGCCAACATTCTTAATTGTTCACTGGATAACAAACCATATGGAATTGCTACCCTGAGCATTGGTGCGTAACGTTGAATGTAAAGACCGTTCATTAGACGTAAGGGACGATATTCTTCCTCGCTTAGTGTTCCAGCCAGAAAACGCTCAGTCTGATCACGAAATTGCGCAACCCGTTCATCTACGATGGTCTGATCATAATTATCGTACTTGTACATATATTTAGTGTGTTTCCTACAATTTCAGCGGCTGCGAAAGATAGCAGTTCATTTTAAGATGGAAAAGGAATGAATTTTACTATATTTATTCAAGTTTGTTATAAAAGACTGTTTAAACTCAATGCAGACAAAGGATAGTTAATTTTATAGTGACTCAGACTATGTCCTTGAATTTAATTTTCTCTGATTTGTGGGGAGTGAATGAAAGACAATGGCCCAAAGAATTATTGAGCAGTTTAACCACCTGGTTTAAAACTAGGCGAACTGATATTTTGCGAGCAAACTTCTACCCTTGCGAGTCAGATAACCCTCATGATCAATAAAACCCTCGGTTTTCGCCATATTGAATAAACTCTCTGGCCGATGTTTCGGTAAATAAATCATTCCATCCCCATAGCGATACTCAAGCACTTTAGCAATATCTGACTCCATATCCTGTTCCAGGCCTGTCGATAAGGCATTCAACACGTTTCACCCCCTGATTATTGAATAAATATCAATATTTAGTGTTAAATTTCTTTATTAATATTAGATGGTTATATAGTTTATCTACTATAGGATGTCAAATAAATGTTGTAACTCTTTATGATATAGCGGTTTTTTAAGGATAAAAATCAAAAAATAAGATGAAATCACCTCCAAAACAGGAGTTTAGTAGAATTTCAGGGAATATGCTGCTTGGCAAGGTAATCGTGAGTACGCATCTCCTCCAGACGACTAATTGTTCGTTTGAAGGATTCGGCCAACCGTGTTCCCTTATAGAGTCCATCAGGAACAGCTTCTGCTGTAATTATCATTTTAACGTTTCGATCATAAAATTCATCGACAAGTGTAATAAATCGTTTAGCAATATCATTGTCGGGATCATCCATGACAGGAATATTTGCGAGTAACACTGTCTGATATTCCCTGGCAATCTCAATGTAGTCAGCAGCTCCCCTTGGTCCATCGCAGATTGCCCTGAAATCGAACCAGACTACACCATCACCACAGCGAACGGTTTGAATTGAACGACCTTCTATTTCAAGCTCTACCCCTTCAATACCCGTGTCCGGACAGACGTGATTAAAATCATCTTCCAGCATTGCATTAGCATAATCATCCAGAGGTGAATGATATATTTCTGCATGATCAAGGAATTGCAGACGGTAATCGATACCTGAATCAATGTTGACGACTTTTGTAAATTTCTTAAGCAATGCGATTGCGGGCAAAAATCGCTCTCTTTGTAACCCCCCTTGATACAACTGATCTGGATGTTGATTCGATGTAGTAACTAATATAACGCCACGCTCAAACAACGCTTCCAATAAACCAGCAAGTAACATTGCATCGGTAATATCTGCAACATGAAATTCATCAAAACAAAGCACCTGTGATTTATCAGCTAAATGATCGGCAACAATCTTTAACGGGTTTTCAACATTATTAAGCTGCTTAAGTTCCTTATGGACATTTTGCATGAAACGGTGAAAATGGATTCTTGTTTTTTTTTCAAATGGCAAACACTCAAAAAAACAATCAACCAGATAGGTTTTACCCCGACCCACACCGCCCCAAAAATATAGGCCTGAAAGCTTGTGCGTCGTACTTACTCTTAACAAAGACTTGATTCGATTTAACAGTGTATTTTCTTTCTGCGGTTGACCACATAAATCGTCATATAAGACTTGCAAATAATACTTAACCGCAATCTCCTGAGCTAGATCGGCATTGAACTCTTCCAGGAGGAGATCATTTTTATATTTATCTAATGGAGTCTGCATGTGTAATTACTTATTATGTATAGTGAACCCTGAAATATCAGTGCATCACATAATTCGATTGTTTTTATAATTAAATAATATCACGAGCCAATCATGCTGCCAGTATTAGTATTACTACTATTGATTATTATAGTATTTCTGCCCCAATATTGGGTGCAACGGGTAATAAAACAATATAATCAAACTATTGATGAGCTTCCAGGAACAGGGGGGGAACTTGCTCAACACCTTGTCAATCGCTTTGAATTAGAAGACGTGTCTGTCGAGCAAACTGAAAATGGTAATGACCATTATGATCCAGATTCAAAAACAATTCGACTTTCTGAAACAAATCACAATGGTAAATCTTTAGCTGCTGTAACTATCGCTGCACATGAATTTGGTCACGCACTCCAACACCATACAAATTACAAACCATTACTTTTAAGAACACAATTGGCAAAAACAGCTGCAGTTGCCGAGAAGATTGCATCTATTATTTTAATCAGCTTGCCGTTTACTTTGATCCTGGTAAAAATCCCTGCTGTCAGTCTAATTATGTTGTTAGCAGGTCTTACCATTATGTGCATGCCAATTATTCTACATATATTTACATTGCCGGTTGAATTCGACGCCAGTTTTAATCGTGCACTTCCTGTATTAAATGAAGGAAACTACATTCCTGATTCGGCAATGCCTATTGCCAGAAAAATACTCACCGCTGCTGCACTTACCTATGTATCTGCATCACTTGCGAGTCTGCTTAACTTTTATCGTTGGTGGGCAATACTTAGACGTTAATCAAATAACATCATCATACCGACTATGTCTCAGATAGCGTGCGTCGTAAATTCAGACATTATTAATTTGTTCTATTAGCTGTCTTGCGACGTTTTATTCACAAGGTTTTCGGGCAATTGTTTATTCGTCTTTAAATCACCAAGCTTACGTACCGCTTCTGCCCTGGAAATTAAATTTCCCTTTCCATCAATCAAGCGATTATGTGCTGTTTCATATGAAGACTGTGCCTTACCCAGTTTATCGCCAATATCCTCCAGGGCATCAACAAAACCGGCAAATTTGTCATACATATTTCCTGCCTGCTTTGCTATTTCCTGTGCATTTTGATTTTGATATTCATAACGCCACATATTCTGAATGACTTGCAGATTCATGGTTAATGTCGATGGGCTTACCAGAAAAATTCCATTCCTGAATGCATCCTGAAACAGATTCTCATCATGTTCAAACGCCAACATCAGTGCAGGTTCTATTGCGACAAACATTAACACCATATCTAATGAATTAACGCCGATTAATTCATCATAATTTTTTCCTTGTAAATCACTGATATGTTTTCTGACTGATTTCAAATGTTCTTTCAAAGCCAGACTTTTTTCCTGCTCATCTGCTACGGAATAATAGTGTTCGTAAGCATTCAGTGAGATCTTGGAGTCAATGACAACATCTCTTTTATTAGGCAAATGAATTACAACATCTGGATAATATAATTTACCGTTATCATCCCGGTAACTGTTCTGCATTTCATATTCACGTCCATTTTTCAAACCCGAGTCTTCAAGCACTCTTTCCAGGATAACTTCACCCCAATCACCGCGTTTTTTACTTTCGCCCTTTAATGCATTGGTAAGGTTAATCGCATCCTTACTCATTTTTTCATTCAACGATTTCAGGCTGGTAATTTCATGATACAAAGACACCCTGTCTTTGGTCTCCTTATCATAAACATCTTCAATTTTTTTACGAAAATCCCCCAGTTGTTCTCTCAGTGGATTTAACACAGCACAAATATTTTCTTTATTCTGATCAGTAAACTTCTTGCTCTTTTCCTCAAGAATCTTATTGGATAGGTTTACAAAAGCATCCGTCATCTTCTTTTCAGCCTGTTCCAGCAAGACAGCTTTTTCTTGTGATAATCGTCTTTCTTCATCAAGTTGTGTATACAACTCTGCAATTTTGACCTTATTGTTTTCTATCTCTTGTTGCTGTTCCTTGCTTGATTCCTCACGTTCTCTGAGTGCGTCTTTAAATTCATCAATTCGAGAACTTTTATTTCCAGTACGTTCCGTTTCAACCGCCAGCTTGCTTTGCAGTTCAATATTACTATTTGAAAACTGATTAATTTTACTTCTGCATATTAACCACATAATAGCCAGACCTGATACGGCCCCAATAATCACCGC
>Ga0164320_10000615_pt1 | contig 12054 bp, 9 predicted proteins | sample GuaBasSediGuay11_FD_113736 | JGI IMG/M metagenome (GOLD analysis project Ga0164320, IMG submission 113736) | Subseafloor sediment microbial communities from Guaymas Basin, Gulf of California, Mexico - Guay11, Core 4567-28, 0-3 cm | ecosystem: Environmental > Aquatic > Marine > Hydrothermal vents...
GGAGCTGATTCGAAAGCGCGGCGCGGAGAGCCGTAATCACCTCTGGTGCCAACACCAGTACGGCAACCAGAAGGCCCCCGAAGGCAGCCGGGGCACCGACCTCTACGATGCCGAAGTCGATGATGATGGCGAGCTTCTTCGACAGCAGGACGATCGGAACCATGTAGCCGATCAGCATGGCTGCGTGGAACGGAAGCGACCGGATCATCGCGTTGTCCACGGCGTGAGCGGGGTGCTCTTCGCCCACCGCGCTCTCGAGCTGCGGCGTCGTGAAGTATTCACGGTGCCGAATCGTCTGCATGGCAAGGAAGACCGCGTAGAGCCCCAGTGTGATGACGATTAGAAATTCAGATTGAGGGATCGTGAAGGAGGGATCGGGTGTCGAACGTGTAAAGTTCGGAAGGACCAACGACAAGACGGCCAGAGGAGTGATGACCGCCAGGAAGGTGTTCGCCCCCTGCAGGTTGAAGCTCTGCTCGACGTGCCGAAAACCTCCCAACAGCAGCGATGAGTGCGACCTCGATGGTAATGACCGAGAGCGTCAGGATCAGGGTCCCGTACGGCTCACCGAGCTTGATCGCGAGTGCCTCGGCATGTCGGACGACACCAAACGATGCCCACATCATGCTTCCGAAAATCCAAGCGAAAAAGAACGCCGTTCGGGGATCGGGGGCAACGTCGGACAGCCAACCCGCGCCAAACCACATGAAGGCCAGGGCAGTGACAACCGCGGCAAAGAGCCCGACCTCGGCGCGCAGGCGCTTCAGCAAGCTAGGACTCGACGATTCAAGGGCCATGAGAACGCCCGCACCTCACCACGGAACCCCGACCAGAGCAATGGGCGTTGGAACACTCAGGCGGCCGCTCGGCCGTAGGTCACTTGCAGGTAGCGTATGATGTCAGCCGACTCCGGCATCCAGCGAACCTGGCCATCGCCGCTCGTGATACGCAGCACCGGTACCGTCGTCCGGCCGCGCGCCTCGCGCAGCTCCTCCCGGCGCGTTTTGTCTTCGTAGATATTGCGCATCTCGACGTCGAGGCCCAACTCGCCGATCACGCCGCGCACGCGTATGCAGAATGGGCAGCCGTCGAAGTGGTAGAGCGCGAGGCGGTCTGTTTTCGGCTCCTCCGCTGGCCCCAAACATTCGAGGACGCGTTCCGCGTAGTATTCCGGCCACGGCGCGTTCGGACTCGCCGCACCGTGCTCGTCGTCGGTGGCCACGAGGCAGAAGACCAGGCGGCTGCGCGTGATCGGGGCGGCCAGGAAGGGCGTCAGTCGGTCCTCGAGATAGCCCGCGTACCATATCGGCCAATCGGGATCCTCCCCGTCGGTCTCGATGAACGCCTGATGATGTGCCTGCCCGGTTTTCTTGAAGAGCTCGGCAAGCTGCTTGATCTGAATTTCGTTGCTCATCATGGCCTCCTTCTATCGGCTCATCCGCGAACAGCGTGCTTCGTCTGGCCCCTTATACCACTTGTTGACGAGGCCCCGCGCCCTAGGATCTCTTCGATGAAGGGCGACGCCGAGCGAAACCCCGAAAGCGCAGAAGGCGATTGGTTCATCGACCAGCGGTGCATCAACTGCGCTGCCGCACGGCACGTCGCACCGGGCCTCATCGTGCGCCACGGCGACCAGTCGGTGTTCGAGCGACAGCCGAGCACGCCGGGCGAAGTGCGCCAGGCCTGGCTGGCAGCAGAGCTTTGCCCTACCCGATCGATCCGAACGGAGAGCCACCTGCGGCCACCACCGGATGTCTACCCCCACCTATTGGCCAACGGTGTCTACCTCTGTGGCCACAACCATCGCTCTTCGTTCGGGGCCCATTCGTATTTCGTTCCGCGAACCGGCGGCAACCTGTTGTTCGACTCTCCGCAGTTCACGAGCAGGCTCGTCGGGCCCTTCGAGGAGATGGGCGGCGTCTCGAAGATCCTCTTGAGTCATCGCGATGACGTCGCAGACGCCGAAAAATGGGCCAAGCACTTCGATGCTGAAGTCTGTATTCACCGCGAGGACCAAGACGCCGCGCCGTTCGCTTCGCGTATTCTCGATGGTGAGTCAGCGAGCAAGCCAACCGACCTCGGCGACGGCCTCACCGCGATCCCAGTGCCGGGCCACACCAAGGGGAGCGTCGTCTATCTGCTCGACGACAGTTATCTCTTCACCGGCGACTCTTTCACTTGGGACTACGAGCAGAGCGCAATGCGGGCGTTTCGCGACTATTGTTGGTACTCGTGGTCTGCCCAGAAAGAGTCGCTCACCACACTGGCAGAATACCGGTTCAATCAACTCTTTTCAGGGCATGGGCCATGGAGCCCTTGGCGAGATCAAGACGAAATGCGGGTGCTATTGCTCGATCTGACGGACCGAATGTAGCGTCAGCCGATCGTCTTCCCCGAGCTCCGCCGTCGTGCCGAGCGCTCTCCCCTCGCGAACGAGAACGTCTCGCAGCCACCGCGCAACTCGGTTCTCAAAATGCGCCCAATGCGGACCAAAGCCCGGAGGTGCTGCTCACGATGCGGGTGCTGTTCGCATTGGCGCCAGCGCCCTTCAACGGCATCGGGGCGATGATCATGGTCTGGTACCCCTTGAGCGAGGCGAGGCATCGCAAGATTCGGAAGGGAGTCGCTTGTCATGCGGCACGAAAGTGGTTCGCGCTCTGCTCCGCTTCATGTGGCAACGGGGACACCTTCAATCGGTACCGTACGTGCCGATGGAGAACGCCCCCGAACGGAACCCCGAATGGTACGGGGAACAGGAACGGGACAGGTTCCTAGACGGGATGTTCGAGATGTTCCCGCAGTGGTACACGTTTTTCTACATCACAACGCGCCTCGGGCTACGCGCCGGGGAGGTCTATGCGATCTCGAGGGATCGAATTCGGGATGTACCGCCTATGTTGGTGGTCGATCGCGCTGTGCAACGTGGCCACAAGGATCGGCCTGCGGCACTTGGGCCACGCAAGAACAATCGTGTGCTGACGCTGTCGCTGACACAGGACGTGGTCGACGCGATTCGCTGGCACATCAAGAGCGGATTCTCAGGCTTCGAGTTCCTGTTCAGCGAGGACGGGTGCTTTCCCAAGAAGGTCCACTCCCACGCTCGCCCTATGCGCCTGGTGCAGCGCGCTCTAGGGCTTCGCGAGCTCGGACACCACAGGATTGGGCGTCACTCCGTAGCCAGCCAGGCGGCCACGGGAGGGCACTCTATGAGGGCGATACAGGCGCAGCTAGGGCACAGCTCACTCAAGAGCACGGAGCAGTACGCGCACCTGGGAAAGCGCGCACAGCTCCGAATCGTGGCCGACCTCGAGCCCGCGTCACCTCCTCACGGCACCCTGACGGCACCGGGCTGAAGTGTGATCAGGAAAGCTTCTCACATTTCAGCCGCTTACAAAGAAAAGGGGCGACCCGGCACGGATCGCCCCTTTTGGAAGTTCGCTGGCCTTGCGACGAGCAAGCTCGTCGTTTGGCTGTGTGGATGCGAATACGTCGCATTCACCACGACCGACTTTGTCTGGATTTCGAGCACGAGGCTCGATGGTGGGCTTATTCAGCCTCTCCTGCTTTGCGCGACACGTTTCGGCGCGATGCGTTCCCCGTCGGGAAGCCTGCTAACACCCCGCGTGAGCTGTTGGACTCACTGGAGGAGCTTTGACCGACACGTCCCGTGCGCTGTCGTCGTATCTCTCGACTTGAAGGTCTAGAGGTACCGTAGGTTCGCCTAGGTTGCCCTACGCGCTTCCTTCGGACGCAGTCCCAGCAACGGTTTGTGTTTAGCAAACCGCAGTGATTGGACTCCGCGACGACTCTCGCCGTACCTGAACCCTTGGTTTTCGACTCGCCAAGGGCGCGTTGTGGGATGCGCTTCTATTGGATCCTGATGCTCATGCCGCGCTCCGTGCCGCTGCCGAAGCTCTCGCTTCGTGTGCAACGGTGTCGCTCAGCATGTTCAGGCCGACGCGTGCAATCCAGAGTTTTAGTTTTCAAAGATGGGCACCCGAACCTCGTGAGACTACCGTCACCAGTGTCGAACCGGCTATCCGGACGGTGAGCCGACGGTGTCACCCCGTCGCACTCGCTGAGGCGGGAGCTCGCCGCGCCGAAGCGGACGAGCACCGAACCTCTGACGTGCCGTCACGGTCGTCGGTCGGCCCTTATGCCAGGTGCCTCCGACGTCCCGTCTAGAACCTTCGCGGCCGCTGTGTGGTGAAACAGAGCGGCGTCCTGATTCGAGCGCGTCTTTCACCGACGCCCCTCGCGTCGACGGCCTCCATCAGAGCTTTCACTCGACTCGGGCCCACGCATCAGGACATCGGCTTTTGCAATCCTCACGACCCACGGACACGTTCGACGCTCTTCGCGCCTCCCGACCGCGTGACCTTTCGGCCCCGCCTCTCCCCCGTGAGAGTGAGAAACATGCAACTCGCGTTGCATGTTGTCAGATGGGTTGTTCAAAGAACGTCGAGCTCGCTGTCGCGATCTTCCGACCTCTTTTGTCTCCGATCCGGCGAGGGAGATCAACGAAATTCGCTTGTGGAAAAGACGATTACTTTTTCCACAGGGAAACTACGTTTCCCCCAACCTGTCCACAAGGGGCAAGCCCCTGAAATTGGGTCCTCGTCTTAGGGTGACGCGGCGACGGGCACGGCGACGGTGTTGACCGGGATCGCGGCGGGCTGAGTCGTCGGCATACCACTTTCGGTCGGCGCCGGCACGACCTCTGCGGGCGTGACTCCCGCGGTCGTCATCGGATCCGGATCGACCGTCAGCTCGGGCGCTTCGAGCGGTGCATCGAAATCAAATGGTTGGATGCGCGGAGTCATGTTGCCAAACCGGTCCACGGTCACCCACGCGCCGTCAGGCATCACGTACGCGCCGAGCTCACGATCGAAGCGCGGTATCGCAACCTCGATCGGCTCTTTGACTTGGCCGCGAACTCTTCCTGGCAGAATCTCGACGAACAGCGGCTCTTCGAGCACGAAGTTGTATCCGCCCTTGTCGAACTCCATGAGGTACAGCTCCTCTTCGAACTCGAACTCGCGGCGGTAGACCATCGGCTGCTGGCCGTACCGTGTATGGGGACGATGTTCGAGGACGAACGACATCAGTCGCACAGCAATGTGATTGTGCATCCGGTGACAACCATGTGAATGGCGACGCATGATGCTCATGTAGTCGACCGAACCATGGGTGCGGATGCCCTCGTCGCCGCCGACTTGGATTTTGCCGTCTGGCGAGCGGTAGTACTTGCGGTGATACGCCGCGACCAGGCCGTACGCCGAGGCGTAGCTCGGACCCGTCGTGTGGTAATCGACCTCGAAATACTCCTCGCCCCGTTTCTTCCTCTTGGTGAGCATGACTCGTGGCGGCGTGCTCTCGGGCGGAACCCAAATCGGCGCAGCTGCGATGCGGCTCCATACACGCTTGCCGACGGGCGAGCCCTTGTATTTCCACATCACCACGCCCTCGATGAAGTCTCCGCGCCACCCGCCGACGGTCGTCCCGAACCGCGCGAGCGGGATCTTCTGGTCGTTGTAGTGCACGAGGATGGTAAGGCGCGGCCGACGACTCACCGGCTGGGAGCGCGCCTTGCCCTCTTCGTCGTATGGAAACTCGTACCAAACGTCGCCGCGATCAGTCGAGATGCTCAGCTCCATCACGCGCGCGTAGTAAGGAGGAAGTTCGATGTTCTCGACGGCGACGATGTGCGTCGCGGCAATGTCGCCAAGAGAGTCCAACCATGCGTACGTCGACTCGGCCGTCTGCAGCCCAAAAGCCTTGATGACGCGCTCGCGAAGGTCGGCCTCGAGATTCGGAATCTGTAGCTCTCTACCGTCTTCGGTCTTGTAAGTCCGCGGTTCGCCATCTCGCAAGGTCGACGTACTGCGGTCTTCGATGACCTCTGCGGCGTGGACGGCGCGCTCGGTCAGCACTCGAATAACCGCTTCCTGCTCGGTGTCCTGCGGCGACGTTCGTAGAACGGCCAGCGTGTCGTCACCGATGAAGCCCCAGCCATAGACACGATGCCTGCGCTCGAACTCGGCAAGCGCCTCGTGGGTTCTCCAATCGAAGAGGCCTGGTGTGTGCGCACCGCTACCCTCGAAGAAGCCCTCGCATTCGAGTCGGGTTTGCGCCGCGATGATCGCTTCGATCTCAGGCGCGAGGATGCGGTACTCCTCGACCTTCGCCCACTCGTCATCATCAACGGCGTGAAGACGGGCAACCTGAGCGAGGCTCTCTACCTCGGCACGCGTGACGAGCGCAGCCATTTGCGGCCTGAGCAGCTGATAACGAGCCAAGCGGCGTGCCGGGCGGCGGCCCTTTCGGTACGCAAGGAACCCTTCGAACTCCTGCAACGGCACGAGGTCGAGCTCCTCTGCGCACTCTAGCGCCCGTACTTGTCGGAAGCGCTCCCTCAGCAGCCCGAAGGTCGGCAAGATGCCGTAGAGCTCGAGGTACTGGTCTTTGTTGGCTCGATACCCGTGCCGATCATCGGGAAACTCCCCCCGCGCGAGCGCCAAATACGTCGAGCGGTACTCGCTGGTCTTGCCGAGCTCGTCGGGAGAGGTAGCCTCGGTGAGTATGTACGGAGTCCAGTCTTCGCCGAGGTCCAGCAGAAGGTGCCCGTCTTCGTCGGCCTTGACGGCATCGACGTCGCCCTGCGAGCTGCCATCATTCCAAAACGCGACGGGTGCCTCGAGGACCACCCGGGGGACTTCGGCCGCAAGGTCGGAGCTGGTCTCGGGCTTGGCATCGCTACCCGCCGGAGCGGTTGCAGGAGCCTGCTTCGGTGTGCAGCCATAGAAAGCTGCACACGCCAGAATTGTCAATAATCCCAGGCGCAAATCGGTCACGTCTGATCCACCTTGGGGCCGAACCGATAGCAGCGCAACTTTCGAGCGGACCGGGCTAGACGTACCCATGGCGCGACGTGCTAGATGGCGCGTGAATGGGCTTTCTTGATCGGCGCAAGGTAGGTCTCGTCCTTACTCCGGCACTCTTCGTAGCGGTTTGGTTTGCTCCGCTCGGACTGGAACCACGCGCCCACCATCTTGCCGCGGTCTTCGCCGCGGTGATCGTCGCCTGGGTCACGGAGGTGTTGCCCATTGCGGTGACCGCGCTGCTGATCGCGCCGGCCATGATCGTGGTGGGCGTCACCGACAGCCGCGCCGCGTTCGCACCGTACGCCGACCCGCTGATCTTCCTGTTCATCGGTGGTTTCTTCATCGCTAGAGCCATGACGCGGCACGGCCTCGATCGGCGCATGGCGCGGTCACTCACGCAGCTCCGGCTTGTACGTGGCTCTCCGATTCGCATTCGCATGGCCTTCATGATGACGGCGGCGATACTCTCGATGTGGATCAGCAACACCGCCACCGCAGCGATCTTGATCCCGATTCTTCTCGGCACCCTCCCCGAGGAGGACGATACAAACTCCGGCAGCGTGCTTGCCATTGCCTACGCGGCTTCCGTCGGCGGCATGGGCACGCTGATTGGCAGCCCACCCAACTTCATCACCGTCCGTTTCCTGCAGGAGCAGACCGACACCCAGTTCGATTTCGTGCAGTGGATGGGCGTCGGCATGCCGGTCGCCTTGGTCCTCGTGGTCATCGTCGGCTTTGTCCTGCAATGGCTCGCACCTCCACCGGCCACCGGCACGAGTGTGACCCTCGTGGCGTCACCCTGGTCGCGGGGTGAAAGGGTCACGGCATCTTGCTTCGGGCTGGCAGTCGTTGGTTGGACCGTGCCAGGCCTCATGCGGGCCGTAGGCGCGCCCCACGCCGAGGCCGTCGCCCACGCGCTCCCCATCGGAGCGGTCGCGATTCTCGCGGCGGCCCCCCTGTTCCTCATACGCGACGCGGACGAGAAGACGCCCGTTCTCCCTTGGCATGACGCGGCGCGCATCGATTGGGGCTTGATCTTGCTTTTTGGCGGAGGCCTCTCGCTCGGCGCTCAGATGTTCGAGACCGGGTTGGCCGCATCGATCAGCCAGTGGTTCTTGGCCGTGACGGGAATCAGCTCGCTGTGGGGCCTCACCGCTGCCCTCATCGTGTTCACCGTCTTCTTTACGGAAGCCTGTTCCAACACGGCATCATCGAACATGATCGTGCCTCTCGCGATTGCGGCAGCCGTCGAGCTCGATGTGTCTCCACTTCCACCCGCGTTGGCGGTCGGCCTCGCCGCGAGCTGTGCGTTCATGCTCCCCATCGCCACGGGGCCGAACGCGGTCGCCTACGGAACCGGCTTGCTCGAGTTGCCGCAGATGATCCGCATCGGGTTCGTGCTGAACATCGTAACCGCACTGGCTCTCCTCGCAGTGTTGTACGGATTGAGCACCGTCTATGGCTGGGCGTAGCCTTGCCGTTTTGTTGAGTGCAGCCGCAAGGGTGACTCATCCTTACAGTTCCCCACTTTGTGAGAGGCAACCATGGGAACTTTGGGCACCGTCCCCTTTCTTCTGAATCAACTCAGGCCACCCGGACAGGGTGGCGCCGCGCTGACACAAGCTGCGGCGTCGATCGCGCTTTCGCACGGCCAACCGCAAACGATCGTCGACGTCCTGCACGGCCGGGCCTTCCGCTACTACGCGGAAGGACTTCGCCAGTACCTCGCCGTTCGGACCGGATCCACCAGTCGTGCAGACCACTACCTCTCCAAGCTTCGCGCCTTTGTGGCCAAGAGCGACAGCGATGACTTGATCCAAGCGCCCGGCATTCGCGCGCGGCTGTACCGTGCGACGCGCGGGTACCTTCACAATCAGAGCCGTCCGCACGAGCCTCCGACGAGAAGCGACCTCGAGGCCCTCCCCTGGCGCGCTCTTCCGTCCGCCCACTCCACCGTGAGTCCGCTCAACGCGCTGCGCTTCGATCTTGGCGCGGATGATTCGGAGCTCTTGGAGCTTCGTCACGCGCGTGAGCTGAGCATCGACGAGCTTGCTTTCGTCTACGGCAAGACACCACTCGAGATGGAACAGCGGGTCGACGCGGCGATGGCAGGGGCGCAGGCGAGCCTCGATGCGCATGGAATCCGTGATGCCGATCGATTTGGTCGCGTGATCGTCGAAGCGTTCGCGCTCGAAGCCGCCCCGAGAACATCGAGCGATGAGCACGAGGGCATCGAACCGCTTCTCAACGGCACCATCGTTGGCGGGCGGTACTCGATCGAAGCCCGCGTGGGTCTCGGCGCGTTCGGCGACGTGTATCGGGCGAAGGACACCGAGGTGCCTGGACACGTCGTCGCCCTGAAATTGCTGCACCAGGCGGCGCACTCGAAATCGGCAAAGCAGTCGGCGCTCCGCGAATTGCGGCTCATCGCGTCCGTGTTCCATCCGTCGATCGTGCAGTTCAAGGACCACGGCTGGTTCGAAGAGCGGCTGTGGTTCGTCATGCCCTGGTACGACGGTGAGACCCTCGAATCCCGCTTGCAGCGCGAGCCGTTGAGCCGCGCCGAGGCGCTCGAGATCTTCCAGCCTCTCGCGCGCGCGCTGGCAGCGATGCACGCAGCAGGCGTGCGTCACCAAGACGTGAAGCCTGAGAATATCTTCCTCGCACGCATTCCCGGTTTCGGCGAAGAAGAAGTCACACCGGTGCTGCTCGACTTGGGTGTCGCGGCCACCGAGGCAGAGATGGTGGTTGCGGGGACGCCGACGTACTTCGCGCCCGAGGTTGCGGCGCAGTTCGCGTCCGTCGAACGCAAGCCTCCCGTCAGCAACAAGGCCGACGTGTTTGCGTTGGCTCTTTCGCTTCGCAACGCGCTCGATCCCACGACGCAAGAAGACGTTGCTGCGGGCGCCGTCGACACATTCATCGAGTATCGCTCGAAGGAGACCCCGAACGCGCCGACGCGCAAAGACCTCAAATACCTCACGCCGTTCTTCGACCGTTGGATGAACTGGGACGCCGCACTGCGACCATCGGCGGACGAGCTCGTTGAAGATCTCTCCGCGCTCTCGCTTCCCGAAGAGCGAAGGCAGCGGGTTAAGACGATCTTGCGGTGGACGATTCCAGTGGCGCTTGCGCTTCTCGGGGCGTCGGGCGCTGCCGTCACTGTCTTCTATCAGCAAGCCGAGACACAGCGTGAAGTGGCACAGCGGGCGAAGCTCACCGCCTCGGACCTTCGCCGCGACTTGGCCGACACGCGTGAAATCGCCGAGCAGCTCGAGCTCCGGTACGAGCAAAGCCGATTGACGCGAACCGAGCTCGCCAAGCGGCTCGCCCGAACGGACGGCAGGGTTACTTCTCTGAAGACGCAACTCAGGGACGAAGAGCGCCGCCTGATACGCACGCGCGACAAGCTCGCCCAGAGCCGCCAAGACAAGGCGACGATCGAGCGGCACCTCCTGCAAACTGAGAGGGACCTCTCCGCGACCGAACGCTCGCTCGCCTCGACCAATCAAAAGCTGGCGACCACGGCACAGGAGCTGGCTGCCGAAGAAGAACGCGCAAAGCGTATGGAGCGGAAGCTCGCACGAGAAGGTGATCGGCGACTGGAGCTTCAGGGAGAGATCGCGGCACTCGATGTGCGCTTGAAGGCGGAGGGCACGCAGAGCGACGAACTACAGGACGCCGTGGCTCGTGCGGTAGCGGCGCGTAGCCGGGCAGAGCTCGAGCTGGAGTTCGCCGAAGACGAGCTCAAGGCCCTGCGCAATCGTGCTGTGTCCCGCCCAACCGAGCCCGAGTCGGACTCGTTCGACGATGAACCGACACCCGATAGCTGAGGCCAGCTCGCGACGGACCTAGCGACGGCCCTTGTAGCCCATCATGTCCTGCATGGCAGACTCGCTCATCACGGCGATTGCCGCTTCTTCGGCCAGGCGCTCCGCGCAGTCCTCGCAGACCTTGATGCGACGCCCGTCCGCCTTGACGGACACGAGCTCGTCGACCTCGTCCTTGCACGATCGGCATTCCGCCATGGCCTTTACCTCGACCGTGGAAGAAAGCGGCTCATCGAAGGAAGGACTATGTTGTTGCGAACCGACCGTGCGGCGCCACCGAGGCCCGTGGGGAGCGCGCGGAAGGCGATGTCGAGATGCTGCGTGTCGCTCTCGACGCCGTGCAGCGTGACGAACGAGGTGAGCAAGGACACCGCTCGGCGCACCAGAGGGTTCCTGCCAATCTTTGGGTCACGCATCAGGTCGAGCACGATTCGATTGCCGTTCGCTTCGGCCAAGACGGGTGAGCGGCCCGGCATGAAGTTCACCAGGGTACCGGGGTTCGACAGATCCAAGGCGCCGGATTTGATCAGCGCCGCAACGGGAGAGTCGGAGTCGCCGTTGAGCTTGAGCATCACCTCTTCGAGCCGAAGGGCGACGGTCAGCTCCTCGTCGTTGAACACGATGCGCTCGACGAAGATGATCGCTCCGGCGCGCAGTGGCGTGTTCATGAGGTCGAGGTTGCCGGAAAGACGGATGCCCGGCGGAACCGAGTCGATTTGAAAGTCCTCGATCTTGCCGCTGCGCTCGGCCTGCTGACCGAGCCACCGAAGGGCGGCAAGCGGCACACCGAACCGCAGGCCCAGCGCGCTACGCACAGCACGCCCGATCTCCTCGGGATGCATGCGTAAGTAGGAACGAACGGCGTCGACTGTTTCTTGGGGAGTGGGCATGACCGGGGGAGTCTAGTGTTCAGACCGCGCCGCGTAAATGGTCAATTCACTAGGGCCCGCTACCCCGGCGTTGGAATGGTCGTGGGGTCGCAAAAACCACGGCCGTCGCCGAGATCGGTGCACTCGGGCTGAAGCTCGAGGATCCGGGGACACTGGTTCAGCAGCTCTGGATCACAGAGTCGCTGGCACGTGGGGCCGCTCCTCAACGGGTCCTCCGGGTTACAGATCGCGCCGGGGATGCACACACAGAGGAGGCCGATCTCGCAGTCGATGCTGTAGTCGCACAGGTCGAGGAGGCCGCGAGGAACGAAGTCCGGCTTCTCGAGGTCGCCGGGGAGGCAGACCCACAGAATGTCGTCGACGCCGGCGTCAGTGCCAGCGTCAGTGCCAGCGTCAGTGCCAGCGTCGATGCCTGCGTCAAGGCCAGCGCCACCCGCACCGCCAGCACCA
>Ga0164320_10000616_pt1 | contig 12051 bp, 8 predicted proteins | sample GuaBasSediGuay11_FD_113736 | JGI IMG/M metagenome (GOLD analysis project Ga0164320, IMG submission 113736) | Subseafloor sediment microbial communities from Guaymas Basin, Gulf of California, Mexico - Guay11, Core 4567-28, 0-3 cm | ecosystem: Environmental > Aquatic > Marine > Hydrothermal vents...
CCCTGGAGGACTTTTTCTCCTTCTCTTTCGGCTTTGGCGCCTCGGGATTACTCTCCGATGCCTCGGGTAACGGCGTCGGTCGATGCGCCAGTGCAACTTCCAGTACCTGGTCGATCCAGCGTACCGGTATGATTTCGAGTTTCGCCTTGATATTATCCGGAATCTCAGCGAGGTCCTTTTCATTTTCCTCGGGGATTAACACCTTGGTGATGCCACCCCGAAGTGCAGCAAGCAATTTCTCTTTCAGCCCGCCTATCGGCAATACTTCACCACGCAATGTGATTTCACCGGTCATGGCTACTTCAGCTTTTACCGGAATCCCGGTTAGCGCGGATACCAGCGCTGTGCACATCCCTACGCCGGCACTGGGACCATCCTTAGGGGTCCCGCCTTCGGGTACATGAATATGTATATCCTTGTTCTCATTAAATTCAGGGTTGACACCCAGAATATTGGCACGACTGCGCACTACGGTCATCGCCGCCTGTATCGATTCCTTCATGACGTCGCCCAGTTGGCCGGTTTGCACGAATTTACCTTTTCCCGGAACAACCGCTGCTTCAATAGTAAGCAATTCTCCGCCAACCTCTGTCCAGGCCAGCCCGGTAACCTGGCCAACCTGATCCCTGGCATCGGCCGAGCCAAAACGAAAGCGCTTGACGCCCAGGTACTTTTCGATATTTTTCGCCGTGATCGTCAGTTTCTTGGTGTCGGGCTCTAACAGCATCGCCTTGACGGCCTTGCGGCAAATTTTGGAAATCTCTCGCTCCAGGTTACGTACCCCTGCTTCTCGCGTGTAACGTTGAATAATTTCAAGAACCGCATTTTCCTTAATCAGAATTTCCTTTGGCTGCAGCCCATTTTCCTTGATCTGCTTGGGCACCAGGTATTTCATCGCAATGTTTAGCTTTTCATCTTCGGTATAACCCGGAATTCGAATAACCTCCATTCGATCGAGTAGCGCACTGGGAATATTCATACTGTTCGATGTCGCCACGAACATGGTATCGGAAAGATCGAATTCGACCTCCAGGTAATGATCTGCAAAGGTATTATTCTGTTCAGGATCAAGCACTTCGAGAAGTGCCGAGGCCGGATCGCCACGAAAATCCATCGCCATCTTGTCTATTTCATCCAGTAGAAACAAGGGGTTTCTAACCTTCACCCGTGACAAATTCTGGATAATCTTACCCGGCATGGAACCAATATAGGTACGGCGGTGACCTCGAATTTCGGATTCATCGCGTACACCTCCAAGAGACATACGAGAGAATTTTCGATTTGTGGCGCGCGCGATTGATCGCCCCAGTGAAGTCTTGCCGACGCCCGGTGGTCCAACCAGGCACAAAATCGGCCCTTTTAATTTACGCACCCGTTGTTGCACCGCGAGGTATTCAAGAATTCGTTCCTTCACTTTTTCGAGTCCGTAATGATCTTCTTCAAGCACCTTTTCCGCCTGTGCCAGATCACGCCGGATCTTGGATTTCTTCTTCCAGGGAACGCTTACCAGCCAGTCGATATAGTTACGCACCACGGTCGCTTCGGCTGACATCGGCGACATCATTTTCAGTTTGTTCAGTTCAGAATCGGCTTTTTCGCGCGCCTCTTTGGGCATGCCGGATTTTTCAATCTTGTTCGCCAGGTCTTCAACTTCATTGGGCGCATCGTCCATGTCACCGAGTTCCTTCTGAATGGCCTTCATTTGCTCATTCAGATAGTACTCGCGCTGGCTTTTTTCCATTTGCTGCTTAACCCGCCCTCGAATTCGCTTCTCGATCTGCATCAGGTCGATCTCGCCTTCGATCTTGCTCATGATGTGCTCGATGCGTTCTCTAGGATCCTGGATTTCCAGGATTTCCTGTTTCTCATCAAGCTTCAGGGACATATGAGCGGCAATGGTATCTGCGAGCCTGCTCGGATCATCGATGCCCGAAAGCGAGGTCAGTATTTCCGGTGGAACTTTTTTATTGAGCTTGACGTATTGATCAAACAGGTTAAGCACCGAACGCAACAAGACTTCAGCCTCGCGGTCATCCACCAGGTGGGATTTTTCCAGTACCTGGGTAGAGGCGGAAAAATACTCGTTGGTTTCCAGCAAACTCTCGACTAATACCCGGTCACCACCTTCGACAAGAACCTTGATGGTGCCATCGGGTAGTTTCAACATTTGCAGGATTGTAGACAGGGTACCTATCTGGTACAGGTCCTTTTGCCCGGGGTCGTCGATTTCGGCATTGCGCTGAGCCAGCAACAAAATCTTCTTGTTGTCGGACATCGCGGCTTCCAGCGCGAGAATCGATTTTTCACGACCGACGAAAAGCGGGATAACCATGTGCGGATATACCACGACGTCACGTAGCGGCAATACCGGAATTAGCTGTCTTTCCTGTTGTTCGGCGAGCGGGGTGGTGGTTAAGTCTGACATAAATGCCTCTAAGCTTGATTCTCGCGATTATATGGGATTGAAAATTTTATTTTCAACCCGGCTACCCACAATGAAAGGCTACTCGTCAGAGGCTACACGCTGCATTTCACCACCCTCGTAAATCACATAGGGCTGAGCGTTACCCTCTATAACCGCGGAGTCGACCACGACCTTGCTGACATTTTCCATTGCTGGTAAATCGTACATGATATCCAGCAGGGTATTTTCAAGTATGGTGCGCAAACCCCGCGCCCCGGTTTTACGATTCATGGCCTTTTTCGCAACCGAAGTCAGCGAATCCTGTCGGAACTCAATTTCACAACCCTCGATTTCAAACATTTTCTGATATTGTTTGACGATCGCGTTTTTCGGTTCGGTCAATATCTTTATCAGCGCTTCCTCATCAAGCTCTTCAAGCGTAGCTACCACTGGCAGACGGCCGACAAACTCAGGGATCAGGCCATACTTGATTAAATCTTCCGGCTCGACATTGCAAATAACTTCACCAAATTGAGTCTTTTCATCCTTGCTTTTGAGACTGGCGCCAAAGCCAATGCCGCCCTTCTCGGAACGGCTCAATATTACCTTATCCAGCCCGGCGAAGGCGCCACCGCAGATAAACAGGATCTTGCCGGTATCCACCTGTAAAAATTCCTGCTGGGGATGTTTTCTTCCACCCTGGGGTGGCACCGAGGCAACAGTCCCCTCGATCAACTTTAACAAAGCCTGCTGTACACCCTCTCCGGAGACATCACGGGTAATCGAAGGGTTATCAGACTTACGCGAGATCTTGTCGATCTCGTCGATATAAACAATACCGGTTTGTGCTTTTTCGACATCGTAATCACATTTTTGCAACAGCTTCTGAATGATATTCTCGACATCTTCTCCTACATAGCCGGCTTCAGTCAGGGTAGTGGCATCGGCTATTGCAAAGGGTACGTTGAGCAGCCTGGCCAGCGTCTCGGCCAGTAAAGTCTTGCCCGAGCCGGTTGGGCCAATTAACAGGATATTACTCTTGGAAAGCTCGATATCGTCCTTGACGTGCCCGACTTCGAGACGTTTATAATGGTTATAGACCGCGACAGACAGCACTTTCTTAGCACGACTCTGCCCTATTACATACTCATCGAGCACACCGAAGATTTCGTGGGGAATGGGTAGTTTGCTTTCGGCATCTTCAGCATTTTCGTGAATCTCCTCACGAATAATGTCATTACACAGATCAACACACTCGTCGCAGATAAAAACCGAAGGGCCAGCGATCAACTTCCTCACTTCGTGCTGACTCTTGCCACAAAATGAGCAATACAGCAGCTTTTCGTCTTTATTCTTCGATCTGTCGTCGCTCATAATTAACTACCGATAACTTTCGCACTGGCGATTCGATAATATTAGACCAAACCGTCGAGCACAACTGAAAAAATCACAAATTGTTCGGACTTTCCCGGAATAATACCGGGAAAGGCTTATTTGTCGCCCTCTTTACCTTCCGGATTGGCACGAGACGTCAATACCTGGTCAATAATTCCATATTCGACCGATTCATCGGCACTCATGAAATTATCGCGTTCGGTATCATTATCGATAACCTCTTCCTTTCTCCCGGTATGATTTGCCAACAGCTTGTTAAGACGAGATCGGACGGCCAGAATTTCCCTGGCGTGAATCTCGAAATCGGTGGCCTGACCCTGAAAGCCGCCCAGCGGTTGATGGATCATCACGCGTGAATGTGGCAAACCATAACGTTTGCCGGCATTGCCACCTGCCAGCAATATCGCGCCCATACTGGCCGCCTGACCGGTACAAAGCGTGCTAACGTCGGGTTGGATAAACTGCATTGTGTCGTATATCGCCAGACCGGCGGTTACTGATCCACCAGGACTGTTAATGTAAAGTGATATATCCTTATCCGGGTTTTCCGATTCAAGAAACAGCAGCTGCGCCACGATTAAATTAGCCATCTGATCTTCAAGGGGTCCGACCACGAAGATGACTCGCTCCTTGAGCAGACGTGAGTACATATCGTAAGCGCGTTCACCTCGAGCTGACTGCTCCACCCCCATCGGCACCAGGTTAGCCTGGGATTCGAGATAGCCAGGCATTATCGCGCTTATATTCGTATTGATCTGATTCTTGTTCATAAACTTATCCAGATATTAAAGTGCACTGTTCATCAGGTCTTCGAAGTTGGCCTGCTTTTCTGTGACCCGGGCCTTCGCTAATATATGGGCTACTACCTGGTCTTCAAGTACCATGGATTCCAGCCCCGCGCGTGCTTCCCTGTTTTGACGGTAATAGTCGCGAACCTGATCCGGTTGTTCGTATGCGATCGCCATATCTTCTATGGCAGTCTCAATAAACGATTGATTTAATTCGATTTTTTCTTGTCGAATGACTTCTCCGACAAGCAAGCCCAGCTGCACACGCTTGGTTGCTTCGGCATTGAACATTTCACTCGGTAGACCTGACTCATCCATAGACTCGGGATCCTGACCCATACGTTGAGCCGCCTGTTCACGCAGTGTTTTAATTTCCTGTTCCACCAGCGCAGTGGGCGCGATGATCTTATTGTTCTGCAGCAAGCCATCCATAACCAGATTCTTGATGTGCGCTTTCAGTCGGTCGCTTCGCTCCTTTTCCATATTTGCTCGAACATCGCTACGTAATTTATCAAGATTACCATCTTCGATACCAAATCCTTTGGCAAATTCTTCGTCGAGTTCAGGTAATTCGGGACTGGAAACCCTGGTTGCCCTGAGCGTGAATTCTGCTTTTTTTCCGGCGACTTCCCGACCGTGGTAGTCTTCAGGAAAGTTAACCTCGACTCGATTTTCTTCACCAGCTTTCATTCCTTCAAGCCCGGCTTCGAATTCCGCCAGCATTTGCCCGGCGCCAATCTCGACCGCCATATCCTTACCAGCGCCACCTTCAAATAGCTCATCATCAATGCGTCCTTCGAAATCCACCAATACCTGATAGCCTTTTTTGGCCGCTGCTTTGGTTTCTTTCCAGCTCTTACGCTGCTCGCGTAATTTTTCCAGCATTGCATCAAAATCCTTATCGGTGATTTCGACAACAGGTTTTTCGACTTCGATTGCCGCAAGCTCCAGGCTCTCAACCTCCGGATAAACTTCGAAAGTCGCGGTATAAGACATTTCCTCTTTATCCTCGGTTTTCACTGCACCGATGCTGGGCATGCCCGCGGGGCGCACATTTTCCTGGATCAAGGCTTCCTGGTAGGATGTCTCGATAACATCGCCGATAACTTCCTGGCGCACATGACCGCCATATTTTTGCTGTACCACTCGCAACGGCACTTTGCCAGGTCGAAAACCATCTATGCGCAGGGTTTTACTCAAATCCTTAAGTTTTTTCTCTACCGCCTTGGTTACGCGCTCAGACGGTATCTGTACCGTCATTTTTCGTTCCAGGCCCTCGAGGGTCTCTATCGATACTTGCATGTTGCTATTCTCGTGATGCTTGCGTTTGGGGAGTGTCCGGTTACTGCTCCGGCGTGTTAATTGACCCGATCAATGGAAAAAATGGTGCGAAAGGAGAGACTCGAACTCTCACATCAAAGATACCAGAACCTAAATCTGGCGCGTCTACCAATTCCGCCACTCTCGCAGATGATTCGTTAAATGCTGATTATAAGATCAAATACCGGATTCACCAGTACTTTTCCTGACCATTACCCGGGGCGCCTGAAACCAGGCGCCCTGAAAATGGGGTGGACGATGGGGATCGAACCCACGACAACAAGAATCACAATCTTGCACTCTACCAACTGAGCTACGCCCACCATAATATGGCACGCCCGGCAGGATTCGAACCTGCTACCCTCGGCTTAGAAGGCCGATGCTCTATCCAAATGAGCTACGGGCGCTCAGGATACCTTTCTTGAGGCGTAGTTTACGCGATTGCGGCGTTGACAGCGTGGCGGTACGCCGCCTCGGTCGAACCTCATGTATGTCTAAATACACTGCGGTTCTGCGCGCGCTGTCGCCTTGCACTCACGTAAACTACACCTCAATAAAGGCATCCTGAGGTTCAGATATTTCTGATTCCATTCAGCCGGGACTTTTGTCTGCTAACCGACATATCTTAAAACTGGTCGGGGTGGAGAGATTCGAACTCCCGACCCACTGCTCCCAAAGCAGTTGCGCTACCAGGCTGCGCTACACCCCGAACTTAAGCCCGTCAACACCACAGGGCGCTATCAGGCAAGGCGCGGAATAATACGCCGATCAAAAATGATCGTCAAATAAATGAGCGTGATTTTTCAATTATTTAGCGATCATTAAGGTTGCGATGTAGAACTGGAATGAAGCTTGCAAACTTATTAGTTGCGGCGCCAGCTAGTCCCTTCGGTACTGTCCTCAATCGTAACTCCAGCCTCAGTTAGCTGGTCACGAATGCTATCGGCGCTTGCCCAGTCCCTGGACTTGCGGGCCTGTAGACGTTGTTCGATCATGGCATCGATAGCAGCGTCGTCAAGACCTGAACCCTTCCCTGCCTGTGACTTTAAAAATTCCTCGGGATCACTTTGCAATAATCCGATGACCGCACCCAGGTTGCGTAACTGGCTGGCCAGAACATGCTGGTTTTCGTCACCATCGATCTTACATCGATTGATTTCCCGGGCCAGGTCAAACAATACCGCGATCGCGTTGGCAGTGTTGAAATCATCACAAAGCGCCTTTTGGAAACGTTGTTGATATTCACTGTCAGGTACCAGTGCAACTGTTTTCTTGTTCAACAATGCCGAATATAGCCTCTGCAGTGCGGCTCGGGCATTGTCCAGCTGATCTTCGGAGTAATTCAGCTGGCTACGATAGTGACTACTGATAATAAAATAACGAATCTCCTCCGCCTTATAATCATCGAGCACTTCTCGCAATACAAAAAAATTACCCAGCGATTTGGACATTTTTTCTTCATTCACCCGCACGAAACCGTTATGCATCCAGTAATTGACAAATTTTTCACCGGTGCAGCATTCGCTTTGCGCAATTTCATTTTCGTGGTGGGGGAACTGTAGATCCTGCCCGCCACCATGAATATCAAAATGATTGCCCAGAAGGTCCGTCGACATCGCCGAACACTCGATATGCCAGCCGGGACGACCGTCTCCATATATGGACGGCCAGTAGGGTTCTCCGGGCTTGGCTGATTTCCACAGCACGAAATCGACAGGATCTCGCTTGCCCTGGTCAACCTCCACGCGTTCTCCAGCACGTAATTCCTCGATTTTCTTACCCGAGAGCTGACCGTAATTTTCGAATCTGGATACAGAAAAATAGACATCTCCATTGTCCGCCTGGTAGGCATAATCCTGCCGAATTAATCCATCGATCATGCGCAGCATAGGTTCGATGTTATCTGTTGCGCGGGGTTCCATATCGGGCCGCTGCACTCCAAGCGCGTCGGCATCCTCGTGCATTGCCCTGATAAAGCGCTCGGTCAGATTGTTATATTCTTCCTCGTTTTCATTGGCCCGGTTGATAATCTTGTCATCGATGTCGGTAATATTGCGCACATAGGTAACCTTGTAACCGAGATGTTTTAAAAAACGATAGATCACATCGAATACCACGAGCACGCGTGCATGTCCGATATGGCAGTAGTCGTAAACGGTCATGCCGCACACATACATGCGCACCTGACCTGGAACTATTGGCTCGAATATTTCTTTTTTGTTGGTGAGGCTATTGTAGATAGTCAGCATTTCCGGGTTTTGATTCTCGTTTAGGGGTCGGTGGATAACGGGGCTAGAGTTTAAAAGAAGCATCAGGCCAGAGGAACCGAAAAATTCAGACCTGGCTTCCATATGCAGCGGCAAATCAGTAGAATCCGCAACTTATTAACTAATGGGATGCTGATGAAAAAAACACTACTACCAATCGCGGTGGTGCTCGCAGCCATTCTTTCCATGGTACTTTATTCCAACTTTAAAGGTAACAAACATATGACCGACGCAGCCGTCAACAACCCCACCGTTTTAATCGAAACCACCATGGGGAATATCACTATCGAACTCGACATGCAGAAAGCACCAAATACCAGCGAAAATTTTCTTGCTTACGTGGACGACGGTTATTTTAACGAAACAATCTTTCACCGTGTCATCCCCAATTTCATGGTCCAGGGTGGCGGGCTGACAGCCGACATGAGCGACAAACCAAGCAAGCGCGACGCCATTCAGAATGAAGCCAACAATGGCCTGAAAAACGACCGGGGAACCCTGGCGATGGCGCGTACCGGAGAGCCGCATTCTGCCACCTCGCAGTTTTTCATCAATCACGCCGACAACGGCTTTCTCAATTTCACCAGTGAAACGCAACAGGGCTGGGGATATGCCGTGTTTGCCCGGGTTATCGAGGGTATGGACGTGGTCGACACAATCGCCGGGGTGTCCACGGGTAACAGTGGCGGTCATCAAAATGTCCCTGTCGAGACCATAACCATTACCGGGATCAGCCGCCTGTAGCCGGTTACCATGGCTGACGAGTACCTTTTTATCTCTGACTGTCATCTGCACGCCTCCAGGCCAGAAGTAAGCGGGGCACTAATCGACTTTCTGAATGTCCGGGCCACCAGGGCCCGGTATTTATATATTTTAGGGGATCTGTTCGAGGTATGGCTGGGGGATGACGACCCGACCGAGCAACTTGGTGCTGCAATCGAAGCCCTGCAGACGGTGGCGCAGAGTTGCGAAGTTTTTTTTATGGCTGGCAATCGAGATTTTCTGTTGGGTGAGAAATTTGCGCACAGGGTCGGAATGACACTTCTCGGCGATGCCGAGTCACTACAACTTGGAAATCAATCGATAGTATTAATTCACGGTGACAGCCTTTGTACCGATGACCTCGACTACCAGGCTTTCCGAAAAATGGTGCGCGGAGCGAAATGGCAATCCGAGTTTCTCGCCAGACCCCTGCCCGAACGCCAACAGATCGCGCTGCAGTTACGTCGCGATAGTGCCGATGCAATGACACAGAAATCAATGGATATCATGGATGTTGCCGATGATGCAGTTGCCGCCTGTTTTGGTAAATTTCAGGTCGACGGTATTATCCATGGGCATACCCACCGGCCAGCGATTCACCAGTATCAATCGGGTCTGACTCGATATGTACTTGGGGACTGGAATCCTGGACCAAGCTTTCTAAGCTGGGCTCCAGTTGAGGGTTTTAAACTGGTAGATGCTCGCGTCAAGGGCGAATAACTGTCCGTTCCAGGTATTCGAGTTCGGTAGCCTTGAATCCGGCCTCGATGCGGGCAGGCCAGTTGAACGGGCCCCGCAGCTTACCCCCCAGGTAGAGCCCAATCAGCTCGCGAAAAGTTTTATCAGCATCGACGCTGCGTTGTTCACAGAGAAACTGGAACCAGTCATTGCCTATACGAACATGCCCGATCTCGTCCCGATATATTATCTCCAGTATTCCTACCGTCGCGGTATCGCCTACCTGGCTGAATTTTTCGATCAACCCCGGGGTGACGTCCAGGCCCTGTGCCTCCATCACCCGGGGCACCAGTGCCATGCGATGCAATTCATCTCCGCGAGTTTTACAGACCATATCCCAGAGCCCGCGATGGGCTTCATAGGCCCCATAATGGCTTCCCCTTCGAACTAGCTCACTGTTCAACAAACTAAAATGCCGGGCTTCTTCGCTTGCCACCAACAACCAGTCACTGATGAATTTCTCGGGCAGCGAGCGAAAACGATAGACCGCATCGAGCGCAATATTAATCGCGTTAAACTCGATATGTGCAAAGGCGTGCAGAAAGCAGACTCGTCCTTCCTCGCTGGCAGTTGTTCTACGCCTTAGAAGCCGGGGCTTGACCAACAGGGGTAGATGCGGACGACCGGGGTCATCGATTGCCTGTATTGGTAATCCGGGATCAGTTTCGAGCAGTCCATCTTTCCAGTCCGCATGGATTTCTTCGACCAGCCGACATTTGCGGGGCGGCTCCGATTCCAGTAGCGCAGTTTCAACCTGCTGATATAGATTCACCTGGCGTCCAGACCCCGGCTTAAATCGGTGAAAATATCCTCGATGTTTTCAAGGCCCACAGCAATTCGAATTAAACCCTCGCTGATACCCGCCTTTAATTTCAGCTCATCGCTTACCCGGCCATGAGTGGTCGTTGCCGGATGGGTAATCGTGGTTTTGACATCACCCAGGTTCGCAGTAATAGAAATCATTTGTGTGGAGTCAATAACAGACCAGGCCTTTTCCCGCCCGCCCTTGACCACAAACGAGACCACACCACCAAAATCGCTTTGCTGCCTGGCCGCGAGTTCATGTTGCGGGTGCGATTCAAGGCCGGAGTGATATACGCGCTCAACCTGCGCCTGCTGCCCCAGAAATTGCGCCAGCTTGAGCGCCTGCTGCGAATGCGCGTTCATGCGCAGGCTTAGCGTTTCCAGCCCCTTAAGGGCTACCCAGGCGTTAAAAGGGCTCATAGTCGGGCCGGTGGTGCGAATAACACCAAAAATCTCCTCGCCAACCAACTGTTTGCTACCCAGCACTGCGCCTCCGACGGTACGCCCCTGCCCATCGAGGTACTTGGTCGCCGAATGCACGACTAAATCCGCACCCAGCGAAATTGGGCGTTGCAAAGCCGGGGTACAAAAACAATTATCCACTACCAGCAGGCAGGAATTTTCGTGAGCCAGATCGGCCAGGGCTCGGATATCCGCAACTTCGGTGAGCGGGTTAGAGTGCGTCTCCAGGAACAGAATCCGGGTGTTTTTGCGAATCGCTTTTTTCCAGGCATCTATATCGGTCAAGTCCACAAAACTGCTTTCTATGCCAAAACGCGGTAGATATTTCTCGAATAGCGTGGTGGTGGTACCGAATACCGAAGCCGAACTAAGAATGTGATCACCCGACTTTAACAGGCCCACGCATATACTCATGATGGCAGCCATGCCCGAAGCGGTTGCTACACAGGCCTCCGCGCCCTCCAGAGCGGCGAGGCGCTGCTCAAAGTTCTGCGTTGTTGGATTGGTAAAGCGTGCATAAATATTTCCGGGATCGTCACCGGAAAAACGTGCCGCGGCCTGGGCGGCATTATCAAATACAAAGCTCGAAGTCGCAAAAATCGGTTCGCTGTGTTCGTGCTCTGAGGTACGCCTGTGACCACTTCGAATGGCAAGGGTATCGAAACCAAAGTTATCTCGTAACATGGGGAGCCTGCTCCACTAAAAATAACTCGGAAGGGGGATTTAGGTACGTAGATAAATCAGAACCACCCTCTTTAGCAATTTTATATTCCGGGCCCCTATACGGGACTCGTGGGCGCCTGCAAGCCGAGAAACAAATCAGCGCCAGGGGGAAACATTAAGCATAAGTCCAACTGATGTCAATATTCCTGACGCAGATTTAATGCTGAACCTCAGGTTAATCGGTCGAATGAATTCGACCCTACAGATCCGACGGCGTCATTTAGGGCCGAATTTATTCGGCCACCCCCTGGGGATCTAACGGATTAGCACCAGGTCGTTTACCAGCACATCCTCGAACAATTCGATCACGTCTTCATTCTTCATTCGAATGCAGCCCGCGGATACCGGTCGGCCAATGCGCTTTTCATCGGAAGTGCCATGAATATAA
>Ga0164320_10000617_pt1 | contig 12045 bp, 10 predicted proteins | sample GuaBasSediGuay11_FD_113736 | JGI IMG/M metagenome (GOLD analysis project Ga0164320, IMG submission 113736) | Subseafloor sediment microbial communities from Guaymas Basin, Gulf of California, Mexico - Guay11, Core 4567-28, 0-3 cm | ecosystem: Environmental > Aquatic > Marine > Hydrothermal...
AAAAACGTCTCGTCCACTAACGCGGACGGTCGGGGCACTAACATCTGCCGCGTTGGCGAGTCGATTTTGGGGACTTGGATGTCCCAAAACTTTCACGAGGTAGCGGCACGCTTTTATATTCCGTTGGAGCAGAGAATAAGGGTAGCGTCTCCTCTATTTCACTGATCCACGGCCACAGCTGAGGGTCAAGCAGACATCAATCGGTCGTTGAAGGCATTGCTGCTGGGCCAGGGTGAATGTTCACCTCACCCTTCGATGGCGGTCCTCACGGCGTCAGCGAGTTCATCGCTATCGTAGGGCTTCAGTAGAAAGCCGAAGCGGCTTCTAAGCATACCATCCTGGTCAATTTCATTGATTGGATATCCCGACGCCAGCAGAACCTTGATGCCCTTGTGATCCCGGTTGATATCCTCGGCAAGGTCAATGCCGCTGACGCCAATCGGCATGACTACGTCGCTGAAAACCAGATCAATATCGTCGTGCTGTTGCAATACATCCAGCGCTGATGGGCCGTCTCCGGCCTCCAGCACTTTGTAGCCAATCTGCTTCAGGAGCCTAGTGGTGGCCTCAAGGACTTGCGGATCGTCATCTACCACCAGGACCGTCCCGTTTCCTGCGGCTTCGGCTTTCCCAGTCCGTGGTTCGTCCGGTTCCTCGATTGCATGGCTCTCGGTCGCCGGCAAATACATCCTCACCGTGGTCCCCTTGTCAGGTTCGCTGTCTATGGTGGTATGGCCACCAGATTGCCGAGAGAAGCCATAGACCATGCTCAACCCCAGGCCGGTGCCCTCGCCGACATCCTTGGTGGTAAAGAAAGGCTCGAAGGCCCGAGCGAGAACCTCTGGCGACATACCGCAACCAAGATCGGATACCGTCACCAACACGTAATTCCCGACGGGCAGGTCGCCGTCATCGTGAGGCAAATTTTCCACTAAACTGACGCCGGCGGTTTCAATGGTTAACGTGTCACCCTTGGGCATGGCGGAGCAGGCGTTGACAGCCAAGTTGATCACGGCGCTTTCAAAACTGCCAGGATCGACGTTGGCCGACCACAGATCCTTAGCGAGCTTCGTTTTAATGGTAATGTCTTTGCCAAGCGACCTCTGCAATAGACCGAAAATGTCCAATATCGAATCGTTGATGTTGATCACCTTGGGATGGAGGGGGCGCTTGCGGGAAAACGACAACAATTGCTTGGTCAGTTCGCCTCCCCGCTTGCTGGCCGCGATGGCACTATCGAGTATTTGAGCCGCTTTTTCTTCATCGGCCGGGAATCTACGGAGTACCTGGAGATTGAGCAGGACCGCTTGCAGAATGTTGTTGAACTCGTGGGCGACGCCGCCGGTCATCCGGCCGACCGCTTCCATTTTTTGGGCATGGGCCAATTGCTGTTCCACGGCCTTCCGTTCGGCGATCTCAACGTGAAGTTCCTTGGTCCGCAGAGCCACAGTCCGGCGCAACATCCACGTCCACGCCCAACCCAACAACCCAATCAGTGCCCCGACGCCAAGAACTACGAGCACCAACCGGTAGGTATCTTGAAGCTGCGTGAATTTCCGCTTGGTCGGATTGAAGATGAAGGTATCGGGATCAAATTTCCGGGTGGCGATTCCCATGTCAACGAGGGTCTCATGCATCTTTCGCCAGCGGGCCGGATTGATGTGCCCCAGTTGAATGAGAGAGGCGTCGATAAGTTCGCGCACCGGGTCGATCAAGTCACGATTGTACTCCACCAGATCCTTGACCGGCAGCTTTCGTGGCAGGTCCGCGGCGATGCGATCGGCGACTTCCTCCGAATGGTTGAGGGCGTATTGCCACCCCCTCAGGCTCGCCGTGACGAACCTCTCCACCATTTCCTGGTCGTTGTCGATAACGCCTTGATTGGTAAACAAGGCGTCGCCGTAGAAGTCAACGCCATACGCCCTCGGACGAATGCTGGTCAGCGTCAGGTTGTTTTCCTTGGCCAATCGGTCGGCGCTAATGCTGTAACCGGGAACAACATCGACCAAATCGCCGGTCAACACAGGAATCCCACCTCGCCAGGGCACGAAGTTGACCTTTGCCGGATCGATACCCTCGGCCCGTAACATGGCGTGCAATTCGACGGCCGCACGTCCCCCGAAGCGTATTCTTCCGACCCGCAGTCGGGTCAGATCGGTGGCCGTGTTGAGACCGGAATCGGCCTTGGCATAGAACGCCAGTCCACTTTCTTGAAAAACCGAGGCCAAAACCACCAAGGGAAGGCCCTTGTCCCGAGCGGTCAGGATGTCGACGCCGCCGATGCCGAATTCGGCGCGGCCCTCGGCAACCTCCTTGGTTCGGTTCCGGAACTTGCCGTCGGCCTCAATCCGCGAGCGGAATTCCACTTCGAGACCGGCTTCGGAATAGTAGCCCTGCCATGCGGCCGCGTAATAGCCGGCGAATTGGAACTGGTGGTCCCAGCCCAATTGAAGCACCACCTTCCTGGTTTCGGCAGCATCTATGGCCTGTGCCGAAAAAAGGACGGCCGCCACCATGACCAAAACATCAACGAATTTTCTGGTAGGCCAGTTCACGGTTGCCTTCGATTTGCCGTTGTGTACGCGAGCGTCGGTTCACCGCAAGACGAAACTAATCAATTTTTTGCCGGACAGTTTCGACCGACACCCCCCTGATGACTCCCCAAACTAGGACCGATAGTAGCTGAGAGTCGCGCCTCCGAAAAGGTAGAAACGAATTTCTGACCGTGCGATTGGGCATGCAACCTCGCAATTTCCGCTTATGGCCTATTTTGTTGAAAAACTCCGCTTCTCGCCGGGGTAGAAAAATGTACGCCTCGTTAACGCGCTAACAGTTTCCAGCAAGGGGGACCGTATCATTCTCCCCAAATGCTCACTCGGCGTCTCTGGCGAAGCCATGGCCAGCCATCAATCGTATCGACTTGAATAAAGGATTATCAGTAATCGCTATATTCTTTGAAGATACTGATCTTATCGTCCGTAGTGATGGCATATACGCTGAAAGTATCTTTACGCGCACCCAGAAAATCCATTCCGGGTCCACCCGAGGGCATCCCCGGCACGGCAAGTAAGCGAATGTCGCTATCAGAGCGCAGGAGGGCTTTTATATCCTGAGCAGGGACATGCCCTTCAATCACCTTCCCGTTAACCACCGCAGTGTGGCAGGAAGCTCTCTGTGCCGGCACACCGAATCGTTGCTTATAGGGGTTCACATCGTTGACCACCACATCTTTGACGGAGAAGTTATGGTCGGTCAGATGAGCCATCCACCCTTTGCAGCATTCACAAGAGGCACTACGGTAAACGGTAATTTGATAACTCTCATCCGTTTTACCTTCCTGCCAGGCAGGATCGGCCGCGAAGGCTGTTATGTAATTACTTGCTGCCAAAATCAGTATCGTTGGTATCAAATAGCGTCTCATGATTTAAATCTCCGTGTATCCCAACTCTGTCCCCATCATAGATGGCCTATTCAATATAGGTCGGCTAATGGTCGGCCTCGAATGGCCAGCACAGATTCCACAACGTAGCTGGAACTGTTTGCGCAGGGCTTCCCGAGCGCGACGAAATGTCCCCCGCACACCGGCAGACGGCGCATTGAAGACCAGCTTATTGCCTGGAGTTTGCTTGCCAGCCATATAAACCCAGATGGAAGTATGTGTGAACGTATGCCAGCACATCCCAACGTTCATCTTCGCTCAGCAACGTCTCGAAGGCTGGCATCACCGACTTTTGCGACTTGAAAGGTTCCACCGTTGCACCCTTGCTTACGCGCCAATACAAGTACGCATCGCCGTCACTCGGCATACGGTGATAATTCACGGTCAAATTTGCTGGCGGGTGTTCAAGCGTCTGCGCGACAGGCCCGTCACCCTGACCGCTATCACCGTGGCATATCAAGCAGTTCGTTTTGTAGAGCTTGCTGCCCCTCCCTATAGCCTCGGGATCAGCCCAGCGGTCGCCTTCCAACTCCGCGTACTCGTCCGGTGGATCAATCCATGCCATATGTCCGTGGCCGCTTTCCATTGGCGACCCCGGCATCATCTGATGGTCACCCTCCATATCCTCATTGGAAGGGTCGTCTATATGTTCGACACCTTCACTTGGAGGGCCGTCTTCATGTTCTAACTTCAGCATCACTTGGGGTTCTTGCGCCACATCCAGATCTTGCAACGCCATCTGCTTGTGACCATGGTTGTCCTGACCGGCCGCCGAAACGGCAGTTGCCGCGATGACCAGCAAGACGCTCGACAAAAACATACCCGCACGGGGCAAAGTGAATGACTTATACATTTTGATACCTCCTTAACTCTGTTGGAGGAACTTCAAGTCGCGATAGATCAAGCCCGTGAAATATCGCCGCATGGACATCGCAGCGACCTCACCGAGGCCGGCGAAATCGAGAGTCGTTAGATTGGAGGCCTAAACAGCCTTGGGAGGGGAATTACTGAAATGGTTGTTGGCCGTTCAAGAAGCTGCCCACGGCCACTGTGGTATAGGTCGTTGCTGTAGTACACGGGGGCGCCAAAACAACTGGTGCAACAATGCGCACCATCGCAATTATTTGTCTCTTCGTGTTCAGTGTCGGCCCGAGTGTGATCCTGGAACGGCAATACTTCCACGAGAGCTTGGCCAGCAGAAATTTCACCCGTGAACCCGGGGGAAGATTGAACTTCCGTAGCTTGCGTGAGAGCCGAATAACCCCCGGTCGCAAGGAGCAAAAATACCAGAAGAACCGCGGAGATACTCTTGCTAGTCATCGTACATGCCGTCACTGCAGAGAATCACAGTCTGTGCGACTTCTAGAGGGTGATCGTTGATCAGGATCTATTGGGCTCTATTATTCCCATCCCCATGACCCGCAGCCTAAGATTCGGCCACGATTGACTAGTTGAGCCCGCAGTCGATAGCGCTAGTACGATCTCCAAGTTGAAAGGTCCGGTTCGCCTCGATTCAGGACTTCGACAGCTAATATCCGTGGCCGAACCAGTGACGACCTCAGCTGTGAATCCGGCCCTTGATGCAGGTAACGCAGGCCACTGTCCCGTGAGGTCCCCGATGCCATCTAGGATGCAGGCTTAACCCTCGGACTGGCTGCCTTTTGTTCTGCCGCCCGCAGCCCAATGCCGTTGGGATCAGCGGTGTGACTTGCGTCTGATCCTGAGAGCCCGGTAGCGACCACTCTGTTTCTGCCCTCTTCTTTGGCACGATAAAGGCAATCATCGACCCGCTTGATCGCCGACTCTATCTCTTCGTCTGCGATCAGCTCCGTCACTCCTATGCTGGTCGTGTAGTTGATGACCTGACCCTTTTCGCTGACGGCGGGACTATTCTCGATGACCGCTCGAATACGCTCTGCTAACTCTTTTGCACTGACCAGATCGGTCTCGGGCAGGACGACCAAGAACTCCTCGCCTCCGTATCGCCCAACTGTATCGATCTGACGCAATTCATGGAGCAGCAGGGCAGAAAATTCCTTTAACACCAAGTCTCCAATAAGGTGGCCGTAATTGTCATTGATGCGTTTGAACCGATCCAGGTCAAACAGGAGTATCGACAGCTTTCGATCGTAACGGCGATTTCTTTCCATTTCACTGTCTATCAGCTCGGATAATGCCCGTCGGTTGAGAAGACCAGTGAGGGGATCTCTGGTCGCCTGACGATAAAGTCTCTGCAGCATTTGGAGTTGAGTGACCTCGGCTGCAAGTGAGAAGGCCGACAACAATCCGATAAGCCACAACTGTCCAAGCGACTCGATCGAGGTCAGAGTCCCCAGCAAAAGTTCAGCGACGACAACCGTAAGAAAAACTGCTGCCGTCGCCAGCATCCCCTCGAGAACCGTGAGAGGGAATAGGGCAACCATGACCACCATCAGATACGGGATGAAGCTGTACCCCGAAATGATGCCCGCCTCGTCCATCGCACCATTCAGGAGCATGCGGGATGTCAGGTAAAAGGCGGCTCCAGTGATAATTATCAGCCCGAGTCGCAGCCGCGCTGCAAAAAGATTATGCAAGTTAACTGGCAGTAGGAAAATTGCCGTGAATATGAGGGTGACAACGACTCTTAGGGCTGCAATCTGGAAGGCATCTGGCTGAGGGAGCGTTGCGATGTCCACGACGATCCAGGTAGGGGTAGTAACAGCGAGCGCCAAGGCCAACAGGCGCAGGCGCCAATGTATGTGCTCAGCGCGTGATCCAGTGAAATCAGGAGAGTGCCGCTGGGTGTGCAGCAGATCCTCAAGAGAGAACTGGCCGGCTAGATCCGAAATGATCCCAGTCCTGGCCCCCCGGGCTGCGCTGGCTGATGAGCTTCGGCCGTCCCCTGGCTTCGTGGAATTTTTATTCATGGCGTGCCTATCCATGGATACGGTTCCTGTTGGAATTTGAAATTCTTTATTTGGCGATTCTGGCACAAGTATTTTTTGAAATCCTTATCTTCAAAGCATGAAATAAATCCGTGGATTCCGGGTCTTCGCTATGCTGCGCCCGGAATGACGGAGGAGCCACATGGATTCCGGTTCTTCGCTACGCTGTGCCCGGGATGGCACAGAAATGCTGGAACAGCTCAAATCTTTTAGGAATCAGGCACCAATAAAAAGCCCGCCGCACGACTGACCGTGCGGCGGGCTTTGGGTCTTCCTTGCCGAAGACTATTAGGCAATTCTGGGCCTAATGCTTGTCGCCGTGACCACCGTGCTCGTCTTTCTTGCCGTGTCCGCCACCGTGGGTGCCGGGTCCGGCCACCTGCTCCATCACCTCATGGTGCAGGTGTTTGTAAACCTTCTTGGCGGCCTGATAAGAGGCCTCAGAAGCTGCGATGTCCTTGGTCTTAAGCGTCGTCGCCAATTTCTCCATGGCCTCGGCAAGTTCGTGAGCCTCGGGTTTGATCTTTTTCGGCCAGGCAGCGCCATGGAGCCAGGGAATGGCTTCCCCGGCTTCTTCCTCGGCCTCATGCCAATCCACCGGCACCTTTTCCATGGCCTCTTCCACCTCATGCAGGTGGTGCTCCATCATCCACAGGCTGCCGGTGGCCATGGCCAGATCCGCGATCTTGGCGGCTTTCTTCGCGCTCGATACCTGCACCTGCAGGTCGCTTACCGCCCCTTTCAGACGGTCCACGTCGCCACCCGAGCCGCCCATCACCTGCAGGCCAACCATTGCGCCCAGGAGGATAACCCCCAAAAGCATCATTCCCATTGCTGCCTTTTCGTTCATTTCCCTCTCCTACCTCAGTTAGCTTGAATAGAAATCGTCGTAAAACAGCAGCACTGGGCTGTCTCTTAGGCCCGGTGCCACTGCATCAAAAAATCACTTATCCGGGTGTATCGGAACCTCGTTCGTAAACTTTAATCCCGCGGGGAACAGGTCGGGACCCGGGCTTGCGGGGCAGTTGACGCTCCCTTTATCCACCCTAATCAGTCGCCTACTTTCTCGGTGGTTTGAGAGAGTCGGGTGATCAGGGTGTTGAGAAATGCCTTGTGAAAACGCAGTTGGCAATCCTTGGAGGCCCGTTCCATCAGCGACGCCCGGACCTTCATGGCGGTAACAGCGGTATTGGCGACGATACTCGCGGTACGCTGCTGGCGGGCGATAAAACCCATCTCGCCGAAACAGTCGCCTTCACCCAGCAGATTGACCTGCTTCTCGCCCTTGCGCACCGCTACCTCCCCGGAGATGACGACGAAAAAAGCATCGTCCATATCACCCTCTTCGATGATGCGTTCCTGCGGTGAGAAGTCCTGCCAGCGCGATGCGTTGATGACTTCCCAAATTTCCGGATCGGTGAAGTCTCGAAAAAATGAGAGCTCGCGTACGCAGTCGAATTTTTCCGTGCCGGCCCGTCCGTCCTGGAAGAGCTCCACATAATCGAACACCAAGCTTAAATCGCCAGCCAGTTCCACGCCGCTGCGATAGCGTTCGCTGGGCTTCTTTTCCAGCGCCCGGCCGATGATGTTCTCCACCCCGGCGGGCACGTCGGCACGCAGTTCGGTCACCGGCGTCGGCGAATCGCCGATGATGCGATGTACCAGGGACGCGAAACTGTCAGCGGAAAAGGGATGACGGCCGGTGAGCAGCTCGTACATCACCACACCAAGGGAAAACAGATCAGATTGCTGGGTAACCTGCTCCTCCCGAATCTGCTCCGGCGACATGTACAGCGGGGAACCGACGGCGCCATCCAACTGAGTCTCGGTGGCATCCAACTGGGTGATCATGGCGATGCCGAAGTCACTGAGTTTCACTTCGCCCTCGGCGGTGCGCAGGATGTTGCCTGGCTTGATGTCCCGGTGCACCACCCCTTTGCGGTGGGCATAATCCAGCGCCTTGGCGCACTTGAAAGTAATGCCCACCACCTCGTCCACCGATAGCAATTTGTCCGGCGTGCAATGGTCCTTAAGGGTGCGACCACCGGGCACGTGCTCCATGACCAGGTAGCCACCGCCGTCGTCGACGCAGGCATCGTATACGGCGATAATGTTCGGGTGTTTCAGGAGGCCTGCAATTTTTGCTTCGTTGAAGAACAGCTTGCGGTAGGTGCTGCCACGTACCGGGTCCTGCAGCACTTCCGGATGCGCCACCTTGATGGCTACATTACGACCGGCAAAGTGGTCCTGCCCGAGATAAACGGTGCCCATGCTGCCACGGCCGATCTCGTCCACCACCTCGTATTTGCCCAGCCGCACACCCACCAGTGATCCGCTCATGGCCGACACTTCGGCGACTGTCTGTTCGGGGTTGTTCGGCGTATTCATCTCTGTTCTAACGCTGCCTGCTGAGGCGAAACAGGGCATTGGCACCCGAGTCGCTGGTAAAGTAAAGGTTTCCATCCGGACCGAAGGCAACACCCACCGGCCGTGCCCAACGATCTCCAGATTCCAACTGAAACCCCGTGATCAAATCGTCCACTCGTTTAGCCTCGCCATCGTCAAAGCGCACCAACACGACTTTTGGATGTCGGCGGCTGGCGGGATCGCCCGCAAAACCGCCGCTGGGCTTGGTGCCCCAGGAACCCCGCAGGGCCACCACGGCATCACCTTCGACCGCTGGCTCCATTGCGCCGGGCGGTATAAATGCCACTCCCATGGGGGCGTTGCGCGCCGGAAATGTCGCCACCGGGGTCGCCGGATCGCTTCTTGGCGGTGCACGGCTGATGCAGTCGTCCCGGATAATGCGCTGGCCGTCGAACTGAAACCAGGGCATGCCGTGAAAGGAACCGGGTTCCAGGCGACTGAAGTATTCCGGCGGCCGATCAAAGCCCAGATGATCCGGACCATTATTGCTTGCGTAGAGCACCCCGGTTTTTGGATGCCAGTCAAAGCCCACAGGATTTCGCAATCCGGAGGCAAAGGCGCGCCATCGGCGCTTGGAACCTGTCTCCTCCAGCACCAGCACGCCGCCACGCCGGTTGGAAAACCGATAGCCATCCCCCAGATATTCGTCGCTGCAGTTGCCGCTGATTCCCAGGCTGGTGTACACCCGCCCGTCAGGTCCGACGCCCACGGTACGGCTGCTGTGGCCGCCACCCGCCGGCAATGCCGCCAACAAGCGGAATTCACCGCCGTCGATCTGCGCCTGCCCCGGAACGTATGGCGCCACATACACACCATCGGTTTTTGCCACCAGGATCTCACCCGGACGAAACGCGACGCTGTGGGGATAACCGCCGAGCTTCGCGAACACCGTGGGCAGCCGATAGGGCGGCGTGAGCCGATAGACCCGACCGGATTTTGAGCCGATGAACAGATCGCCATTGTCGGCAAACCGCAGCAGACGCGGCCTGCCGAGGCCACTCACCAGAAGCTCGAGTTGATAACCGCTCGGCACGCGCACACGATGGCTCGCACCGTCGATTTCCAGTGTCTGCCAGTGGTAACGAAGTGGCTCGACCGCGGCGTTTGCCGCGACGCAAACCAAGGCCAACAAGCCGAGCAGGAAAAATCGGCTAGTTGCGCTCGTCGATGTTGTGCGTAAAGCCGGCATAGGCGATCTGTCCGTCTTTAGGGAACCCTGAAAACATCCGGAAATCTTCCCGAGTATAAGGACTGTGGACACCCGGGCGATTGCACGAGGTCATGAAACGCAGCAGTACAGTACAGGAGCGGGGTCAGGCGTCGATGTCCGGGATGAGATCGCTTTCCATGCGCGCGATGAGATCTTTGAGCCAGAGCTTGCGCTTTTTGAGCCGCCGCATTTTGAGCTGATCGGTATAGACCGCGTGCGAGAGTTCACCGATGGTCGTGTCCAGCTCCCGGTGCTCTTTGCGCAGAGCCTCCAAGCGCTGCAGAAGCTCGTCTTCCGACTCTTTCGTCATCGTGCCGTGACCTCAGTCTCGCCGCCATCATCCCGGAGGGACGAGTCACGATCATGGCCCAAGACGGTGGCCAATGCCCGCAAGCCCTCAGGCGTCCCGCATCTCCTGGGCGGTCTTACCCGCCGCAGTCCCATTCGCATATTCTGCATAGCGGCGCAGATAAAGATCTGACGCCAGTTGGTGGGCCTGAACCGAATCCCGCTGGCCCATGGCCTGCAACCAGTCGAACAGACGCGGGTAATCCGCCAGCGACACATGACGATAATGCTCGAGCACGCAAAAACGCTCGAAGAAGGGATAGAAGCTCAAGTCCACCAAGGTGAATTGCGCCCCCAGCCACCAGGGACCTGGATTGCCTGCACCGAAACCTACCGTCTCCATGTGCCCGAGGCGTTCCCGCAGGCGAACGGCCAGTTCCTCCTGCCGATTTGCATCCTGCTCCAGCAACAGCTTGTAGAAATACGGAACGAAGTAGTTATTCGCGTAATCGATCCAGATGCGCGCATTGGCCCGTCCGGCCGCGTCCGCCGGCATAAGCGGCGGATCGGGCAGAGTTTCTTCCAGGTACTCGTTGATGACGGCTGATTCCCAAACGCGATCGTCTCCCACTTCCAGCAGTGGCACCTTGCCGTAAGGTGAGATGTCCCTGAACCAGGCAGGCATGTTCTTGAGATCGATCTCGTTCAGTTCATAAGCCGCACCCTTTTCTGCCAGAAGCAAACGGGTTCGGTGCGCGAATGGGCACACCTCGGCACTGTACAAACGAATCGAATCTGCCTTGTCGTTCATCGAAGAAATCCTCAAGCAATTTGCACCGTGAAACGGCCTGGGTCATCGCCGCCCCTTCATTGTAGTCAGACATACCGGGCATGTGCGGCGCGTTCACGGCTTAGGGCTGGGCTACAATACGACCGCTGAATAGCCAAGGGATCACCCCTATGGAGCACAACTTCTGGCACCGACGCTGGGCGAAAAAGGAGACCGCCTTTCACCAGGGCCAAGCCAACCTACGCCTCAAGACCTACTGGCCGACACTCGAGCTGCCCGCCGGCACCCAGGTACTGGTGCCGCTATGCGGAAAAAGCCTGGATATGGTCTGGCTTCATGCACAGGGCTTCGCGGTCACGGGCGTCGAGTTGAGCGAGGTGGCGGTGCAGGCCTTCTTCGCAGAACGGCAGTTAAAGCCAACTGTTGAAAAACAGGGAGAACTGGTTCGTTACACGGCACAGGCGTTTGAAATCTTCTGCGGGGACCTGTTTGCGCTCTCTCCTGCTGCCGTATCAGGCATCGGTGCGGTTTATGACCGTGCCTCGCTGATCGCGTTTCCGCTCGATATGCGTCCCTCCTATGTGCAGCACCTGGCGCGTTTGTGCCCGGCGAACACTCGCGGACTCTTGATTTCCATCGAATACCCGGAAGAGCAGATGACTGGGCCGCCCTTTTCAGTGTGTGAGGCGGAGGTCGAAACCTTGTTCGCCGACGATTTTTCGCTGGAATACCAGGCCAAGTTTTTTAGCGATGGTGATCTCGGTCACTTGGGCGAGCGCGGCCTGAAAGAATTGACGGAGAAAGTCTACACACTGGACCGCCGAAGCTAACGGTCGATCGTATCGTTCCCGACCGACCGCCAACGCTGCATCACGCACCCGTCGTTGCGCTCTTGGAGCGGAAAAACTCCCAGCGCTCTGCCGATTCCATCTGCTGCAAACGCTCTCGTTCCTCGGGCGAAAGT
>Ga0164320_10000618_pt1 | contig 12040 bp, 8 predicted proteins | sample GuaBasSediGuay11_FD_113736 | JGI IMG/M metagenome (GOLD analysis project Ga0164320, IMG submission 113736) | Subseafloor sediment microbial communities from Guaymas Basin, Gulf of California, Mexico - Guay11, Core 4567-28, 0-3 cm | ecosystem: Environmental > Aquatic > Marine > Hydrothermal vents...
ATTGCCGCTCCCGATGAGGGATCGCAGCGACTTGCTATTGCCTAACCAAATCATCCAAGTAGAGAAAAATTGTGAATTCAGTAAAGAAATCATTCCAGTTTGGGGAACACCAAGTCACGATCGAGACCGGTGCCATCGCACGTCAGGCCGATGGTGCTGTTTTGGTCGACATGGCCGACACACAGGTATTGGTCACGGCAGTCGGCCGCAAAGCAGCTGATCCGGGTCGCGACTTTTTCCCGCTTACCGTCAATTATCAGGAAAAGACCTACGCCGCGGGCAAGATCCCGGGCGGGTTCTTCAAACGCGAAGGTCGTCCGGGTGAGAAAGAAGTTCTCGTCTGCCGCCTGATTGATCGCCCAATTCGCCCGTTGTTTCCGAAGGGCTTCAAGAACGAAGTGCAGGTTATTGCGACAGTAGTGTCTCTTAACCCGGACGTCGATCCGGATATTCCGGCATTGATTGGCGCATCTGCGGCTCTGGCGATTTCCGGTATGCCATTCGCTGGACCAATAGGTGCGGCCAAGGTGGGTTATGCGGATGGCGAGTACATCCTCAATCCTGGCCGTGAAGCTCTCGAAAGCTCGTCGCTTGAGCTCGTCGTAGCTGGCACCAAAGGCGCCGTCCTTATGGTTGAGTCGGAAGCTGATGGCTTGTCCGAGGAAGTCATGCTGGGCGCTGTTATGTACGGTCACGAACAAATGCAGATTGTGATCGATACGATCAGCGAACTTGCCGCAGAAGTCGGCAAGCCTTCGTGGGACTGGGAAGCACCGGCCGAGGACACCGAACTGGCCGGCGCCGTTGCGGCCCAGGCTGAAGCGGGCCTTTCAGCGGCCTACCAGACGACCGACAAGCAGGAGCGCCAGGCAGCAGTAGGCGCGGCGAAGGACGCAGCAGTTGAGGCTCTGGCAGGCGGCGACGATGCCAAGTGGAGCGCCGACGACGTTAAGGGTGCGTTGTACAAACTTGAAAAAAGCACCGTTCGCAACCGTGTTATTGCCGGCGAACCGAGAATTGACGGACGTGATCGTGAAACGGTCCGCCCGATCGACGTGAAAGTCGGAGTATTACCACGAGCACATGGCTCATCAATCTTTACGCGCGGTGAGACGCAGGCGATCGTTACGACGACGCTTGGCACAGGCCGTGACGCACAGATCATTGATGCGATTGAAGGCGAGCGCAAAGAGCCGTTCATGCTGCATTACAACTTCCCTCCGTTCTGCGTAGGCGAGACAGGCTTTATCGGATCTACGAAACGACGCGAGATCGGACACGGCAAGCTGGCGAAACGGGGCATTCAGGCCGTGATGCCGCATTTCGATGATTTTAGCTATGTCATTCGTGTGGTGTCTGAAATTACTGAATCAAACGGATCGAGCTCTATGGCCTCTGTGTGCGGTACCAGCCTCGCATTGATGGATGCGGGTGTGCCTATCAAAGCGCCTGTTGCCGGTGTTGCGATGGGCCTCGTCAAGGAAGGCGATGACTTTGCAGTACTCACTGACATCCTGGGCGATGAAGATCACCTCGGTGACATGGACTTCAAGGTTGCCGGCACCGACGGTGGCATCACCGCGTTGCAGATGGATATCAAGATCCAGGGGATCACTCGCGAGATCATGGATAAGGCGCTGGCTCAGGCCCGCGATGCACGCCTGCATATCCTTGGTGAGATGAACAAGGTCCTGAGTACGCCTCGTGAAGAAATGTCCGAATGGGCACCGTCGATCATCGCGTTCAAGATTGATCCGGAGAAAATCCGTGACGTAATTGGCAAGGGCGGTTCAGTGATTCGTGCAATGACCGAAGAGACTGGTGCGACGATTGATATCGATCAGGACGGCACGGTTCGTATCGCGTCCATCGACGGAGCTTCAGGCAAAGAAGCGCAGCGTCGCATTGAGCTGATCACCGCAGATGTTGAAGTCGGCCGAATCTACGATGGCAAGGTCGCTCGACTGATGGACTTCGGTGCGTTCGTTACGATCCTGCCGGGCAAGGATGGCCTGGTACACATCTCACAGATCTCGAACGAACGCGTCGAAAAAGTCAGCGACAAGCTGGCAGAAGGCGATGAAGTGAAGGTCAAGGTCCTCGAGGTGGATCGTCAGGGTCGCGTTCGACTCTCCATGAAGGAAGTCGACGCCTCCTGATGTAGGAGGGCCTTTAGGCCCGAAATATTCGCCCCTGAAGGGGCTCCTACAGATGCAATTCCAGGAAATTGAGTATGCGCCGTGGCAGGTAATACCTGGGCCGCCACGGCGTACCTCCCTCCACGAATCCCACGTGCCCACCGGCATCCGCAATCTCGAGAGTAACGTGCTCTGAGAGCTTGTCGTGGTGCGGAATCACTTCGGGCGTCATGAATGGGTCATCCAGTGAGTTGATGACCAATGTGGGCCTCGCCACGCCCTTCAAAAATTGGGCCGAACTGCATTTGTTGTAGTAGTCGTTCATGCCATCGAAGCCATGCAACGGCGCCGTCACCGCGTCATCGAACTCGGCAAAGTTTTTTGCCGCCATAGCACGATCCCAATCGAAAGCCGCCGTATCACGGTCGAATTTTCGCTGCACTGAACTCTTCATGTTCTTTAGAAGAAGTCTCTGATAATACTTTGAAAAACCACGGTTTAATGCCTCTGCACAGATGTGCAGATTCAAGGGAGCACAGACAGCGCCAGCCGCTTGCAGTGGCGAATTAGCGCCGGATTCACCAAGGTATTTGAGCAGAATGTTGCCGCCGAGCGAGTAACCAACGGCGAAGATCGGGCCGGTCTGACCCTGGTCATGCAGGGTTTGGAGGAAATGTCGGATATCCCCGGTTTCGCCTGCGTGATAACGCCTCGGCAGTGGATTTCGGTAGTCGCCACAATCACGGAAATGCAGTACGCACGGTCGCCATTGCCGCTTGAGGGCTGCCTGCATCATCATACGGGCGTAGGACGACTCAGCGGATCCCTCAAGCCCGTGCAATACAACGAGCAGCGGTACACTACGGGGGAGTTCATCTGCGGCCCTGACCCAGTCAACGGCGGTCGAATCGCCATCCGGCAGATCCAGGATTTCACGGCGCAATGGTGCGCGCTCACGCCATGCCCAGGGAAGAGACGGGAATATCGTCTGCAGATGCCGGTGTTTCAGCCAGCCGGCTGGTCTGAACGTGCTACGCAGGATCCGTTTGTCAGTGTTTTCGTCAGTCATATCGCGGACAAAAAAATGGCCCCCCGCTTGCGCAGGGGGCCTGCCGTGGGGCGTAAACCCCTTCAGGCTTTGCAACAGGGGGCGGGGGAGCGTATCCCCGTTGCATGCTCTACGCTAGGGCATCTAAGGCCCTGATGTCAAGGGATTTTCGGTTTCGTCGTTAACCATTAGGACAACTTTCCTGTGACTACGAATGATCTGGATCAGCAATTTCCGGCGCCGGGATTTCGATAATTTGCTCGAGGACAGCGATGTCCCACGACTTCAATGCCCATTGCCAAATATCGGTAATCCCACTTGCCTTGAGTTCCGGCGGCGGTCGCTGGCCCAGAAGCTCCAATGCGAGGACCAGGTTGCCTTCCGGATGTTGCAGGTCGACACCACCGGCGCCATGACTCTTGCTCAGCTTCTGGCCCAGTTCGTTAACCGCGACCGGTAAATGGCAATAGTTCGGCGTCGCATAGCCAAGCAACTGTTGCAGCCAGATCTGCCTGGGCGTGGAGTCCATCAGGTCGACGCCTCTTACGACGTCCGTGACCCCCTGAAGGCGGTCATCGGCCACAACGGCCAGTTGATAAGCAATCAGACCGTCACGGCGCAGGATGACGAAATCGCCAGAATCTGACTGCAGCGACTGTTCCTGTGGGCCTTGTAGCTGGTCGTTGAACGCCATCGGAATATCGTCCGTGAGAACGCGCAAAGCGTATTCACCGGCGCTGGAGCCGCCGCGGCAGGTGCCAGGATAGATGATTCCAAGTGTGCCACGGGGTGCGTCGGCAAGGTCGCGTCGAGAGCATCCGCAAGGATAGGCCTTCCCGGCATCGACAAGTTGCTGGATAGCGGCATCGTGTGCCGCCCGGCTCGCACTTTGGTAGGTGACCGCACCGTCCCATTCGAAGCCGTAGAGTTCGAGTGCCGCGAGGATTTCATCACTAGCCCCCGTCTGTTCGCGAGGTGGGTCGATATCCTCGACACGGAGCAGCCACTGACCGTCGTGAAGGCGGGCTTCGAGGAAGCTCGCGACAGCGGTCAGTAGTGATCCGAAGTGCAGGGGGCCAGTTGGTGACGGTGCAAACCGACCAATGTAGGGATTGGAGCGCGTCGCTTTAGCGGTAACGATCGTCCCGATCTCGAAACTGCCGTTCCGCGAGTTCGCGCCGTTCTTGCGCTTCCAGGCAGAGCGTTGCGACCGGGCGCGCCTCAAGACGCTTCAGACCGATTTCCTCACCTGTTTCGTCACAATAACCGTAGCTACTATCGTCGAGTCGCGCCAAGGCTGAATCGATCTTGCGGAGCAATTTGCGTTCGCGGTCGCGCGTGCGAAGCTCAAGACCGAATTCCGATTCCTGAGTGGCACGATCGTTCGGATCAGGGAAGTTCGCAGCTTCGTCCTGCATGTGATGCACAGTACGGTCTACCTCGAACATCAGTTCGCTCTTCCAGGCACTCAATATGTTGTGGAAATGCCCGAGCTGGTCACCGCTCATGTACTCTTCGCCGCGTTTTGGCTTGTAAGGCTCGATGCCGTGAATTGGCCCTGACAGTACGTCACCGCGCGGTCGCGCCCGGCGCGCCGGAACCTTGCGCACGACTCTCTTCGCCGTGGGCTTCTTCCTGGAGATTGCCTTTTTCTTGCTAGCTGGTTTCTTTTTCGAGACGGCCTTTTTCTTGCTGGCCTTCTTGGCGACCTTTTTCTTGGCTACCTTCTTTATGGCGACTTTCTTCTTGGCGACCTTCTTTATGGCGACTTTCTTCTTGGCGACCTTCTTTTTGGTGACTTTCTTCTTGGTCACCTTCTTCTTGGCGACCTTCTTCTTGGTGACCTTTTTCCTGGAAGCTGCCTTCTTCGCCGGCTTTTTCTTGCTCGCCTTCTTCTTCGCGACCTTCTTACGGCTGACTTTCTTCTTGGCAACCTTCCTCTTGCTCACACGTTTCGACGCAACCTTCTTGCGAGAGGCTGTCGTTTTCTTCCGCTTCTTGCTTGCGGCCTTCTTTGCGGGCATTTGATACTCCTGCCGGATCGAGAAAAGGGCGGGATTATACATTGATGGCGGCAGCAAGGAAGCCTATTTTTTTCCGGAATATCGGGCGCTCCGAAATACCTCTGAAAGCCCCGTAGTACGCGGCCTTCGGAGTCATTGTCTTTTTCTCGCGACAATCGTTTTATTGGTTAAATTCCATTACACTAGCCGGATTTGACGGGCTAATGGCGTCTGACACCACATGCGACTAAGCAAAATCAAGCTCGCTGGCTTCAAATCGTTCGTCGACCCCACAACTATCACTTTCCCCAGCAGCCTTGTCGGTGTCGTTGGGCCGAATGGTTGTGGTAAGTCGAATGTCATCGATGCAGTGCGATGGGTTATGGGCGAAAGCTCAGCAAGCCGGCTGCGCGGCGATTCCATTACCGATGTCATCTTCAATGGCTCCAGCTCGAGGAAACCGATCGGTGCAGCCTCTGTCGAGCTGCTGTTCGATAACGCGGATACGACGCTGGAAGGGCAGTACGCCAAATACGCCGAGATCGCCATTCGCCGCGAGGTCTCGCGGGACGGGATCTCGAACTACTTCCTGAACGGCACACGATGCCGCCGTAAGGACATCACTGGCGTTTTCCTGGGTACCGGTCTGGGGCCGCGCAGCTACTCGATTATCGAGCAGGGCATGATTTCTCGCCTTATTGAGGCGAAGCCCGAAGAAATGCGCATGTTTCTCGAGGAAGCCGCAGGCATTTCCAAGTACAAGGAACGCCGCCGGGAAACCTCGAATCGCATCAAACACACCAAGGAGAACCTCGATCGATTGTTGGATGTGCTCGAGGAAGTCGAGAAGCAGATCAAGCACCTGGACCGACAGGCGAAGACTGCCGAACGGTACGGTCGTCACAAAGACGATGAGCGTCGCACTGCGGCAGAATTGCTCGCCCTGCGGACGAAACATCTCGATGATCGTGCGGCTGATTCCGAGCGGCATCTGGCTGAACGCAAGAACTGCCTCGAGGCAGCGATAGCCGAGCAGCGCAAACTCGAAGCATTAATCGAGGAGTCTCGCGTTCTGCAGAGTCACCGCAATGATGAGTTCAACGAAGTACAGGGGCAGTATTACAAGGTTGGTTCGGAAATCGCGCGGCTCGAGCAGTCCATTGAACATGCACATGAATTGCGTGAGCGGCAGAAGAAAGACCTCGAGCAAGCGATCCAGGGCGCCAGCGAAATTCGGGATCATATTGACAAGGACCAGACCGAAATTGCCCAGCTTGAATTGACGCTCAACGAGTTGGTTCCCGGTCTCGAGCAGGCCCGACAGAGTGAAAAGTCATCGGCTGACTCGCTACTCCAGGCCGAAGAGGCACTGGCCGAATGGCAGCAGCATTGGGACGACCACACCGCTGGGTTTAACGAGGCACAGCAACAACGAAGCGTTGAGCAGACTCGCTCTGAACAAATCGAGTCGAGAATCCAGAGTTTTAACGAGCGCCGGCAGAAACTCGACGAAGCAAAGTCGGGTGCCAGTGCGGAGGAGCTCAAGGCTGATCTCGACGAGCTAACTGCGCAGGAACTGCGCAAGCGCCAGGCGCGTGACGAATTTGACCGTCATCTGGCAGACATTGCGGACAAGATTCGCAAATTGCGCGAACAAGACGGCAAGATGACCCGACTCGTTGACGAACGTCGTGCGACGTTGCAGGCAGCCGAAGGCAAATATGCGTCTCTCGAGGCTCTGCAGAAGGCGGCTCTTGGCGAAGGTGATGAAGGCATCCAGGAATGGCTGGAGATTTCCGGGCTCGATACAAACCGCAAGGTAGCGCAGGCCCTCGATGTTGCTGATGGCTGGGAAAAAGCCGTCGAGACGGTTCTTGGCGACTATTTGCAGGCGATTTGCGTCAGCGACATCACACCGGTCACCGAAAACATTGCCAAGTTGCGCAGCGGCCATCTCACGATACTCGAAGACATTGGTACCGAGCCTGAGTTATTCGACGTGTCCGACACGCTGGCAGCCAAAGTGGGCGGTGCGCCGAAAGCGATCCATCGGCTGCTGGCACAGGTTCGGGTTGCCGAGTCGCTGGGTAGTGCCTTGTCTCTGCGCGAGTCTATCGGTGACGACAGTTCCGTTATTACTGTGGATGGTGTCTGGCTTGGCAAGCAATGGCTGCGTGTCTCGCGCGACAAGGACTCCAAGGCAGGCATCTTGTCACGCGAACATGACATGCGCCGGCTCAAAGGTGAGACGAGGGAATTCAAGGCGCGATTCGAAAGTGCCCGGAAACTTCTGAACGACGGCCGTATTCGCCTCAATCAACTCGAGGAGCGCAGAGAGGCAGTGCAATCTGACGCGGCGTCGTTGCTCAATGAGTACTCAGAGATAAAGGCAGCCCACGATGCGGCGCAATACCGCATGGACCAGGCAAGTGCCCGTCAGGCATCGATCGCCGAGGAAACGGGCGAGGTCGATAACCAACAGATTTCCGCCGAAGAACAGCTTCGTGAGTCGCGAAGAAATTTCAACCAGGCCGTTGAGTCGCTGGAAGAGTTTGACACATTGCGAGTGACTCTTGAGACACGCCGCAATGAACTGCGTGCAGAACTACAACGTGTGCGCGAACAAGCGAATGAAGATCGCCAAACTGTTCAGAACATCACGATCCAGTTCGAAAGCCGCCGTACCAGCAAAGAATCCGCTGCACAAAACCTCGATCGCATGCGCTCGCAGCTGCAGGTATTTGAAAGCCGCGAGGTGGATATACGCGATCAGTTGGAGCAGCATCAAACACCACTGGCCGACAACAAAAAGTCTCTTGAAAAGCAGTTGGCAAATCGCATCACGGTTGAAGAGAAACTGGCTTCGGCACGCCGGCTAGTCGAGGAAGTCGAGACGAACTTGCGTGACCTCGACCAGACGAGGATGCAAATCGATCAATCCGTTGAAGAGGCGCGCTCAGGAGTCAATGAAGCCGAGATGGGCACGCGCGAATTGCGTGTCCGACGTGAAGGATTTGCCGAGCAACTTGCGGCGACGGATTTCGAGTTTCAGTCGTTGATGGAAGAGATGGATATCTCGGCAGACATTGTTTCGTGGGAAGAGAAGCTCGAGAAAGTTCGACGCCGGATCGACAGGCTGGGACCGATTAACCTGGCCGCTATCGATGAGTTCAAGGAGCAGTCCGAGCGTAAGGAGTACCTGGACTCGCAGCTTGAAGATCTGAATAGCGCACTGGCAACTCTCGAAGGCGCGATTCGAAAAATTGATCGCGAGACGCGCTCACGGTTCCGTGAAACGTTTAATGACGTCAATGCCGGCTTCCAGCAGCTGTTCCCGAAACTCTTTGGTGGTGGGCACGCCTACATGGAGTTGACGGGAGAAGATCTGCTGTCGGCTGGCGTCACAGTGATGGCCCGCCCACCTGGCAAGCGAAACAGCAACATTCACTTGCTGTCGGGTGGTGAGAAGGCATTGACGGCCGTTGCCCTTGTCTTTGCGATTTTTGAATTGAATCCGGCGCCATTCTGCCTGCTTGACGAGGTTGATGCGCCGCTTGACGACGCCAACATAGGCCGGTTCTGCAATATTGTCCGGGAGATGTCAGAGAAGGTGCAATTCGTGTTCATTACGCATAATAAAGTCACGATGGAAATGGCCCGCCAACTAATCGGCGTGACGATGCATGAACCTGGCGTGTCGCGACTGGTGTCTGTTGACCTCGACGAAGCAGTTGAAATGGCAGCGAGCTAGGTCATTGTCAAATGGACGGTCTACGCTGGCTGCTGTTGTTTTTTGGGGTTCTGGTCATCACCGGTGTCTACCTGTACAGCCGTCGAGAGCGCAACAATACTGAGGTAGATCCTGAGTCTACGGCGCGTGTCGCGCCCACGTTAGGGGAGGAAACTGCCGATAAGGAAATCTCCGATCCCGAGCTGACGCAGGACGCCGGAGACGATGTCGCAAGTCCTGCCTTAGATGTGCCACAGAAGATCGTCACTTTGCGCCTGATTGCACGCAATGGCGGCGCGTTCAAAGGCGATGATTTGATTCTGAGTCTGCGGGGCCTCGGTTTACGGCACGGCCAGTTCGGAATATTCCATCAATATGATGGCAACGATGAGAGCCGCACGATTTTTAGCGCAGCGAGTCTTGTTGAACCGGGTAGCTTCGATATCGTTAACATCAAGGAGCAAGAAATCCCGGGCATCAGCTTGTTTCTCGTTCTCCCGGGCCCGGTTGCTGGCGTTGAAGCATTCGACATGATGATGGAGGCGTCTCGTGCCCTGGCCCAGACTCTGGATGCGGATCTACTCGACGAATCGGGAAGCACGCTGAGTATTCAGCGCGAGCGGTACATGCGTGAGGAGGTCATTCAATATCAGCACAGCCATCTCGTCACCTGACCTGGACGAATTGCGATTGTCATGACCGCATCAAGAGCTACAAAAGACGAACTCGATTTGCTGCAGCAGCAGATTCGCCACCACAACTATCGATACCACGTTCTCGACGACCCGGAAGTTCCGGATGCTGAATACGATCGGCTGATGCGGCAACTGCAGGCCATCGAGAGCGAATATCCTGAACTGGTTACCGAAGACTCACCGACGCAGCGTGTTGGCGACACGCCCATCTCTGCATTTGGAACTGTGCAACACCAGGTTCCTATGCTGTCACTCGACAACGCGTTCGCACCCGACGAACTACGAGAATTTCACCGGCGAGTCACGGACAGGCTGGAACTCGAAGAAGGAGCTGATCAACTTCGCTACGCAGCAGAACCCAAACTGGACGGTGCCGCGGTAAGCCTCCTTTACGAGAACGGCCAGCTTGTACGTGGTGCCACTCGTGGTGATGGCACAACCGGCGAAGACATTACTCACAATGTGCGAACCATTGATGCAATTCCGTTGCGATTGATGGGGGAGGACTTCCCACCAACGCTGGAAGTTCGCGGTGAGGTTTTCATGCCGAAGGCTGGTTTCGAGGCCTACAATAAAAAAGCGGAGCAGGCGGGGGAGAAGACGTTTGTGAATCCTCGCAATGCAGCCGCGGGGAGTTTGCGTCAGCTCGATCCGAAGCTAACTGCAGAACGGCCACTGGACATGTATGTGTATTCTGTCGGCCGAATTGTCGGTGGTGAGTTACCTGAGACCCACAGCGAAATAATCAGACGACTTCGAAGTTGGGGTCTTAAGACCTGCCCCGAGAGCGCTGTTGTCGAAGGTGTGGAAGGGTGTCTCACTTATTACGAAGCGTTAGGAGCGAAGCGTGATTCCCTTCCGTATGAAATCGATGGCGTCGTATACAAAGTCGACAACCTGCTGCAACAACGTGAGTTGGGCTTTGTCTCTCGTGCGCCGCGCTGGGCCATAGCCCACAAATTTCCAGCGCAGGAAGAGCTTACGACGGTGGAGGGCGTTGAGTTTCAGGTCGGACGAACAGGCGCTGTTACACCCGTGGCCCGCCTCAAGCCCGTGTTTGTCGGTGGTGTGACGGTAAGTAACGCGACACTGCACAACATCGATGAACTGCATCGAAAGGACGTGCGTGTTGGTGACACGGTCACGATTCGACGTGCCGGGGATGTAATACCCGAAGTCGTTGGCGTTATCGCGAGTCGACGTCCGAAAGGGACAAGCGCCGTGCAGTTGCCAAAGCAATGTCCAGTGTGCGGCTCCGCAGTAACTCGCGAAAGTGATGAGGCGGTGGCACGTTGCAGCGGCGGTTTGTATTGCTCCGCACAGCGCGCTGAAGCACTGAAGCACTTTGTGTCGCGCAAGGCGATGGACATTGAAGGGCTTGGTTCGAAACTCATCGAGCAACTTGTCGCAGTTGACCGCATCAAGACGCCTGCAGATATTTTTCAACTGAAGAAAGACGAACTTGCCGAGATGGAACGTATGGGCGAGAAGTCTGCAGAGAGCCTTGTCAACTCGATTGAAGAAAGTCGATCAACAACACTGGAACGATTTCTCTATGCACTCGGAATCCGAGAAGTAGGTGAGGCGACAGCGTCCGCATTGGCGTCTTACTTCGGCAAACTCGATGCAATTCAGCGAGCAACAGAAGAAGAGCTCGTAGAAGTCTCCGACGTTGGCCCGATCGTCGCATCACGCATTCGTTCGTTTTTCGACGAGGGTCACAATCGCGACGTGATAAGAGCACTGCAAGATTTTGGTGTGCACTGGAACGAGTCCGAGCCACAACGAAGTCCATCCGAAGGAGGGTTGTCGGGCAAGACATTCGTCCTGACAGGAACTTTGACCAACATGACTCGTGATGAGGCCAAGCAGAAAATCCAGGCGCTCGGTGGCAAAGTCACCGGGAGTGTTTCCAAAAAAACCAGTTACGTTATCTACGGCGACAAAGCCGGATCAAAGCTGGCAAAGGCGCAAGAACTGGGTGTTGAGACTATCGATGAAGCAGGTCTGACCGTGCTTCTCGCCGAGTCCTGACACGCGGGATTATCGTTTCCCCCTAGAAAACTGCATGTTTTCGCCAGTTTCATTTGTGGCAATGGTAGTGCTCCTATGTTGAAACTTGGGCTATTTTTCCCAAGTCCGTCATTTTGTTCGCAAATTGACCGCTTCATCAATATATTTTCCGCCCATGCAGAACGACATCCAACGACAAATCCTCGGCGCATTGCTCCTTGTACTTCGCCCCCTGGCTCGAGCAATGCTACGCGCCGGAATCGGATATCGAGAGTTTGCGGAAGTAACTAAGACTGCATTTGTTGATGTCGCCGGCAAGGACTACGGACTTCGCGGTCGCCCGACTAACATCTCACGGGTTGCAGTAATGACCGGACTCACCCGTAAAGAGGTGAGGCGGATTCGTGATAAGA
>Ga0164320_10000619_pt1 | contig 12038 bp, 9 predicted proteins | sample GuaBasSediGuay11_FD_113736 | JGI IMG/M metagenome (GOLD analysis project Ga0164320, IMG submission 113736) | Subseafloor sediment microbial communities from Guaymas Basin, Gulf of California, Mexico - Guay11, Core 4567-28, 0-3 cm | ecosystem: Environmental > Aquatic > Marine > Hydrothermal vents...
CCAAAGGACCCCCGCCGGCTGCCCGTTGCGCCGAGTGTCCCCGCGCTCTGCGTGCTTGCGGCCATGCGGCCGGTAACTCGTGCCTCCCGCTTTGGGCTCGCCTATGGCGTCTTCTGCGTCCTGTTGAGCCTGATGGCGTTTCGCTCGATGCGGTTCGTTGCGCATCAGCTCTTGTTCTGCGCACCGTTCATCGCCGCGGGGCTCTCGCAGTTACCGGGCTTCAGTGCGATGCGACGCGGCGTGGTCGGGCTGGTCGGCGCGGCTGCTGTGGCGAGCACGCTTTGGATGTTGCAAACGGTCCCCGCGTTGGGGTTCGGCCTCGGGGAGCCGAAGCGCGAGTACCCCTGGGCTTCGGCCGAACTCGTCGAGCAAGGCATCGATCAACCGAGGATGCTGGCGAGCCTTCAGGACAGCTGGTTCCTGATGTTTGGCGTGCCAAACGGCAAGCTCCTGATAGACGGTCGCGTGCCATACTACGGTCCGGAGATGATCCGGCGTGTGTCTCGGAGTTTCACTGATCCCCGGCTCTTCGCGGACCAGCTGAGCGCGTACGATGTGAACACCGTCGTGATCGACCACACGCGCTCCGATCACATCGTTGCAACCGAGTACCTGAGCAGCCGTGACGACTGGGCGCTCGCGTTCATCGAGGATGGGCATTCCCTGTTCGTTCGCCGCGACGTGTCGACGGGGCTGCGTCCGTTCGAGATTGTCGGCCCCGGGTACCGTACCGGACACCTGCTCGACGCGAGACTCGACGATGCCCAGGTGAGCTCGGAGGTCGAGCGTTTGGGTTCGCAGCTGAACACGACTTCGATACACGCCTGGCACCAGGGTCTCGAGCTCTTGCGGCCGCTCGCCCGCGATGGTGACCGTGCCGGCATCCGGATGCACCGCGGCCCCGACGAGCGGGCCCGGGCGCGAGCCGCGTACGATCGTCTTTGCGTCGCGGCCAATCGCTACCCGGGCTTCACCACCATCGAGATCTACCGGGCGATGGCGGCGTTGGCAGCCTGCGACATCGCCGAGGCCCGAGAGGCGTTGGGCCGCGCCGTCTATGGGGGGCAGACGCGTGGTACTTCGCTCGCTGCGGTCGAGCTCTCGTTGCGAGCGGGAGAGGCATCCGAGCGAGCCGCGGCCGTCGCCCATGTCGCACGTCTCAATGCGCGCCCCGAGAGCCGCGACGATCCGTGGGTCGTCGCAATTGCCGAGGACGTCGACGTTCGCTGCGCGCCGCCCTAGACCGGTTCGTGATCGAGCTCGATCAGAGTGATCTCGGCAGGTGCCGCGATGCGCATCGGTGGGCCCCAGTAACCCGTTCCCGAGCTGACGTAGATCTGTGAGTCACCCCTCGCGTGGAGACCCGACACGAATGGCTGCGCGAGGCGGGTGAGAATCCCGAAGGGAAAGATCTGGCCGCCATGGGTGTGTCCCGAAATTTGAAGGTCGACGCCGTGTGCGCGCGCTTCATCGAATTGCACCGGTTGATGTGCGAGGAGGACGACCGGCTTGCTCGAGTCTCGCCCTTGCATGGCGCGTTCCATATCTGCGCCGTGGCCGTTGCCGAACCGGTGGGCCGTCCAATCGTCGACGCCAGCGACGTGGATCACTTCTCCGTTCTTGGTCAGCTCCACGTGTTCGTTGCGAAGGGCTCGAATTCCGATCCCCCTCAGAAACGCGAGCCAGGAGTCCGCTCCCGAGTAGTACTCGTGATTGCCGGTGACAAAGTACGTCCCGAGCTGTGCCTGAATCTCCCCGAGTGGCGCTACGGCATGCCCGAGGTCCTCGACCGAGCCGTCGATGAGGTCGCCCGTGATCGCCACGATATCGGGCTCGAGCGCGTTGACCTTGCGGACGATGTCCTCGACAAAATCGCGTCCTATCGTGAGGCCCACGTGCAGGTCGGTGATCTGCACTAGGCGCAGCCCGCTGAGGGATTCTGGGAGCTTCTTGAGGCGCACGTTCAGGCGCTTCACCTCGACGGGGCGAATCGCCGACCACACGCCCCAGCCCGAGAGGGCGAGCCCAAATGCGCCGGCGCCGCCCGCAAGGACCTGTGCGAGGAACTCCCGCCGCCCGCCGTCGACCGAAGTAAAGCCCGCGTACTTGACCCAGCTCCAGCGCGCGACCTCCCCGCCCCAAAGCAGGACGAGCAACACGAACATCGATCCCATCCAGATGTACCCCACCCAAGAGACAGGAATGGCGAGGTTCCGAGGCAAGATGCGCCAGGCCATCATCGATGCGGGGATCGACAGCGCGAGCACGATGAGCGCGACGGTCGCAACCTGACGCCACGGGGATGGCCACATCGGGTCGCGAATCAGGCGAGCCCACAGGTAGTAGTGGGTGCCGATCGTCAGGCCGGAAATGATACCGAGGAAAATGAAGATGCGACCAAGCGACATGGAGGTCTGGCTACGATCGATAAGGACGGCGCCCGCAGGCGTCAAGTCGCTGCTTGGCCGGGCGTCGACGGATCGGGCGAGTCGTAGCGCTTCTTGCTCTCCTCTAGATGGTCGAGGAGCCGCTGGCGGACTTCAGGGTGGGTCAGTGCAACGATCCGCGCGGCGAGGAATGCTGCGTTCTTTGCCCCGTCGATACCGACGGTGGCGACCGGGACCCCAGGCGGCATTTGGACGGTGGCGAGCAGAGCATCAATCCCTTGCAGTGCGCCGGACGCGATGGGGACACCGATGACGGGTCGGGTCGTGTGGGCGGCAACAACGCCGGCCAGGTGGGCAGCCATTCCTGCACAAGCGATGAAGACTTCGACCCCCAGCTTTTCGGCCGCTGCAATGTACTCGGCGGTCTCGTGCGGCGTGCGATGGGCGGACAGGACTCGCACGTCGCTTGGAATGTTCAGGCCGTCCAGGACGTCGCGTCCCTTGAGGACCACAGGAAGGTCGCTCGGGCTGCCGGTCAGGATTGCCACGAGGGGGGTGTCGTTCTTACTTAGTTTACTGCTCGTCACGTGGCCTCCGGGGAGCAACCGCTTCTAGCGCAAAGCAGCCCAAGCGTCACCCGCCTGTGTGAAGGCCCAAATATTCACCTGCCGCGCTTTACCGTTCCCCGCAGCCAGCCTATACATCCGCCACGTATGACGAGAGAGCCGGGCAACCTCAGTCGTAGCGTCGTATGGGCCACTTTGCTGGCCGTCGCGATGCTGTATGCTTACCCACAGAACGCGGCAGCCGAAGAGCCGCCTGCGGCAGAGGCGCCTCCCGCGGCCATCGACGAGGCCCTGGCGAAGGCGCAGGGCGAGGGCGAGCCGAAGGTGGCGGATTTGCTTACCGCGCCCGGTGGTGTGCCAGCCGAGCCCACTGACGCCGATGCTGCCGTCGATGCCGTGAAGGCGAGCATGACGAGGGTCGAGGAGCACGAAGTAGCCGGTATCGGTGCGACCTACATCATCGAGTTCGGCGACACCTTTGATTGGGTACGGATGGTGTCCGGCGAATGGCTCAAGGGCGAGATGAAGCGCATGCGCGACGACAATCTCGAGTTCGACAGCGACAAGCTCGACATGCAGAACATCGATTTCGCCGATGTGAGTCATGTCCACTCGCCGGTGGTCAACACCTACGTTTTCGACGATCGCATTTCCGCCACAGGCCGGGCGGTCATCACGCCTGACAAAGTCATCGTCGAGACCGACGAAGGCACCAAGACCTTTCCTCGTAGTGAGCTCGAGTCGATCGTCGCGGGCGGCAAGCGCGAAAAAGATTGGTGGTCGATGAAGCTTCGGTTTGGTCTGACCCTCAACAAGGGCAACACCGACCAGCTCACCTACGACATCGACTTCAGCACGCGTCGAGAAGACGATATGACCCTTCTCGACCTTGGCTACAACGCATCGTTCGGCCAGACCGGAGGCGTTCAAAACGTCAACCGTCACCTCGGCGAGCTGGACTTCAAGGTCTTCCTTTCGAGCCGATGGTTCGTGACGCCCCTATTCGGTCAGCTCTTCAACGACCGCTTCCAGAACATCCAGTTTCGTGCCACCCCCGCCACAGGCGCCGGCATCCACATCGTCGATGCACCCAACGTGAGTTGGGACTTCCAGACTGGCGTCGGCTATCAGTACTTGGACTACAAGGATGCGACTGCGCTTGCCGCCGGCACCCCTAATCCACAGCATGACGCCTTCATTCCGTTATTCACCTATGCGGACTTTGACATCACTGGCGAGATCGATTTCACCGTTAGCTGGCTGACCAACCTGGTCGTCACCACGATCGGCAACACCAACCACACCGGCAAGGCGGACTTGGCGATCGAGCTCACCAGCGTGCTCGACCTCGACATCGCGTTCCTCTTCCTGCGAACCGAACAGCCGGCGCCCCCACCGGCACCCGCACCCGGCGATCCAATCCCGGATCCCATCCAGAAGAACGACTACCAGCTCGTCGTAGGCATCAGCCTCGTGCTCGGCTAGCCCTTTTCGCCCTTCGACTCTTCTTTTTGTTCCTGGTGTTCTTTGACCTCGGCTTCGAGCTGAGCGCGCCGCGTCTCGAGCTCGCTGATTCGGTCGTCCTTAGCGGGGTGGTCGATCTGCTTCTTGAGCTCGCTGAGCTCCTCAACGACATCGTCGAGCTTGTGTCCCGCCTTGGCTTCCGTTTCGGCCTGCTCCGCCTTGTCGAACATGCGTTCTTCCGGGCGCGTTTCGTCGGCCGCGGGGGGGGTCGATTTCGCCCTACGCCTGACTTCAGGGATAAACAGCCGTTCGGCTGCGAGCTGGCGCTGATTCATGAACGTCGGTGAGACGATTTCGATACCCGCTCGATGAAGCGCATCCAACATGCACTCTCGGAGCTGCGACTCCGCGCTGATGAGGTACTTCACCTCTTCGAGGAATCCGGCGGCTTGATAGGTGATCGAGAAGTCACCCAACTCGAGCACGAACACGAAGGGCTCGGTCAGTCCGGCGTTCTCGGCGGCTTCGACTAGGCACGGCTCGATCTTTTCGCGCGGCACGTCGTAGCCGAGCGACACCGTTGCAGAGATAAACGTCCCCGACGGGCGCACCACCGTGACTGGGTTGGTGATGAGATAGAGGTTGGGTAGAGTGGTGAGGTTCCGGCGCTCGGTTTGGATTTCGGTCCGCAGGAGACCGAGCTCGGATACGCGTCCTCGGTGCCCATCGACGACGATGAAGTCCCCCGGCCGGAAGTTTCGAATCGATCGGAGCATCAACCCCGCCATGGCGTTCCCGATCAACGTCGTCGAAGACAATGCGATCGCTGCGGTGACGAGAAGGCCGAGCAAGCTCAGCAACTGTCCGCGCTCGGCTTCCCCGATCGGCAACTGGAGGATGACCATGACCAAGAGCACCCCACCCAACGCGGCGATCAGCAGTTGCTGCGAGATTCTACTCCCGGACGTAGGAGTCTGACGCTTCATGAGGATCCGATAGACCGCGGAGATGGCCACGATGCCGACCAGCAGTGTGATCAGGACCGGAAGCCATTCGCGGAGCAGAGCGGTAATCGACTCGAAGTAATCCATCGAAGCGGGATTCTGTCAGAAACAGCGCGGCTTCGTAAAGCCCACTCTCGGAATCGGCCAATACGCAGGCGCGCGGAGCGGGTCGAGTACACCGTCGGTTCGAGTCCTGCTCCTGCCTATGCCGGAGAAACACAAAAGGCCTTCTAGCTCTTGTGAAGGCCTCTACACTGGCTCCAGCGATAGGACTCGAACCTATGACCAAGCGATTAACAGTCGCCCGCTCTACCAACTGAGCTACGCTGGAATGGCTGCGAGGGATAGCGTGACTTGTGCGGCTGTCAAGCACCGGATTTCGCTCTGAATTCTGGCCTACAGATCCCTAGCCGGCAGCGTCAGTGTCAGTGTCAGTGTCAGTGACCCCGGATTAAACCCTTCAAGAAGAGCGGGTTGTCACTGTCGCTCGGCGTCGGCCTGATCGCGACTCTCCGGTTGGGCCTGTGCTTCCGGCTTGGCACTCCCGCCGTGTCCGGTCCACTGCGCCATCGACGTATCGGCGCCGAAGAGGTGGGCGACTTTGTCGTAGATGGCTGTCGGCAGTAGCTCGCGCAGCAGAGGCGTGATCTTCACCATCCACGGTTCCAACACCTGAACGCGGTTGCGTTCGACGCCTCGGACGACCTTCTCCGCGAGGTGCGTGGGGTCGAGGATGCTGGTTGCCTTGGGCGCTTCGGCGCCCTCGAACATGCCGGTGCCGATGTAGCTCGGACAAACGACCGTCGAGTGTACGTGCTTGTGGCCCAAGAGCCTGAGCTCGGCGCGAATCGATTCGGAGAAGCCGATGACGGCCCACTTGCTTGACGCGTAGGTCGAGCCGAAGGGCAAGCCGACAAGTCCAGAGGCGCTCGAGATGTGAACGATGTGCGATTCGGGGCGGTCGATCAGGTCTGAGAGAAAGGCGTGTGTCATGGCGACGACGCCCAAGACATTGACCTCGTAGGTTTTGAAATGGCGCTCGAGTGGCGTCTCGATGAAAGGGCCGCCGAACACCACGCCCGCGTTGTTGACGAGGACGTCGATCGGACCGGCCTCGGCTGCGATTTTTGCTCTGAGGGCCGCGATGCTCGCCGGATCGGTGACATCGACTGGGAATCCCCATGCTGCTGCGCCTGCAGCTTCGATCTTTGCCGTGGCCTCCCCGAGCTTCGCTTCATTGAGGTCGGCGATCACGATCTCGGCCCCGCGGCCGGCGAACTTGAGCGCCATCTCTAGACCGATGCCCTGAGCGCCGCCTGTGATCAGCACTCGCTTGTCCTGCAAATCCGTCATGGTCTGAGGATGCTAGCAGGAGTCTAGGGGCTTGGGGCGATCCTCAGATCGACCCGCGCCGTTCGATTCAGCGTGAAGATTTCCAGCATCTCGGTGTCCGCGTTCCAGGTCGAGCTGCAGCCGTCCACCTCGTCGCAGCCGGTCAACGACCAACCGTCACGATAGTGGCGGGTTGCCGGGACGTAGATTTCCGTCGGCAGGGTGGCCGACGGGGAAGGGTCGAAGGCGAGCTCGAATGTACGCGCGTCGGGGTTGTACGAGAACGAGCGTGGGATGCCGGCGACACGTTGGGGGTAGGGCCGCACGAGAGCGTTGGCGTTGTCTCGTTCCACGACCTCGCCTTCTTCGTTCCGTTCCCAGATCCCCCAGCCCCCGGGGTCGTAGGACCAGTACGTCCAGCCGAGCATCATGCGGTCGCTCATGTCGAGAAGCTCACGCATGAAGAGGTCGGCGTTCGGCCAGTCCGGATCAAAGCCCCACTCGCCCAGCAACAGCGGCGCCTTTTGCTCCGCCGTCTCGATGTTTCGGTTCGCTTCCCAGTGTTCGAGTGTGGCGTCGGTTGCGGGGTTGTACGCTTGGTTGAACTCGAATTGGACCGAGTAGAGGTGCGGCGAATATACGATGCGCGCATCGCCATCGCGTGGGTCGTCGAGCTCGAGGATGAATGAACGTTGTCCGTTGGCCGGCGCCGCTACGCGGGGTTCGTAGAAGATCCACCCGTCCTGATCGACTTCGCGAATGGCAGCGATCATCCGCTCGTAGAACTCGGTAAACAGCGTCCGATCGAACTCAGCCGCCTCGCCGTCGTCCGGTGTGATCGTGATGTCGCGTGCATGGTATGCCGAGCCGGGCGAGGGCTCGTTCAGGATATCGTAGCCGAGCACGGCAGGGTGGTCTTTGAAGCGCTCGACCACCGCTGCCCACGCGCCGGCGAAGTGGTCTTGCAGCCGGCTGTGTTCGCCTGGGTAATCGAAGAAATTGTCGAACGCAGCCTGCACCGCCGGTGCGAAGTAGTTCAGCGACCAAACGGGGTTCTGGTCGAAGGGGAGGTCATCGTCTTCGATGGCCCAAAGAGGGGCGCCGTCACAGCAAAAACGCTCGGCATACACGTCCTGATGCATGTCGAGAATCACATAGACACCATGGTCCGCGAACCAATCGAGCCGCTCTTCGGTCTTGTCGAAGTACGCCGTATCGTACTGTTCGGGCGACGGCTCGATGGCGTCCCAAAAGATCAAGTAGCGGACGACGTTGAAGCCCCACTTCTGCGCGTACCGTTCCACGTCTTGCTCTTCCAAGTCTGGAAGCCGCTCGGGGTGCCCTTTCGACGAGCTCATGATGTTCATGCCGCGCAAGATCAAGACACGGCCGTCGTCGTCACGAACGAAATACGTGCCTTCTTCAACAGGCTCTTGCATGCCGGCATCGACGCCCGCATCTGCAGGCCTACCGGAAACGCCGCTGGCCGTGCAACCGGACAGCGGCGCTATCATACCTAGAAGGGCGACTACCCGCAGTGCGCGGGACACAGACCACGCCGAGTAGTTTCTCACGACTCCAGCCTTACTTTTCCGGAGGCAGCAGGACCGTGTCGATGATGTAAAGCATGCCGTTCTCGGCGGGGATCTTCGCAATGATGTTTGCATCGTTGATCGACACAAGCTTACCGTCCTTCAGGTGCGCCGTGGTTTTCCCGCCGTTGGCCATCCAGAGTTGCTGTCCGTCTTTGAGCCAATCCGCCTGAATCGCCGACGTGGTGACGTGGTATTTCAGGATGCTCCGGAGCGCGTCCACGTTCTCGGGCTTGACCAGGTTTTCTACCGTGCCTTCGGGCAGCTTCGCGAATGCGTCGTTCGTCGGAGCGAACACCGTGAGCGGGCCGGAAGCCGCAACAGACGTGACATAGTCTGCGGCCTTGAGGGCAGCGACCAACGTCGTGTGGTCCTTGGAGCCGATGGCAATGCTGACGATGTTGTCCTCGTGCAGCGGAGGGACGTTCGATGCTTCTACGACGACCCCTTGCTCAGCGGGTGCCGCTTCAGCGGGCGCGCCCTCCTGCTTCTTGCAGCCAAAAACGAGGAGCCCACAAAGAAGCCCACTGACAACCGTAATTCTCATAAAACCTCTCATCACATCCTCCCCTGATAGGAAGCGCCTCGGAGCGCGTGCGGAGTATAGACACACAATTTATCGCCAGGTATTCGAAAAACCGGCTTTTGATGCAGTGCGCAAAATCTGCATTTGGCGCAGCTTTTTCTCTCACTAATGGCTTGCCCCCCCTGCCGGTCAGCCTAGACTCCGCCGCAACGAGGAGGGTCTATGCGCGCAAGATGGATTGGTTTACTCATCGGATTGATAGTCGGTATTGCGGGGTGCACCTCGAAGGACACCGCTCCCGCTGAGCCCAAGGCGGCAGAACCCGCACCTGCTCCGGCGCCGGCTGCAGAGCCGGAGGGAGATCCCGTTGCTGAAGCCGCGGCGATTTTTGAGAATCGATGCACGGTTTGTCACGGCGCGACCGGCAAGGGTGATGGTGACGGCTCGGCCGCCCTCGACCCAAAGCCACGTGATTTCACCGCTCCGGAGTGGCAGGCCTCGGTTACCGATGACCACCTCCAGAAGATCATCGTCTTCGGCGGCCTTGCAGTCGGCAAGGCGGCGACGATGCCCCCCAATCCCGATCTCGACGCAAAGCCGGAACTGGTCGCTGAGCTGGTCAAGCTGATTCGGGGTCTCGCCAAGTAGCTGGCTTACTTATTGCAATGCGCTTGGGCGCAGCGCCCTCCCGGTTGCCGGGGGGAGCGGAACGAAAAATTTGGAGATCTTCCCTTTCGCTGAGGGAAGCGACGTGGAGATTTTCCCTCTTGCCGAGGGGAGTGAGGAGTTCAGATGAGGTTCACGAGGATTGGTGCGCTCAGCGCATCGGGTATCGCGGTTCTATTGACTGCGACGGTCAGCATGGGGTGCGGCCCGCAACAGACGACGCAGGTGTCGCAGTCGCCGGCAAGCTCGATCGCGGAGTTGATGAAGCAGCGGGGGCTGAGTGAAGCCGATGTGAGCGCAGCGCTTCAGACCTACACGCCCACCGGTAAGAAGGACACCTATCTGACCTTCGCCTCGGGCGGCCACGGCGGTAACATGATCGTCATCGGCGTTCCGTCTATGCGTATCCTGAAGTACGTCGCCGTGTTCACCCCAGAGCCTTGGCAGGGCTACGGCTACGGCGACCAGAGCGGCGAAGTCCTCAAGATGGGCAGCCGTTTTGGCAAGGAAATGACTTGGGGTGACATGCACCATCCCGCGCTCTCCGAGACTGCGGGTGATTACGACGGCGAGTTCGTCTTCGTGAACGACAAGGCCAACGCGCGTATCGCGGTCATCGACCTGCACGACTTTGTCACCAAGCAAATCGTCACCTCGCAGCTGATTCAGAGCGATCATGGCGCGACCTTCGTCACGCCGAACACCGAATACGTGATCGAGACGAGCCAGTATCCAGCGCCCCTTGGCGGCGGTTACGCGCCGATCGAGGAGTTCGAAGAGAAGTACCGCGGCGCCGTGATCTTCTGGAAGTTCGATCGTGAGAAGGGCAGGATCGACCCGGCGAATTCCTTCGCGATGGAGCTCCCGCCCTACATGCAGGACCTCGCAGATGCCGGCAAGCTCGCGAGTGAGGGCTGGGTGTTCATCAACTCGTTCAACACCGAGATGTCCTACGGCGGGACGCTGGAAGGCAACCCGCCCATGGAGTCTGGCGCGTCCCAGAACGACATGGACTACATGCACATCATCAATCTCAAGGCTGCCGAGGCGGTGTACAAGGCTGGCAAGACCACGAAGATCGCCGGTATGGACGTGATCACCCTCGAGACGACCAACAAAGAGGGCCTGTTGCACCTCCTCGGCGAGCCCAAGAGCCCCCACGGAATGGACGTGACCCCGGATGGCAAGGAGCTCGTCGTCTCCGGCAAGCTCGATACGCACGGCACGGTCTACGAGTTCGCCAAGATCAAGGGCCTCATCGACGCCAAGAAGTACGAGGGCAAGGACCAGTACGGCGTTCCAATCCTTCCGTTCGCGGACAGTATTCGGGGTCAGGCCGAGATTGGTCTCGGTCCGCTTCACACCCAGTGCGACGACAAGGGCAACGCCTACACCTCGGTCTTCATCGAGTCGACGGTTGCCAAGTGGTCGCTCAAGGACCTCAAGCTCATCGAGAAGATCAAGGTTCACTACAACGTCGGCCACATCGTGGCGGCGGAGGGTGACACGGTCAGCCCGGATGGCGGGTACTTGATCGCCATGGACAAGTGGGCGCTCGACCGCTTCAACAAGGTTGGGCCTCTGCTGCCACAGAACTTCCAGCTGATCAACATCAACAGTGAGCCGATGCAGCTCCTCTACGACATGCCGCTTCCGCTTGGTGAGCCGCACTACGCGCAGATGATCAAGGCTGATAAACTCAACCCCATCGACGTGTACAAGCCCGCTGGTTTCGACGTCGTGACCGACCAGCCGAGTCCGAACGCTGTCAAGGCCAAGGAAGAGCGCATCGAGCGCGAGGGCAAGAACGTGCACGTGTACATGACGTCGGTGCGAAGCCACTTTACGCCGGACATCATCCGAGTGAAACTGGGCGACACCGTTCATCTGCACATCACCAACGTGGAGCAGGCCCACGACGCGACCCATGGCTTCACCATTGGCTCGTACAACGTGCACAGCAGCCTCGAGCCCGGCAAGCACGTCGACATCACCTTCAAGGCTGACAGAGCGGGCACCTTCCCGTTCTACTGCACCGAGTTCTGCTCGGCCCTCCACCTCGAGATGGCGGGCTACCTGTTGGTGGAACCCCGTTGAGTCGAGGCGCCGCACGCGTCGGCCGAGGGCTGAACGCTCCGGGCCGTGCGTGTGTGTGCGCGTTGGGTCTCTTGACCCTGGTTGCCTGTGCGTCTGAAGGTGCGCCACCTCTGGTTGTGGAGGTGGCACTTGCGCCACCTCTGGTTGTGGAGGTGGCACTTGCGCCACCTCTGCGGCCCGGTGATTGCTTGCCGGTTGCCGCGGGGACGGACTTGCAGGCCACGGTGGACAGCGCCGAGGACGGCACGGCGCTCTGTCTCGAGCCTGGGTCCTACTACGGCCCTCTGACGGTCACCAAGAGCGTCGAGATATGGGGGCCGCGCGACGCGGTGATTCGTTCGTCGGGCGAGGGAACTACGATCGAGCTCGAGACGAACGGTGCTGCGCTCACCGGCCTGACCGTC
>Ga0164320_10000620_pt1 | contig 12014 bp, 11 predicted proteins | sample GuaBasSediGuay11_FD_113736 | JGI IMG/M metagenome (GOLD analysis project Ga0164320, IMG submission 113736) | Subseafloor sediment microbial communities from Guaymas Basin, Gulf of California, Mexico - Guay11, Core 4567-28, 0-3 cm | ecosystem: Environmental > Aquatic > Marine > Hydrothermal...
CGTACATCCCGGGAAACGACATCCTTCGTCTCTCATGCGTAACGCGCGTCGCATAGCGGGTGGAATTGAGCGCGATTTGCGGCCGATCGCCAGTGGTTCACCATCCTTGTCTTCATCAATTCGCAGAACGGAACTATCGCAAGCGATTCTCCGTGACGTTTCCGCGGAAACGTGCGGGCCGTTTTCGATGTGCGGCGTTTGCCCCGAGGGCACGTGGTCCGTTGAAACGTCTGCGGCAACATGTACCACAATCTGGTATCGGTCCGCCGTGCTATTCGGAACTGGCTCCGAGTTCATATAAGTTTCCGCGACCTCGGCAAGGGCATCGGCACGGCGGACGGCGATGGGTTCGGATTCGGTCTCTTCAGACGTTTCCGCGGAAACGTCTGTCGCGGCTGAAGCCGCTCCCACAGAAGCTGCTTCGAACTGTTTTTCCATGGCCATCTCGAGGGCCTTGACGATCAGCGCGCCCTGCTCGGCCGGAAATCGACCCTTGATGATCAGGCAGCCATCATGGTCATAGCGATAACTCATTTGGCGGTTATCGTGGCGCTCTTTTTCGGCCTCTGTGTCCTGCAGGTGCTCTGCGCGTCGGTACAGCCGGACGAGCTTTTCCACATGATGTGCCGTGCCATGTTTCATGACCATCAGCAAGTAGTCTTCATCGGCCTCCTCGGCGATGCGCGTGACTGCCCTGACCTTGGAATAGCTGATGGCACCCTCGGCGAACTTCGCGTCGATCTTTGGCAAGCGACCCAACGCGTGGGCAACACGCACTCGCTAGGGAAAGAAGCGTTATTTGGTGCGTCTATTGCTCAGCCAGCGCTGTGGCGCGTGCGGCCAGCGCCCGGACTCTCTTCTCGTCGAGTACGTCGCCCAGTGCCTCAGCCAGGACCTCCTCGCTAAGCCCCGACGCGGCATCTTTCCAACCCTGGCCAACTTCGTAAGGCACAGACTTGAGTCGTTCCGGCACGCCCTTCCTCTTGGCAAACGCATCCTGGTGGCCGACGAGCATGAGCTGCCACAGGTCGAGGCTGTAGAGAATGTTCCTACCGTTCCTGCTGTTATTGTGGGTCAGGACATCGAAGACAAACATCGCGTTCCACTGCTCTTTGACGTCACACCAGGCGGAACCACCACTGCCATCCTCCTGACGTTTGAACTCATCGATCCAGTTTTTTGGCAGAAACTGCAGTGAGCCTTCACTGCCCTCGACAGCCCGCACGACGGCTACTGGCACCATCTCCAGATTGATAAGCTTGTCGAGACGATACGCCGCTACTTCCGGGTAAAAACCACGTCCTTTACGCTTGTCGAACACCGACTCGATCGTCGACCTGCCATCGCTCACAGTAACAATGTCGCGACCTGCGTCATCCTTTCTGCGCGCGATAACCTCGCCATTGGCGAGCAGCGTTTCAAGTTGCTCGAAGCTCAGGTTTCCCTGCGGTCGCGAGCCCACCTCGCGCGGATGCTGTACAGGTGCTGCGACGGTCTCGCCATCCTCATTGACGACAGACACACCTGCAGCGTCGATGATGAGCGCATTGGCGCTGCCGCCATAGTAATTGTTCAGCATGCCCGTATCGATTTGGATGATCTGGCCGTCAAGGCGCTCGAGCACACGACGACCTGGCGTAGGCGTGTGGCCGATGACAACACGGTTGGCGCCAATGGCCTCTAGTGCGCCCGACAGCTTGTCGACCTCGATCAATTCACTGCAGACAACATTGCCGCGATACCAGAGTGGACCATCGAGCGAATACAGATTCGAGTCGTTGAGGACCTTGACCACGTCGATCGCCTTCAGGACTTCGACGCTGCTATCGAGCGGTGGCATGTAGCGACTCAACAGCGTCGGATGATCATAGAAAGCATCTGTCGGCAGCAGCACGCCGGCCGCATTCAAGAATTCGAGCTTCCTGACGTATTCCGCCATCTCGCCAATCAGCCTGCGATTGACGCCTTCGAGGCCGATCTTCTCCACCATCGGTGACAGGCCACCATGTACGAATGCCGTGCCATTGACGACAACGATCGCCGGCTTGGACAGCAACCACTTGCCATATTTGCCGTCGCTTGCGAATTCGCGGCGGTGCGCAAAAAAGCCAGGAGGGTATTTTTGCCGGAAAACGGTACTCACCGCCTCCGGGCTCCGGTCACTCGGTGCACGATGTTGCGCATAGGCGGCCAACCAGCGTTCACGATTTTCCGGCTGCTCTTCGTCCGCGAAAGCCGCATACTCGCTCGATGAAACGTAGCGAAGATCGCCGACCAGGTTCATTGCTTCGTGATTGCCGATCAACACATGGACCATTCCACCGGCGGTTTCTGCCTCGACTTCGAGTTGCATCAGCAGATCCATCGCGGGGCGGGAATCGGGACCACGATCCAGTATGTCGCCTACAATCACGAGGTGTGCCGCCCCCGCCGACCAGGCCAGGTCCTCACTGACAACACCTGCGGCCAGCATGGCCTCGACCATGGCGTCATACGCGCCGTGAATGTCCGCAATCGCGACAACGCGCGATACGCCTTCGTATTGCCACTCGCCCGCCCTTGCGGGCAGCGCCGCGAAGAAGAAGAACGTGACAATCAGTGCTGATTTGAGAAAGGCTCTATGCAAAATGTCTGATTCCCTACTAGAATTGTTGCATCCTGTGTCCCTTGCCACCACGAGGTCGTAATGCCGTACCTGATTTGGACTGTCACTATTGTAGCGTTGTTCCCCGCGTCATTCGCAGCCTACGCAAAGGATATTAAGGATTTCGATCCCCTGTTCGCAAGCCAGGAGACGCTTGAGGTAGAGGTCGAAGGTCCATTTGCAATGTTGTCTCGCGAGCGTTCTGACGAAGAAGAAGTCGGCGGCAAGTTTCGCTTCACGGCTGACGACGGCACCACTGTCGAGTTTGACGTTCTTATCCGGGCACGGGGTAACTGGCGACGTAACCCCGATATCTGCAAGTTCCCGCCGTTGCGCTTCAATTTCAAGAAATCACAGACCAATGACACACTGTTCGACAAACAGGACAAGCTGAAGCTCGTCACACATTGCCAGAATAATAACGGTAGCTATGACCAGGCCGTGATCAGCGAGTACCTGGCTTACCGCGCCTTCAATGTGCTCACGGATTACAGCTATGGCGTGCGGCTGTTGAAAATGAAGTACGTTTTTACGGACCGGAAAACCGAGCTTGAGACCTACGGCATCCTGATCGAACACGATGACAGGATCGGCAAGCGCATCAAGGGTGATCCCGTGACAGTCGAGCGGGTGGCCGTGTCAGCGATCCGACCTACCGACCTGAATCTCGCATCCGTATTCCAGTACTTTGTCGGCAATACCGACTTTTCCCCAAGAGCGACGGCACCTGACGAAGAGTGTTGCCACAACCAGGCGTTGTTCACGAGTGAAGACGGCCCGTATTTCACGATTCCCTATGACTTCGACCAGACCGGCATCGTCGACGCGAAGCACGCCGCACCGAATCCACGATTTGGGATAAGCACTGTAAGAGTGCGCGTTTATCGCGGGCGCTGCGAAAACATTGACCAACTTGGGGTTACTTTTCAAAAATTCCGCGATCACCGCGCCGACTTCGAGGCGCTGGTCAATGACCAACTCGAGCTGACACCAACGACTCGGCGTAACATTCACAAGTACATTGAGGACTTCTATGAGACGATTGACGATCCCAAGCGAGTCCAGAAACGCATCGTTACAAAGTGTATTTAGGCGGGTCCTGGATAAGGTCGGACTGTAGCCAGTCCACGACAATTTTCGTTACGCGCGGATGAATGTAGTAGCCCACCGAACTGTGCGGGTTTGATTTGCCGTAACGAACAGCCAGGTTGTAGATGCGATAGTCGTGAACCGCGCTGACAAGGCGCTGCTCCATCATTCTCTTGAAGTCGTCGGCCAGCGTATTGTCGTGACAGGTGTAATCGTCTTCGGCAGCGACGTTGTGCCATGAAATGACGTTGGTGGGGAAACGTACTTCGATCTTCTCTTTTGCGCCGCGCAGATGCTTGCGAATATTGTGATCACCAAGTGGCGCACCCAGCGTCAGCCAGGCGTCAATTTTCGCCTCGCCATATTTTCCTTGCAGAGCAGGCTCGTGCGACAGTTCCCAAAGAACATCGTAGGCAACGATGCAGCCCATACCATGCGTGATCAACAATATCTTATCTCCGCGATCAAACGCCTCGCAAAGTTTTGTCCGGACTCGCTCACGAACCTCGTCTGCATAATTGGACTTGTTTTTCAGGTACTCGGCACAGTCTTTCGACACGCAACCGATCAGGGGCATGGTCAGCCCAACCGCTCCCAGTACCGGCGCAGCGATATCCGCAGCGAATTCGTGTAACGCCGACTTGCCTGGAAGTCGGTCATATTGCCGGATGCCGAAACGCTTGCGGGCCTGAACCGTGCGCAGGCTCGCCAGTGCATTGGCCCGATCGCCGAGATCGAGTTGCGCATCATAGCGCTTTCCCTGTGATTCCAGCACTGTGTTGTTCAGGTCACCGAAATAGGCCATGTCTTTGAACACACTATCGAGTGCATCCGCCCGGTCGGGATAGTCACGCTCGACGCCGGCGCGCAGCGCGGCCATGGAAATATCCATGAGCGCTTCTTTAGTCGGTTTAAAGTCTCGACCGTGAACGACGAGAATGCTGCGGTTGCTAATCGTATTCATCCTCACCGGCATCACGCCGGGTCAACATGGTCAGGAAGCCTCCGGACAGGGTCTTGCCATACTCTAGCTTCCAGATGATCAGCGTCGCAAACACGAATGTGGCGGAAATCACGGCGGCGACACCCAACGCGCCGATGCCTGAGCCAAGTCCTATACCGATCGCAACGAAGATGTACATGGCGTCCGAGGGCTGATCTAGGGAGAAGCGAAACCGCACGGCCGCGACGATGCCTGCGAGACTAAATGCGAGCGCGAGGCTGTTGAGTACGATCATCGCGATGCCGGTCACAACGATTGGCAGAATGATGATCGTCTGCAGGAAGGACTGATCGATACGCCGCGCTCGACTGGTAATGAAATACGCCCAGGACACGGGGACGGTCAGTATCAGGGCACCAATACTTGCAAGAGCGAGCTGTATGGGTCCGTGCGGTGATAACACCGTGTCGTCCACGCTCGAATAAATCGGCTCGAACGTATCAACATTCATCGAAGCCAGATAGCCAATACCGCCGAGCGGCAGGTACTCGTTCAATGCCGGGTAGCGCGACAACAGGTAAGCCATCAACCCGACCCAGAAGCCGTAGTACATAACAATCAGCGTCAGCGGTATTAGCAGCCCACCTGATTTTCGCAAGTTACTTCTCCGCGTTACGTTGTGACACGATACAGCCCGGTCTTGCGTACATCAAATTCCGCGCAGGACTTGTTGGTCAATGGTAGGCTGTGCGGCGTTTTTAGCCACTTCCTTACGATTATGGACCATTCTGTACAGCTGCTCGGCATCAGTAACGCGATCGTCGACATCCTCACCCATATAGAAGATGACTTTCTCGACCAAATAGTTGCAGTTCCGGGATCCATGACTCTGATCGATATGGATCGAGCGCGTGAAATATATGCGCTGACGGGCCCGGGGACAGAAATGTCGGGCGGTTCGGTTGCGAATACGATTGCCGGTTTCGCGAATCTTGGTGGCTCGTCGGCCTACATCGGGCGCGTCAAAGCTGACCAGCTCGGCGGCATCTTCAACCACGATATGCGCTCTCTTGGCGTGGATGTGCGCCTGCAGGCGGCAAAAGACGGCGCGCCGACAGCGCGCAGCCACATCCTGATTACTGCCGATGGGCAGCGCACCATGCAGACTTACCTCGGTGCGTGCACGGAGTTGAGCGTCGACGACATCACAGCAGAAACGATGGGAACGCCGAAGGCCGTATTGATCGAAGGATACGTCTGGGATCTGCCTGAAGGTCCGGAACTGACCGCGAAAGCGATGGAGATCGCGAAGCAAAATGGCACGACAGTCGCCCTGTCACTGTCGGACTCGTTCTGTGTCGAGCGACATCGCGATTCCTTTGAACATGCCGTACGTACCGGTGTCGACATCGTCGTCGCCGATGAAGACGAGGTGAAAGCACTGCTGCAGACCGAGTCGTTCGAGGACACACTCGAGGCGCTCGACGGCTTTGACAACCTGTTTGCAATAACGCGCTCTGACAAGGGCTCGGTCATTGTGCACGGAGATCAGCGAATTGTTCAGGCAGCAGACCCGATCGACGCCGTCGTCGATACGACAGGCGCCGGCGATGCCTACACAGCGGGATTCCTTTATGGATGGGTTAACGACATGTCGTTGGCCGAATGCGCAAAGATCGGAACGTTTTGTGGCTCAACCGTGATCCAGCAGGTCGGCGCACGCATCGAACCCGGTTTGCTCGACGATTACGATTGAGGCAGCGCGAAAGCGATCAACTTGTCATCCATAGGCACGCCCGATCGCGAACTCCCGCCTGCGTAGATGACGACGTACTGCCGGCCCTTCCAGATATAGGTCATTGGCGTGGCATTACCCGACGTCGGCAAACGACCGCGCCATAGTTCCTCACCCGTAGAGGTGCTCAGAGCCCGCAGGTAGTAGTCCATCGTCGACGCAATAAAGATGACATCCCCAGAGGTTGCAATCGGCCCGCCGAAAGTCGGCGTGCCGACCTCCATTGGCAAGCCCGCCATGTCCTTGAGCGTACCCAGGGCACGGCGCCACACGATGCTGCCGGTGGCGAGATCCACTCCGGCGATAATTCCCCACGGTGGCGGATTGCAGGGCAACTCAAGCGGTGACAACACCACTCCCCGCCTCGCGCCAAACGGTGCGCCATGCATCGGCGCGACGTCCTGATCATGGAACACCTCCCGCGCCGCGCTGACTTCATCGCTCGGTATCAGGGCGATTTCGTGTACCAGACTGGACATATTGATGATCAGCAAATTACGTCGCGGATCATAGGCCGCGCCGCCCCAGTTCGCCCCGCCGCCGGTGAACGGATAGAACATCGTCCCCTCCACGCTGGGTGGCGTGAACAGACCTTCGGCACGCAAATCGCCTAACCGCGATTCGCAGGCGCGCTTATCGATCCAAGTCAATCCAAAGCTGTCCCCTGGACTTACGTGACTTGGTATGAGCTGTGGTTGTCCATCGGGTAAGGGCTGTGTTGGCGAAAGCACTTCTCCCTCGATGTCACTTGCCGGCACCGGCATTTCTTTCACCGGTAGAAACGGCTCTCCCGTATCGCGATCGAACACGAATACATGACCTGTCTTTGTTACCTGCGCGACCACATCGTGCGCCTCGCCGTCGCGCCAAACCGAATAAAGTCCTGGTTGCGCTGGCAGATCGTAATCCCAGACGTCGTGGTGCACGATCTGATACGCCCAATTCACGGTTCCTGAATCTGCATTGAGCGCCACCACCGAATTGGCATGCCGATTGTCGCCTGGGCGCAAACCGCCGAAGAAATCCGGGCTCGGGCTGGAGGTGGGTACGAAAACCAGGCCGCGCTCAGGATCAGCTGACATCGGTGCCCATGCGTTAGCGTGGCCTTCCACGGGCGGCTCATCGCCTTGCCAGTCGGGGTTGCCGACAGTCCTGGGGATTGGGTCGAAATCCCATTTCGGCTCACCCGTCCGCGCGTCGAAAGCTCGCACGGTGCCGTGTGGTGCGGCAACTCGGACGTTGTCCGAAATAGCGGAGCCGACAACAACCGTGTCTCCGACAACGACGGGCGGCGAGGTAATTTGAAACTCTCCGGGCCAAACCAGCTCCATTCCGACATTGAGCACTACTTGCCCTTGTTCTCCGAAACCAGGGCATGATGTTCCGCTGTGCGCATCGATCGCGACCAGACGGCCATCATTGGTGCCCATCAGAATTCGCGGCGAGCATGCCGTGCCCGGGTCATCGTCCCGCCACTGCGCCACGCCCCGACAAACGAACTGATTTGCCGGGTGCTGATCCAGATTGATTTTGGCGTCGAAGCGCCAAAGCTCCTCGCCGCTGGCAGGATCGAGTGCGATTACGTCATTGAAAGGCGTGCAGAAGACCAGGGCCTCGTCGACGAGGATCGGTGTGCCCTCGGCAATGCTCCCCTCGATGGCGCCCGGTTTATTCGCCAGATCCCCGGTGCTGAACATCCAGGCCACTTCCAGTTCACTGACATTTGCCGTGTTTACCTGCTCGGCCGAGCTGTAGCGGTGACCGCCCGCATCGTTGCCGTAGTTCGACCAACCCGAGCCAGGCAGATCCAGATCGCCGCCATGCATCGACGCCTCGCCGACCACGTCCAGCGAATGCGCGCCCCCCAGGTAACGATAGCCACTGCCACCACCTATAAGGAACAACAGCAGCACCACGGCCAGCAATAGTACGATCTTCCAATACTTCATGATATAAAGCTTTCCCTCGATTCCTGTGATCCTAACGCTTCAAAATACAAAGTCATTACCCCTCTCCGGGCCCATTCAGGCTTGACACAAGCCGCTTGTACGGCGGATACTTCGCGAAATAAAGTTAATTTGACCGTGAATCTACACTTCGACGAAATGATCAGCGCACCCTGTCGCCTAGGCATCCTGGCCACGCTCGTGCCGGGCGTGCCCGTCTCTTTTACCGACATGAAAGCCGAAACCAGCCTGTCCGATGGCAACCTGCACGTGCAAACTCGCAAGCTCGCCGACGTAGGTTACATCGAAATTGGCAAAGGTAAAAAGGGCCGTCGCACGGTCACCGAGTTTCGCATTACCGAGCTTGGGCTTGAGCGACTTAGACTTTATGTTATGAAGCTACAGGCTGTCCTCGATGGGGGAGCTGGTTCGGCGCGGGCTACGCCACGCTCCTCGAAGCGCGATGACTCGGCGGTATGGACATGAGTAAGACAATGAGAATAGCTATCGGTGCCGATCATGGCGGGTACGATCTGAAAAGCAGCCTGGCAGCACATCTGCGTGAGGCCGGACACCAGGTCGAAGACGTAGGTACTTCATCAAATGAAGCTGTCGACTACCCGGTCTTTGCCCGCGCGGTTGCGGACGCGGTCTCCCGGGGCAGCGCCGACGTCGGCATCATGATTGACGGTGCAGGAATCGGCTCTTGCATGGTCGCAAATAAGGTCCCCGACGTGCGCGCTGCTCTCGCCTACGATCTGTCGAGTGCCCGCAATAGTCGCGAGCACAACAATGCCAATGTGCTGACCCTTGGAGCTGGCCTTATCGGCGCCGGATTAGCGAAGCAGATCGTCGACGTCTGGCTGGCGACCGAGTGTACGGAAGCTCGTCATCTGAATCGGGTCGCGATGTTTGCTGAGGATACCGGCGGCCTGCAATTGTCGGATCAGGACATTGATAAGGTCGTCGATCGCCTGCAGCAGATACTGGGCCCTATGACGAGCTCCGAACCCTCCGGGGCCAGCGTTGGGGACGACCCCGAAGCAGCACGAGAATTCGTGCGGCTCGGTGCCACCGGACTGACCAGCGTCTCTCCCGCTGAGCGACCAGGAAGCATTCCCGGTGATCTCGCCCGCTATATCGATCACACGCTGCTCAAACCCGCCTCGACTGAGGAGCAGGTGCGCAAGCTCTGCGCCGAGGCCCTCGAATACAATTTCCGTTCGGTGTGCATCAACCCCACCTGGGTATCGCTGGCAGCCGGGTTGCTGCGTGGCAGCGAAGTGCTCACCTGTACCGTTGTCGGTTTCCCACTCGGGGCGAACGAGCCCGCGATCAAGGCCATGGAAGCACGCCGCGCCATTCGTAACGGCGCCCGTGAGATCGACATGGTCATCAATATCGGCGCACTCAAGAGCGGCAATGACGATCTGGTGCTTCGCGACATCCAGGCCGTGGTCGAAGACTGCGTCGACGGCAATGCAGTGTGCAAAGTCATTTTGGAAACTGCACTTCTGTCGGACGGCGAGAAGCGGCGCGCCTCGGAGCTGGCACGACGCGCCGGTGCGCACTTCGTCAAAACATCTACCGGCTTTTCGACCGGTGGCGCCACCGTGAGCGATGTCGCACTCATGGCCGAAGTCGTTCGCGGCGCTGGCATGGAGGTCAAGGCCTCCGGTGGAATCAGTTCTTACAGCGATGCCAGGGCAATGATCGAGGCGGGAGCCACCCGTCTTGGTGCAAGTGCCAGCATTGGCATCGTGCGAGAAGCAAAATCGACAAGCATTAGCGCTTGAGGAGTTAAATCGATGGTCGATCTTAGAGCTTATGTTTTTCTGGATTCGTTACAGCCGCAGTTCGCCTCCTTTCAGGCGACGATCTCGAAGGGTTACCTTCCCAAGGTCGGCCAGGCGAGCCTGTTCGTTGAGATCGCCCCCGGCATGGCGATCAATCACATTCTTGACGTAGCGCTAAAGTCCACGGATGTAACGCCGGGCATGCAGATCGTCGAGCGGCACTACGGCATGCTTGAACTGCACTCCGACAGCCAGGCCGATGTCCGCCAGGCCGGGCAAGCGATTCTCGACGCCCTCGGCCTCGAAGAAAAGGATCGACACAAACCACGCGTCGTTTCGAACGAGGTGGTCCGCCACCTCGAAGATACGCAGACCATGCTGATCAACCGCTTTCGCCACGGCAACATGATTCTCGCCGGGCAGACGCTGTTCGTGCTGGAAGTCGAGCCAGCTGCCTATGCGGCGCTGGCAGCCAACGAGGCCGAGAAGGCCGCAGATATCAATATCCTCGAAGTACGAGCAGTCGGCAGCTTTGGCCGCGTTTACATCGGCGGCGAGGAACGGGATGTGGTGGTCGCGCACGAAGCGGCAACGCAGGCGATTAACGCCGTCACAGGCAAGTCAAAAAAATAGTTATTACATAGATTAACCAGGGCAGATAAGCCCGATTCGCGAGGAGCATAGCGATGTCAGAAGCATTAGGAATGATCGAATGCCGGAGCTTTCCGGCCATGGTTGAGGCGGCCGACGCAATGGTAAAAGCGGCGAAGGTCGAACTCGTGAGCTACGAGAAAACCGGTGGCGGCTACACAACCGCTGTCGTACGCGGCGACGTCGCGGCAGTTAGAGCTGCGTGTGACGCTGGCCGTACCGCGGGTGCCCGCGTTGGCGACGTGGTGGCTGTGCATGTAATCGCACGTCCGCACACTGGCGTCGATATGACGATACCTTTGGGTCGCGATACAGAAGCGGCAAAAAAGAAGTAGTCACTAGCAAATAGGAGCAACCGTGAAACTCGCGAAAGTGCTCGGTACCGTCGTTGCCACCGAAAAGGACTCCAAACTGCAGGGATTCAAGTTCCTGATGTTGGGTCTTTGGGGTCACGACAACAAACCTGCCGGCGGCTCGGTAGTCGCCGTGGACGCCGTCGGCGCCGGCGTCGGCGAAATGGTGCTTTTCGCCAGCGGTTCGTCCGCGCGCCAGACAGCAGCCACCGACAATAAACCCGTTGACGCGGTCGTCATGGCGATCGTAGACAGTTGGGAGATCGAGGGCGATGAGAAATACCGCAAGGGGGAGGCTGACTGATGAGCCGACCCGGCGGAAACGCAGGCCTCCTGACTGATCGGCAGGTGGATGTCATCGCCACCCGCCTCGCCCAACGGCTCGGGGCTGCGTCGGCCGAAAATCCGGACATCACTGCGGTGCGCAGCGCACCGACGAGAGTCCCTCGCAAAGCGCTGGGTGAGGGAGTCTTCGCCACGGTCGACGATGCGGTTGCAGCAGCAAATGTTGCCTACCGCGAACTCGACGGCATGTCGCTCGAAGGCCGGCAAAAGATCATCGCCTCGATTCGTGAGTCCATGTTCGAGCACGCCGAGGAGCTTGCGCGCCATGCCCAGCAAGAGACCGGGCTTGGCAGGGTCGAACACAAGATCATCAAGAACCGCCTGGTTACGCGGAAGACCTCCGGCACCGAAGTGCTCACGCCGCATGCCGTCACCGGGGACAATGGACTGACGCTAACCGAATACGCGCCTTACGGCGTAATCGGCGCCATCACACCAACGACCAATCCAAC
>Ga0164320_10000621_pt1 | contig 12006 bp, 8 predicted proteins | sample GuaBasSediGuay11_FD_113736 | JGI IMG/M metagenome (GOLD analysis project Ga0164320, IMG submission 113736) | Subseafloor sediment microbial communities from Guaymas Basin, Gulf of California, Mexico - Guay11, Core 4567-28, 0-3 cm | ecosystem: Environmental > Aquatic > Marine > Hydrothermal vents...
CGGTGACTGCTTGTAGAGCAGGCTCAGGATCAATGCATTGAGCGCCACCGACTTGCCTGAACCCGTCGTACCGGCAACCAGCAGGTGCGGCATCTTCGACAACTCGGCGACGAACGGGTTGCCGCTGATGTCCTTGCCCAGAGCCAACGTCAATGGACCGGCAGCCTTGTCGAAGGTCTTGGAATTGAGGATCTCACTCAATACCACGGTCTCACGGTGCTCGTTGGGAATCTCCAGGCCAATCACCGGCTTGCCAGGAATCACCTCGACGATACGCACACTGATTACCGACAGCGCGCGCGCCAGGTCCTTGGCCAGGTTACTGATACGGCTGACCTTGGTGCCGGCAGCGAGGGTCAACTCGAAACGGGTGATGACCGGCCCCGGGTGGACCGCTTCGACCTCGACTTCGATGCCGAAATCACGCAGCTTGAGTTCAACCTGGCGCGACAGCGCCTCCAGGGTCGCGGCGGAGTAGCCACCCTTGGTCGGCGATGGCCCGTTGAGCAGCGCCAACGGCGGCAGCGTTTTGCCCTCGGGCTGGAACAGCGGCACCTGCTTTTCACGTTCTACCCGGTCACTGGGTTCAATCTTCTTGACTATCGGTTCGATCCGCGTCGGCGCCCGTTTGCTGCGTTTCCGGGTCTCCTTCCTGGTCGTTATTTCACGGTCACGGCGTGCCTGGCGGCCCACAAGACTCTCGCGCAACAGCGCACTCCGTTCATGCAACCAACCGAAAAAACCGAGGGTATGACGTCCGGTCTGCTCCATCAGTCCGACCCACGACAGCCCGGTGGCCAGCGTCACGCCGGTCAGGAACAGCGCCAGCAGGAAAATCGTCGCACCGAAGAAACTGAAGGCCCCTACCAGGGCCCCGCCGACCACGTCACCGAGTACACCGCCAGCATTTAGCGGCATGGCGAGAGTCGGATTCTCGAAGTGGAGCCGGGCCAGACTGCTGCCGGCGGCCATGGTGATAACGAAACCGATCAGGCGCAACGTCAGGTGTGGCCAGTCGACGGAACCGTCTAACGTGCGCCGGGTCGCCAACCAACCGCCGTAGGCAATCAGCACCGGAAACAGGAAGGCCATGTAGCCGAACAGGTAAAGAGAGATGTCGGCGAACCAGGCTCCGGCGACACCGCCGGTGTTGCGCACCTCGCCGGTCGGGCCGCTGTAGGACCAGCCGGGATCGCTTGCATGGTAGGTCAGCAGCGCGATCAACAGGTAGAGGGAGATGGCACCGACAATGAACAGCGTGCCCTCGCGCAGGGCGCGCGAAAGGTGCCGGGTGAAACCGCTGCCCTGGGCCTGCTTTTGACTCGCCTGTCTCACCAATGCTCTAGGGCCTGTTCATACTCAGGAACATACCGTGTTGCCACCTGAAATCTGGCCGGACAAGGCACGCCCGGGGGTGGCATTGCGGCAGCGTGTCACTTTACCGGTCTGGGGCCTTTGCGTAGTATCTGCAGCCTTTCGAACAGCCGTCCGGGCACTGTCTCGGTACCTTCATAGCGGCTGTTCTACAGGGCTGCAAACCAGGGAACGATTATACACATGAGCGACGTCAAGCATTGCCGACTTCTGATTCTCGGCTCGGGTCCCGCGGGCTACACCGCGGCCGTCTACGCTGCCCGCGCCAACCTCGAGCCGGTGCTGCTGACCGGCCTTGAGCAGGGTGGCCAGCTGACCACCACCACCGACGTCGACAACTGGCCCGGTGGCAAGGAGGGGTTGCAGGGCCCGGCGATGATGGAAGAGATGCGCGAGCATGCCGAGCGCTTCAACACCGAGATCATTTTCGACCACGTGCATACCGTCGATTTCGGCCAGAAGCCGTTGCGCCTGACCGGCGATGCCGGCGAATACAGTTGCGATGCCCTGGTCATCGCCACCGGTGCCTCGGCCCGTTACCTGGGCCTCGAATCCGAGACGGCCTTCCGCGGCAAGGGCGTCTCCGCCTGCGCCACCTGCGACGGTTTTTTCTACCGCAATCGGCAGGTGGCGGTAATCGGTGGTGGCAATACCGCCGTTGAAGAGGCGCTCTACCTGTCAAACATCGCCGAAAAGGTGACCCTTATCCACCGCCGTGACAGCTTCCGGGCCGAGAAGATCCTGATCGGCCAGCTGATGGAAAAGGTCGAGAACAGCAACATCGAACTTGCCCTCGACGCCACTCTCGACGAGGTACTCGGCGACGACAGCGGCGTGACCGGTGTGCGTCTGCGCAGCACCAGCGACGACAGCACCCGAGACGTCGACGTACACGGCGTGTTCATCGCCATCGGCCACTCGCCCAACACCGGCATTTTTGACGGCCAACTGGAGATGAACGGCGGTTACATCCAGGTCAAGGCGGGCCTCCAAGGCAACGCCACCGCGACCAGCATCGAGGGAGTCTTCGCCGCCGGCGATGTTGCCGATCACATCTACCGCCAGGCGATCACTTCGGCCGGCAGCGGCTGCATGGCAGCCCTGGATGCCGAAAAATACCTCGACGCCCTGGCGCAACAGGGGAAGTAAACCAGGTATCGGTCCTTTAGCGTGAACGCCGCCGGGCATTCGTCAAGCTGAAGCCCCATCAGGCTCTTCGTGGGTCGGACTTCAGTCCGACAATCCCGATGTCCGGGACGGCGTTTTATAGGACGCTATCTTCAGTCGCCGCACTCTTTGTATAGGTCGGGTTTCAGCACCACAAGGTGCCATAGCGATCCAACTTCGGCTGCAGCCTGGCCTGCAAGCAACCCACCAAGGCCTAGCCCTCGATCACCACCGGGGTGCCAACGGCGACCCGGTCGAACAACTCGATGACGGCATCGTTCGCCATGCGGATGCAGCCGTGCGAGCCTGGTCGGCCCAGTTCGGCGTCATCCGGAGTGCCATGGATGTAGATGTAGCGGGACATGGTGTCGACCTCGCCCAGCCGGTTGCGCCCCGGCTCGCAGCCGCTGAGCCAGAGGATCCGGGTCAGTATCCAGTCTCTCTGTGGGCCAGATGCGCGCAGTTCGGGTGAAAAGAGTTCCCCGGTCGGGCGACGACCGACAAAGATGGTCCCGACCGGGCATCCGGTGCCGATCCGGGCACGGACGACATGCCGTCCACGTGGCGTGCACTCGCTGCCGTTACGCTCACCCGCCCCATTCGCTGCCGTGGAAACCTGGTAGTCGGCGAGCACCTCCCCTCCCTGCATCAGCCAAAGCCGCTGCTGCGGAATACTGATGCGGACGGCGTTCATCGGTGCGGGATCAGAATATCTGGTCGAGGGCATAAATATTCGTTATATTTGAGTCACAACAATTTATTCGGCACCACCGGGAACAGATGGCCAGGGGGACAGGCTCGGGCCACCCGGATTGTGAAGCCGATGGACGGACTGAACGTAACACCATGATCCTGAACACCAGTATACGCAGCTTCCTGCATGCCGCCCGCCACCTCAGCTTCTCGGTCGCGGCACGCAAGACCTACATCTCGCAGCCGGCGGTCTCCGCACGAATCAAGCGCCTGGAAGAGTATTTCAACGTCGAACTGTTCGAGCGCACGCCGGCCGGACTGCGCCTGACCGCCGCCGGCAAGGTCTTCTTCGACTACGCCCAGCGACTCGAGCAGATGGTGGCCGAGGCCGAGCGCGCGGTGAAAGACATCTCCGAGGGCGACGACGTCCACCTCTACCTCGGTGCCAACCGCTCCGCGACCTCAGTCATGCTGCCGGAGTTGCTCAGTCACTTCGGCCAGACCTGCCCGGACGTGCGCATCCGCACCGAACTGCAATCACCCGACCAGCTACTTGAACGCCTCTCCTATGGTTTTCTTGACGCGGTCATCGTCGAACAGGCGGTCGACGAGGAACGCTACCACGTCACCCCGTTGCTCAAGGACGAGGTGGTGATCATCTGCCTGCCGGACCACCCGCTGGCCGACAAGGGCAAGATCACCATCGAGGAACTATGCCGCGAGCCGCTGGTGACCAACAGCCCGATGTCCGGCACCCGACAGATGCTGCGTGAGCGCCTCGACCTGCACGACAAACACGACGGCGACCTCAATATCATCATGGAACTGCAGAGCATCGACCTGGTACGGCAGATGACCGCCAACCGCCAGGCCATCGGCCTGGTTTCGCGCCTCGTGATGTCGCAGACCCAGGGCAGCGAGAACCTGGTGATCCTGCAGATCAACGACGCGCCGATGCTCCGTGTCTTCAGCATGATCACCACGCACAAGAGCCTCGAGCGGCCGAACGTGCGCAAGCTGTGCGAGATCGCTTCGGAAATCTACGATGAGGACATGCTGTTCCGACAGACCGGAACCAAGACGTCCTGAACGAGGCTGACTGTTCTATAAAAAAGGGCCGGCGACATGCCGATCCTTTCGCGTGCCGTGGGTGATCTCGGGTCAGGCGGACTTCTTCACCGAATCCGCAGCGTCCTGGTAGCTGTCGATTTGGTCAAAGTTGAGGTAACGGTAGACCTCGTCTTCGACTTGGCTCAGCCCCTGCACCTGCGCCAGGTACTCCTCCGGAGTCGGCAGCTTACCCATGCGGCTCGCCACCGCGGCCAGCTCGGCCGAGGCGAGGTAGACGTTGGCACCAGCACCGAGCCGGTTCGGGAAGTTACGCGTCGAGGTCGAAACCACGGTGCTGCCCGGGGCGACACGCGCCTGGTTGCCCATGCACAGCGAGCAGCCCGGCATCTCCATCCGTGCCCCGGACTTGCCGAACGTGCTGTAGTAGCCCTCGTCGACCAACTGCGCCTCGTCCATGCGTGTTGGCGGAGCGACCCAGAGGCGCGTGGCAACCTGCTCGTCACTCGCTTCGAGCACCTTGCCGGCGGCACGGAAGTGGCCGATGTTGGTCATACACGAGCCGATGAATACCTCGTCGATCTTGGTCCCGGCGACAGCCGACAGCGTCTTGACGTCGTCGGGGTCGTTCGGGCACGCCAGCAGCGGCTCCTTGAACTCGCTCATGTCAATCTCGATAACCGCCGCGTACTCGGCATCGGCATCGGCCTCGAGCAGTTGCGGATCGGCCAGCCACGCCTCCATGGCGTCGGCACGACGGGCCAGGGCGTCGGCGTCGCCGTAACCCTCGCTGATCATCCAGCGCAACAGGGTGACGTTCGAGGTCAGGTACTCGATGATCGGCTCCTTGTTCAACTGGATAGCGCAACCGGCGGCCGAGCGTTCGGCCGCGGAGTCGGAGAGCTCGAACGCCTGTTCGACCTTGAGGTCAGGCAGCCCCTCGATTTCGAGGATGCGTCCGGAAAAGATGTTCTTCTTGCCCTGTTTCTCGACCGTCAACAGGCCTTCCTGGAGCGCCTTGTAGGGGATGGCGTTGACCATGTCGCGCAGCGTCATGCCCGGCTGCAGTTCACCCTTGAAACGCACCAGCACCGACTCCGGCATGTCGAGCGGCATGACGCCGATCGCCGCGCCGAAAGCGACCAGGCCGGAACCGGCCGGGAAGCTGATGCCGATCGGGAAGCGGGTGTGCGAGTCACCGCCGGTACCTACGGTATCGGGCAGCAGCATGCGGTTCAGCCAGGAGTGGATGACGCCGTCGCCGGGGCGCAGTGCGATCCCGCCGCGCTCGCGGATAAAGTCCGGCAACGTCTTGTGGGTGGTGACATCGACTGGCTTCGGGTAGGCAGCCGTGTGGCAGAAGCTCTGCATCACCAGGTCGGAGGAGAAACCGAGGCAAGCCAGTTCCTTGAGTTCGTCGCGGGTCATCGGCCCGGTGGTGTCCTGAGAACCGACGGTTGTCATCTTCGGTTCACAGTAGGCACCCGCGCGAATGCCTTCGACGCCGCAGGCGCGGCCAACCATCTTCTGTGCCAACGAATAGCCCTTGCTGCTGTCGGCCGGCTGTTGCGGTTGACGGAAAACGTCGGAGACCGGCAGGCCAAGCGCCTCGCGAGCGCGACCGGTCAGCGTGCGGCCGATGATCAGCGGGATGCGGCCGCCGGCCTGCACCTCGTCGAGCAACGCTTGGGTCTTGAGCTCGAAGGTGGAGACGGTCTCACCGGCCTCGTTGGTGATCTTACCGATATACGGGTGGACGGTAACGACGTCGCCCATCTCGAGCTTGTCGACGTCGCACTCGATCGGCAGCGCGCCTGAATCCTCGACGGTGTTGAAAAAGATCGGCGCGATCTTGCCACCGAGGACCACGCCGCCCTGGCGCTTGTTCGGGACGTACGGGATGTCGTCGCCCATCAGCCAGAGCACCGAGTTGGTCGCCGACTTGCGTGACGAACCGGTGCCGACGACGTCACCGACGTAGCTAACGATATGACCCTTGCCCTTGAGTTCCTCGATCTTGGCCAAGCCGTCAGGCATGCTCGCCTTGAGCATCGCCTTGGCATGAAGCGGGATGTCGGGACGGCTCCAGGCGTCACCGGCCGGCGACAGGTCGTCGGTGTTGGTCTCTCCCGGGATCTTGAACACGGTGATGGTGATCTGCTCCGCGACGGCGTCGCGCAAGGTGAACCACTCGGCGTTGGCCCACGACTGCAGCACCGACTGGGCTGCCGCGTTGCCGGCCGCGGCCTTGTCGGCGACCTTGTCGAAGCCGTCGAACACCAGCAGGGTCTTTTTCAGTGCGTCCGCCGCGGTATCGGCAAGCCCGGCATCGTCGAGCCGGTCGATCAACGGCTGCACGTTGAAGCCACCAAGCATGGTGCCGAGCAGTTCCACGGCACGCTGGCGGTCGAGCAGCGGGCTGCTGAGGCTACCGTCGGCAATGCCGGCCAGGAACTCCGCCTTGACCTTCGAGGCATTATCGACGCCTGGGGGTACGCGGTCGGTCAGAAGTTCAAGCAGGAAGGCCTCTTCGCCGGCCGGCGGAGCCTGCATCAAGGCGACCAGATCGGTCACCTGAGCGGCGTTCAATGGCAACGGTGGCACGCCTTCGGCGGCCCGCTCTTCGACATGCTTACGGTAGGCTTCCAACATGGCAGTCACCTCTTTGGATCTATTGGAAGGACAGTGGCACCTTACGCGCCAAGCCCATAACGATATATTAACCGCTTACAAATATTTTTGATACCCAGCCAGGCTCGGCAATCACGGCCCAAGGACCGTCCCGCGCACCACTGTGAGGCTGCTGTATGATCACTTTTCCATCATCTTCAACCCGTTCGAGGAGCCTCCGGTGGCCATGGAACTGACCGCGCTCAACGCCCTCTCTCCTGTCGACGGCCGATATGGCGCCAAGGTCGACGACCTGCGGCCCATTTTCAGCGAATACGGCCTGATCAGGCACCGCATCCTGGTCGAGATCCGCTGGCTCCAGGCGCTCGCCAACGAACCGGGCATCGCCGAGGTGCCACCGCTCAGTGACCACGCGAATCACCTGCTCGAGGCCATCGTCGATGGCCTCTCCGAAGAGGATGCCCAGCGGGTCAAGAACATCGAGCGAACGACCAACCACGACGTCAAAGCGGTCGAGTACTTCATCAAGGAGCGCATCGCCGGCAACACCGAACTCGAGGCAGTGGCCGAGTTCATCCACTTCGCCTGCACGTCGGAAGACATCAACAACCTGGCCTACGCACTGATGCTGCGCGAGGCGCGAACCCAAAGCCTGTTGCCGCTGGCCGACCAGTTGATCGATGCTCTCACGACCCTCGCCCACGACCTTGCCGACCTGCCGATGCTTTCGCGTACTCATGGCCAACCAGCCTCGCCGACCACGCTCGGCAAAGAACTGGCCAATGTCGTCCACCGGCTGCGCCGCCAACGTGCCCAGATTGTCGCCGTGCCGATACTCGGCAAGATTAACGGCGCGGTGGGCAATTTCAACGCCCACCTGTCGGCCTACCCCGACATCGACTGGCCGGCTCTGACCGAGCGCTTCGTCACCGACCTCGGTCTCGACTGGAACGACTACACCATCCAGATCGAGCCGCATGACTACATGGCCGAGTTGTTCGATGCCGTCGCCCGTTTCAATACCGTACTGCTCGACTTCGACCGCGACGTCTGGGGCTACATCTCGATCGGCTACTTCAGCCAGCGCACCGTGGCCGGCGAGGTCGGCTCGTCGACCATGCCGCACAAGGTCAACCCGATCGACTTCGAGAACTCCGAGGGCAATCTTGGCATCGCCAATGCCCTGCTCGGCCACTTCGCCGCCAAGCTGCCAGTGTCACGCTGGCAGCGGGACCTGACCGACTCGACGGTACTGCGCACGGTCGGCGTCGCCCTGGCGCACAGCGCCATCGCCTACCACGCGACGCTGCGCGGACTGAGCAAACTCGAAGCCTCGTCCGAACGGCTCGCCGCCGACCTGGATGGCTGTTGGGAGGTACTGGCTGAGCCGGTGCAGACGGTGATGCGCCGCTACGGTATCGAGAAGCCCTACGAAAAGCTCAAGGAGTTGACCCGCGGCCGCGGCATCGACCGCGACACCCTGCGGGCATTTGTCGAAGGGCTCGACATTCCAGCGGAGGCACGTGACGCCCTGCTCGCCCTCGAGCCCGGGAGCTACACTGGGAATGCGGTCACAAAGGCACGCGAGATCTGACCATCACGAGGTCCGCAGAGTGGCTCAAGCCACCGGGAAAGGAGGCAGGCGCATGGATAAACCGATTGGTGACTACCGGCTGGGTGTGGACCACGAAGAGCTGATCCTCTCCAGTCTTGACGACAACATTGCTGCCGTTGATGCCCTGGTTGGCCAGGCACGGCGCAAGCTCCAACTGTTCACCCGCGACCTCGAACCGCGCCTCTACGACCGTGAGCCGTTCTACCAGGCACTGCGTCAGTTGGCGATTTCGAGTCGTAACGTCGAGATCCAGATCCTGGTCATGGACTCAGATCGCGTCGTTAAGGAGGGGCACCGGCTGATCAACCTGGGCCGCCGACTGTCAACCTTCATTCAATTCCGCAGGGTGGCCGATGACTACCAGAGCACCCCTTCGTCTTTCCTGATCGTCGACGAGCGTGGTTACCTCTACCGCAACCTGGCCATCCAGTACCGGGGCATCGCTGATTTCAACAGCCCCTACCGTGCCCAGGAGTACATGCGCCACTTCGATGAGATTTGGCAACACAGCAGCGCGGACCCGAATCTGCGTCAGCTGCACGTCTGACCGGCCTGCGGGAAACCCTCGGTCTCGGATCGAACCGGCAATCAATGGCCGGACCGCTACATATCTTGTTATAGTTTTAGTTAACTATAGATGATATCTAATTGATATTTAAATAAGTCCAGCAATGGTCCTGCCAAACTCTTCGGTCGAGGCCTTGCCCCCCATGTCGCGGGTACGCAACTCACTTTCGGCGAGCAACCGTTCGATGGCTCCGACGATAGTGGCCGCCGCCTCCGTCTCGCCGAGGTGGTCGAGCATCATCGCTCCGGACCAGAACATGCCGATGGGGTTGGCGATCCCCTGCCCTGCGATGTCGGGTGCCGAACCGTGCACCGGCTCGAACATCGACGGGTGATCCCGTTCCGGGTTCAGATTGGCCGACGGCGCGATGCCGATGGTGCCGGTCACAGCCGGTCCGAGGTCGGAGAGAATGTCGCCGAACAGGTTGGAACCAACCACGACGTCGAACCACTCTGGGTGGAGCACGAACTGAGCGGTCAGGATATCGATATGGTACTTGTCGGTACGGATATCCGGATACTCGGCCGCGACCGCCACGTGACGCTCATCCCAGAACGGCATCGTGTGAATGATACCGTTGGACTTGGTCGCCGAGGTCAGGTGCTTTTTCGGCCGGCTCTGCGCCAGGTCAAAAGCGTAGCGCAGGATACGGTCAGTGCCATGACGGGTGAAGATCGACTCCTGAATCACTAGTTCGTTGTCGGTCCCCTGGTAGAGTCGGCCACCCGCCTCCGAGTACTCCCCCTCGACGTTCTCACGCACAATCATGAAGTCGATATCGCCCGGGGCACGGTTCGCCAGCGGGCAGTCGACGCCCTGAAACAGCCGTACTGGTCGCAAATTGACGTACTGGTCGAAATGCCGCCGGATCGGGATCAGCAGCCCCCAGAGGGAAACGTGGTCCGGAACACCCGGGAAACCGACTGCACCGAGATAGATGGCATCGCAGTCGGCCAGTCGATCGAGACCATCATCCGGCATCATTCGCCCGGTCGTGTGGTAGGTCTCGCAACTCCAGTCATATTCCTCGAAATTCAGTTTGAAACCGAAACGTGTCGCCGCGGCTTCCAGGACGCGGATACCCTCTGGCATCACTTCCTTGCCGATGCCGTCACCGGGAATTACGGCAATACGGTAGCTGGCCATTTGGGACTCTCCTATGCCTGTGGTGGGCGACCTGTACGGTGATCAAGCATGGTCGCCAAACGACAACCCTGCAACGTGGAAAGGCGGGCCGAGGCCCGCCTTTCGATACGCTTAGGTCGTCGGGCAGGCCGCCCCGGTCCGGGGTTCCAGCCTAGTTGCAGTAGTCGACTGCCAGTCCAGCAGCACCATCCGCCGTGGGAACCTCGCCGAAATCAAGCCTTGTGGCCTCGCCGAACAGGCAGTTGGCCTCGGAGCTGTTCAAATACGGCCCTGCCATGCCGGGACTGGTGGTGTAACCCCAGGAGTTGACCGAGATGATCTGGCCATTTCCTGCGTTGACATCCATCGGCTGGACCCAGGGTCCACCGGACGCCCCCCCGGAAAGACCACAACTCGGGAGCCACCAATTCACATCCGCAGTTCCTTCTTTTGTCATATCTTCAGCGCAATACATGAAGTTGGGGTCGTCGCTGTAGGAGTAGCCAAGCGCATGAGTGTAATCGGCGCTGGGAGCAGGATCATTATTGTCTACGCTGTCTTGCGGAGTCGTGAAATCGATATCAAGTGCACCGACGGCATCCTCAAGACTGTCGGGGACACCTGCAGGCCCGTCGTGAGCCGAGTCGTCAGTGTCATCAACAACGTAGTAAGCGTAATCCCAGGCGACGTTGTTCGGGAACGTAGTCGTGGTCCAATTCACATCGACAACGCCAAACGAAGGCAGCCAACAACCGAAGCGGTCGTTGCTGCAGTTACGGTCGGTAGCGGTGCCACTGAATGCCTGGTCAGGAATGAACATCACGTGGCGCGCGAACGCCTTGTTGGCATCGTCGTAAACGCAGTGCGCTGCGGTGATGATGACGGATCGGTTCGAACTATTATCGGTCGCGACGGTACCGGAGCAAACGTAACCGGCCCAGCGCTTCCACTTCGGATTCGATGGCATTTCGAAATAGATACGCCCGGCCGCCGTCTGCACGGCGCCACCATCGGTGCAGCCATCAGTGGGATCACACCATGGCGCATTGGTGACCACGTGGCTGCCGCCCCCGCCGCCACCACCACCGGAACCACCACCGGTATTGACGGTGAAGCTGACCAGGTCAGATGTGGCCGTGTTCCCCCCCTTCCCGGCGTTGTCCTTGGCCACCACGTGCCATCCCCAGTCACCGTCGCTGAAGCCGGTGAAGTTGACCGTCCAGATGCCATTGCCGGCATGACCGGCGCTGTAGGACTGCGTGGCGTCGCTCGGGAAAGTGATCACGAAGTTGACCGACTTGAGGCCGCTGTCATCAGTCACGGCCGCTTTAAACGTATGGTCCGCTCCAATCGTTGCCCCGTGACCCGGGATCATGTTGCTGATCGCCGGAGATGTCGTATCGCTGCCACCTCCACCTCCGCCACCGCCCGGCTTGCCACGATTCGGGACCTGCGGACCCGCCCGCAACTGCGCGGACCGCTGCTGCCCGTAGGGCTCCAGTGAACCATCGGGTCGACGCAGGTAGCCTCGCCCCTGAGCATCAATCACCAAGTCGCGCGGAATCGCCGCGGCCCGGCGTTCCGGGGTCCAGTGCTCAACCACGGCACGCTTGTCCGCGTGCAGACGCTGGTCCTGGGCCTGGATGGTGGCGGGGATAACGAGTGCGGAGACGACCAAGCTGGCCGACACCCACGAGACGAGGTGGCTTCTCGGGATCATTATGGCGCTACGCTGCAGCTGATACTTGGCTTACAGTTCAGCCTC
>Ga0164320_10000622_pt1 | contig 12005 bp, 12 predicted proteins | sample GuaBasSediGuay11_FD_113736 | JGI IMG/M metagenome (GOLD analysis project Ga0164320, IMG submission 113736) | Subseafloor sediment microbial communities from Guaymas Basin, Gulf of California, Mexico - Guay11, Core 4567-28, 0-3 cm | ecosystem: Environmental > Aquatic > Marine > Hydrothermal...
GCGCCGTTCGGTCCAATGACGCCGACGATGCCACCTTGCGGCAGCTGAAAGCTGAGACCGTCAATGAGTAAATGATCGCCAAAGCCCTTTTTCAGGTCGTTGACCTCGATAACGAGGTCGCCGAGACGTGGTCCGGGCGGAATGTAGATCTCGTTGGTTTCGTTGCGTTGCTGGTATTGCGGCGAGGAGATCTCGTCGAACTGACGTAAGCGCGCTTTCGATTTCGCCTGCCGGCCCTTCGGATTGGAACGTACCCACTCGAGTTCAGCTTTCATGGCCTTTTGTCGCGCTTTCTCGGAAGCATCTTCGTTCGACAGCCGCTGTTCCTTCTGGTCGAGCCAGGACGAGTAGTTGCCCTCCCACGGGATTCCATGGCCGCGATCGAGTTCCAGAATCCAGCCGGCTACGTTATCGAGGAAATAGCGGTCATGCGTTACGGCGATAACGGTGCTCGGGTACTCCGCAAGAAAGCGCTCGAGCCAGGCGACCGATTCCGCATCGAGGTGGTTGGTCGGCTCATCAAGCAGCAGCATATCTGGCTGTGATAACAACAACCGGCACAGTGCGACACGGCGGCGCTCACCGCCCGATAATTTGGTGACGTCCGCATCCCAGGGCGGCAGGCGCAGAGCGTCAGCAGCAATCTCGAGTTTGCGGTCAATCTCCCAGGCGCCCGCCGCGTCGATGGCATCCTGCAGTTTGCCTTGCTCTTCGAGCAGGGCATTCATTTCGTCATCACTCATCGGCTCAGCGAACTTCTCGCTGATGGCATTGAATCGACTAACGAGGTCCATGGTCTCGGCAACGCCCTCTTCAACGTTGCCGCGCACGTCCTTGTCAGGATCGAGTTCGGGTTCCTGCGGCAGGTAACCGACCTTGATACCGGCCTGCGCACGGGCCTCACCGTCAAATTCGGTGTCGAGCCCGGCCATGATGCGCAACACGGTCGATTTGCCGGACCCGTTCAGGCCGAGTACACCAATTTTGGCGCCCGGGAAGAAAGAAAGTGAGATATCGCGAATGATGAACCGTTTCGGCGGGACCACTTTGGCCACGCGGTTCATGGTGTAAATGTACTGTGCCATTGGAGCTCTGCAATGATTTCGGAGCGCGCATTATCGGGCAATAGCACCGGTCACCGTCAAGCGATTTGTTGGTGGGACTGCTCGGTTGCCCTGGACTGAAAGTCATCATGGACTCATTACGAATCCTTGCGTTGCTCTCTGTGCTGACTGTGCCGGGCCAGGCCGTCGCGGACTACAATTTCGAGGTCGTCTGGGAGTATCCGCATCTCAGCGAGGTGGAGGGTGATTCGCGTGAAGTGCACCAGATAACGCACAGGCGACCGAGAAAATATGCCTATGACTTCGACGCTGAAGTAAGGGTGCTCAAGAAAAAGCACCTGATAGATGGCGACTTTGTTGTGACGTTGCGCCGCGACGAGAAAATTCTACTGCGGCATGTGTTTCACATCAGGGGCTGCGACGTTCCAGCATAACGCAGTCGCGACCCGCAAGTTTTGCGTCATAGAGCGCGGCATCGGATCTTTCAATCAGTGTGTCCACAGTGTCGTTACTGCGCGCTTGCGCGATACCGAGGCTCAAGCTGACGTTTACTATCGCTTCGTGATGCTGGATGGCGTCGCTGTTTATTCGTGATCGCACGCGTTCGGCTACTATAGATGCCGCGTCGATGTCCGTGTCCTGCAGTACGAAAAGGAACTCCTCACCGCCGTAGCGGCCGATCTCGTCACCGGTTCGCGCGCCTGAGACCATGCGCGCGGCAGCGATGCGCAAAATATGATCGCCGACGAGGTGGCCGTGCTCGTCGTTGATCTTCTTGAACTGGTCGAGATCCGCCATGATCACACACAAGGGTGCATCGTATTGCTGAGCGTACTCGAGTTTCTGAATGAGAAGGTGTCGCGAGTAGGCATGATTGTGCAGATCGGTTAGCCAGTCCGTGATTGCCAGCTGGCGTAGGCGCTGGGTCTTGCCTCGCTCGTTTTGCAGCGAATCTTCGAGCCCGCACATCTCGGTCATGCAGTAACTTTCGACCGCCAGCGACATGTCGAGAGCCATGATCTTCAGGATGAACTTGAGCAAATCGTCAAACGCGGCGGGGTCGCCGCGAATGCTCTGAGGGATATGGTGGATCAGCAGGTATTCGAGCGTTCGAATCGCGGCCTGGTAGAGCGACTGTGGTACTCCGACCTTGTTGTGTACGTAGCCGACGCGCAGACGGTCTTCAAAGTACGCGGCGCTGACAAAATTGACGCCAAGTCCGAAAATGTATCTGTACTGGAACTCTCGCAGTCGATCGGCATCCAGGTTGTCAGCGGCAATTTGTTCGAACTGATCGATGTTTTTGAGTGACTCGAGAATGCCCTCGGTGATGTCCTTGCCGTTCGGCACAATGACCCGTCGTTGCAACTCGAGGCCCATGTCGAGATTATCGCTTCCTTCCAGGCCGACGAGGTGCACGCGTTGGGCAATCGCGGTGGTGTCGAAGCCAAATCGCTCGCACATTTCCCAAGTCACAATCACGCTTCCCCAAGCCGGGTAGACTTGCGCCAGAGTCGTTAGTTTATATTCCGCCCATATACGGCAGCGGCAATGCGGGTTTTTACTTACGTCAGACAATTTGTGATTGTTGGCCTCTTCGGTATGCTGGCGCGACGTTAGTTTGAGCGAATGGACCATGGACCAACCAGTGCTGGTTTACAGGGGTGAGGAACTTGCCAGCTACGGCTTCGGCGACCCACATCCGTTCGGGCTGGACCGACATGGTGTGTTTCATGACGAGCTGGCCGAAGCGGGACTGGGCGACGCTATCCAGTACGCCGCGCCGCGAGCCGCCAGCGTCGACGACCTGTTGTTGTTTCACACAGCTGATTACATCGACAAGGTGTCGCGGATGTCCATTGAGGGAAAAGGATTTCTCGATGACGGCGATACTCCTGCACTGCCAGGCATTTTCAATGCAGCTTCCAATGTTGTCGGCACAACCCTCGCCGCGGTTGACGCAATCATGCAAGGGGACGCAGAACGAGCGTTCGTTCCTATTGGCGGGTTGCACCACGCCGGCCGCAACTGCGCAGCGGGGTTCTGCGTATTCAACGATTGCGGTGTCGCCGCCGAGCACCTGCGCAAGAAACACGGCCTGCAGCGAATCGCGTACGTCGACATCGATGCGCACCATGGCGACGGCATGTTTTACGGCTTCGAAGATGATCCCGACCTGATTTTTGCCGATGTTCACGAGGACGGGCGATTTCTGTACCCGGGCACGGGTGCCGAGAGCGAAACAGGCACAGGACGTGCACGTGGCACCAAGCTCAATATCCCATTGCAGCCGGGAGCTGGCGACGAGGAGTTCAAAAAAGCCTGGTCGCGCATCGAGTCTTATGTTGACCATGCGCAGCCTGAGTTCATCCTGTTCCAGTGTGGTGCCGACAGCCTTGAGGGTGATCCCATTACGCATCTCCGTTACACGGAGCAGGCGCACGCCGATGCCGCGACTGCCCTGTGCGGGCTGGCCGACAAGCACTGCGGCGGGCGTATCGTCGGCACAGGTGGCGGCGGCTATAACCGGCACAATCTCGCCCGCGCATGGACCCGTGTTGTGCAGTCGTTTGTCGAGGCTGGTTAGAACCTGACACAACAGGTAACATCGCCATCTTTCGCGACGCCCCCCCGCCTCGGAGTACCCGCCAGATGTTCGACACAACTACGACGCTTGCATCATTTGATCCTGAAATCGCCGACGCCATAGCCGCCGAAGAACGCCGCCAGGAAGAGCACATCGAGCTTATAGCCTCTGAGAATTACGCAAGTCCCCGGGTCCTCGAGGCCAACGGCAGCGTCCTGAATAACAAGTATGCCGAGGGCTATCCAGGCAAGCGTTACTATGGCGGCTGCGAGCACGTCGATAGTTCGGAAACGCTGGCCATTGAACGCGCCAAGACACTGTTCGGCGCCGACTATGCGAACGTTCAGCCACATTCGGGTTCCCAGGCAAATGGTGCGGCCTACATGGCGCTCTGTGAGGCCGGCGATACGGTTCTCGGCATGAGCCTTGCCGAAGGTGGTCACCTGACGCACGGTTCGAAGGTCAATTTCTCGGGCAAGAACTACAACGCGTATCAATATGGCCTGAATGCGGACACTGCAGAGATCGACTACGACCAGGTGCAGGCGCTGGCCGAAGAACACAAGCCTAAAATGATCGTCGCGGGATTCTCGGCGTACTCACGAATTATCGACTGGCAGCGTTTTCGCGAGATCGCCGACAGCGTTGGTGCCTACCTGATGGTCGACATGGCTCATGTCGCCGGTCTCGTCGCCACGGGTCATTACCCGAATCCGGTACCGTTTGCTGACGTCGTTACTTCGACGACTCACAAAACACTGCGCGGTCCGCGTGGTGGCTTGATTGTTGCGCGCAAGAACGATGAGCTCACCAAGAAGTTCAATTCGCTGGTATTTCCAGGAACGCAGGGCGGACCGTTGGAGCACGTGATCGCGGCGAAGGCCGTCGCGTTCAAGGAGGCCATGGAGCCCTCGTTCAAGGACTACCAGGCGCAGGTGTGCGAGAACGCCAAGGTCATGGCCAGCGTGCTGGCCGAGCGTGGCTATCCCATCATTTCCGGTGGCACCGACAATCACCTGATGCTCGTAAGCCTGATCGATCAAGGCATTACGGGCAAAGACGCCGACGCCGCCCTGGGGAGCGCCAATATCACGGTGAACAAGAATGCGGTGCCTAACGACCCACAGTCGCCGTTCGTAACCAGCGGTCTGCGCCTCGGCACACCCGCCATTACGACACGCGGTATGGGTTCCGATGAGACCCGTGAGCTTACGGGCTGGATTGCAGATATACTGGACGACATTAATAACGAGGAGATGATCGAGCGCGTACGCGGCCAGGTCCTCGACCTTTGTAAACGATTCCCCGTATACGCTTAAACTTCAGGCCCTGATGCACTGCCCGTTCTGCAGCCACGAAGAAACCAAGGTGATCGACTCCCGCCTCGCAGGTGAGGGCAGGCAAATCCGCAGGCGTCGCCAGTGCCTCGATTGCAACGAACGCTTCACGACGTTTGAGTCGGCCGAGCTCGTCATGCCGCGGCTCGTAAAAAACGATAACAGTCGCCAGCCGTTTGACGAATCAAAACTGCGCAACAGCATGATCCGTGCGCTCGAGAAACGTCCGGTGCCAAGCGACGAAGTTGAACAGGCCATCGGCAGGCTGATACACCGCCTCCGCACCATGGGCGAGCGCGAAGTCCCGTCAAGGTTGGTGGGTGAACTCGTCATGCAGGAACTGCACGAACTCGACGAGGTCGCTTATGTCCGGTTTGCCTCTGTCTACCGACGCTTCCAGGACATCACCGAGTTTGAGGAAGAGATCAAACGCCTGCAGCGAATCTCCGAGACCGCCGCGTCACGTGAGCAGATGTCCCTATTGCCCGAACTTCTTGGTAAGAAGAAAAAGTAAGCCATGAGTGATCAGGCCGATATCGCGTTCATGACGCAGGCGCTGCGTCTCGCGGAGCGAGGCCTGTACACGGCACACCCGAACCCGATGGTGGGTTGCGTGCTGGTTAAAGACGGCGACGTCGTTGGTGAGGGCTGGCACAAGGTCGCCGGTGAGGCGCATGCTGAAATCAATGCGCTGGAGGCAGCCGGAGCCGGCGCGAAAGGCGCAACCGTTTATGTCACTCTTGAACCCTGCTCACACCAGGGCAAGACGCCTCCGTGCATTGACGCATTGATTGATGCTGGTGTGGCTGACGTAGTTGTCGGCATCCAGGATCCGAACCCGGACGTGAACGGTCAGGGAATAGCAGCGCTTGAAAAAGCGGGCATCCCGGTTCGCGTTGGAGTACTTAAAGAGCAAGTAGAGCAGCAGCTGTCCGGTTTTCTGAGCCGTGTGACGACCGGCCGGCCTTTTGTCCGACTCAAGATTGCGTGCAGTATCGACGGCTGTATCGCGATGGCCGGTGGCGAGAGCATGTGGATAACCGGACCGGAATCGCGTGCCGACGTGCAACGGCTACGCGCACGATCAGGCGCCATCCTGAGCGGTATTGGCACCGTGCTCGCGGACGATCCGTCGTTCACCGTGCGCGACCCGGACATTGATACGTCCGGGCGTCAGCCCTTGCGGGTTGTGCTGGACAAAGACCTGCGCATGCCGCTTTCTGCCGAAATGCTCGGGTTGCCGGGCGGCACGTTGCTGTACTGCACGAACGACAGCAAACGTGGTCCGCTAATCGAAGCGGGCGCCGATATCGTCAAGGTCGGGGCGGTCGACAGGCTCGTCAACGCCGCAGCGGTTCTGGATGATCTCGGCCGGCGTGACGTCAATGATGTCCTGGTCGAGGCGGGACCGGCGTTGGCCGGCAACCTGATCAGCAATGATCTGGTGGACGAGCTTGTGATTTATCAGGCACCCCATATCATGGGTAGCGAGACGATGGGCATGTTCCAGACACCGACGTGGACCGAACTGTCGGACCGCCGATCGCTCGACATCATTGAAACGTGCCAGGTGGGCCCTGATACCCGCATAACGGCGCGAATTGCGGGCTAGCAATCATGTTCACAGGCATTATCCAGGCAAAAGGCAGTATTGCGGCGCTTGAGCGACGTGGTGGTGATGTGCGCCTGTCCGTGCAGTCGGACGGCCTGCCATTCGCATCCTATGATGTCGGCGAAAGTATCGCCGTGAACGGTGTGTGCCTGACAGCTGTCGGGTTGCGCGCCGACGGTTTCGACACCGACGTGTCGGTCGAGACACTCGATGTGACGAGCCTCGGCAGTCTCGGCGTCGGGGACAATGTGAATCTTGAGCCGTCGCTGTCGCTGGGCGACAGGCTTGGCGGGCATCTCGTGAGTGGTCATGTCGATTGCCTCGGCACGGTGACGAGTCGCAAGGCAGATGCACGCTCAATCCGATTTGCCGTAGAGATCCCCGAAGAATTCGCCCGTTATGTCGCGAGGAAAGGATCCGTGACCGTCGATGGTGTCAGTCTTACCGTTAACGACGTATCGGCGACCGGTTTCGAGGTTAATATCATCCCGCATACGGCGGACGTGACAATCATTGGCAATTATTCGGTCGGCACGAATGTAAATGTCGAGGTCGACCTGCTGGCGCGTTATATTGAACGACTGCTGGCGAAGGATGGTGAGGGACTGTCGATGGAGTTTCTGAAGGAACATGGTTATGGCTGATAACACAACACTGCACCCGAGCGCCGTCGACGCTGCGTTTAGCGATATCGAGGACATCATTGCCGATATTGGCGCCGGCAAGATGGTCATCATGGTTGATGATGAAGACCGCGAGAACGAGGGCGACCTTATTATGGCGGCCGGGAAAGTGAGGCCCGAGGATGTCAATTACATGGCGACGCACGGTCGTGGCCTGATCTGCTTGACGCTGTCGCGGGAGCGCTGCGCCCAGCTGCGTTTGCCATTGATGGTGACTGATACCGATGCGCATCACGCCACGAACTTCACCATATCGATCGAAGCGGCAGAGGGTATTACTACTGGCATATCGGCCCACGACAGGGCACATACGATCCAGGCTGCCGTCGCGGCGAACGCCAAACCGAAGGATCTGAGCCAGCCCGGACATATTTTTCCCGTTATGGCGCAGCCGGGTGGCGTACTAACACGAGCCGGGCATACCGAAGCTGGCTGCGATCTTGCCCGTTTAGCGGGTCTGGAGCCATCGGCTACAATCGTTGAAATCCTGAATGAGGACGGCACCATGGCGCGCCGTCCGGACCTCGAGAAATTTTCCCGAGCTCACGACATCAGGATTGGCACCATCGCCGACCTGATTCGTTACCGACTCGAAAAGGAACGCAATGTGGAGCGTATCGACGAGCAGGTCATCGAGACCGAGCACGGCGAGTTCACAATGTATTCCTATGACGACCACGTGAACCGAGCTGTGCACGTGGCGCTCGTCAGAGGCAAACTGGATGGTGCGGAGAACCCACTGGTTCGAGTACATCTGCAGGATACGCTGGGAGATGTCATTGGTGTGCAGTCGCGTTCCCTGGGTTGGCCGCTGCACGGCGCGATCGAACGCATCGCACGCGAAGAGGCTGCCGTCATCGTATTGTTGCGAGACCAGGAAACGTCACGTGACTTCATGGAATCGGTCGAGGGGCTGGTCAGCGCAAGCGATGACCTGAAAGAACGTCGTGCGGGCGACAATGTACTGAAGACTTACGGCATCGGCGCGCAGATTCTGCGTGACCTCGGATTGTCCAAAATCCGTGTATTATCAGCACCCAAGCACATGTACGCGATCTCCGGATTCGATCTCGAGATCACGGAGTACGTTGAGGAATAGCAGGCCCTGATGGACAATATAAAGACAACGGAAGGTGACCTGATCATTCGCGATGCGCGTTTTGCGATCGTGGCGGCTCGCTTTAACGACTACATCGTCGACTCCCTGCTCAAAGCATCGGTCCGCTGTCTGCAACAGCACGGCGCCGCGGATGCCGATATCGAGATCATTCGTGTACCAGGCGCTATTGAAATGCCGCTTATGGTGGACAAGGTTGCGGGCTCGCGCCGCTTTGACGGCGTCATTGCGTTGGGTGCGGTCATTCGTGGCGGCACGCCGCATTTCGACTACGTTGCCGGTGAGTGTGTGCGCGGAATTGCATCCGCAAGCAGCAAGCATGGTGTGCCGGTAGGTTTTGGTGTGTTGACAGTGGACACCATCGAGCAAGCCATCGAGCGCGCCGGTACCAAGGCGGGAAACAAAGGCGAAGAGGCAACGCTTGCCGTCATCGAGATGGTCAACACGCTGCGACACATCAAATGACCAAAGGCACTTCATCAGGTGCGAGAACGCGAGCTCGCGAGTTGCTCGTGCAAGCGCTTTATCAAAAGCAAATCGCAGGTCATGAATGCGCCGAGTTGCTCGAGCAGTTTCACGAGCAGGCGGCTTACGAGCGCGTCGACAAAGAGTTCTTTGATGAGTCGCTGCCGATTATTTGCGAATCGCAGGAATCGCTCGAGAAGAAGATCGATGAACTGATCGACCGCCCGCTTAATCAGCTCGACCCGATCGAAATGTCCGTGTTGCTGATTGGTGTCTACGAACTTGAATCGCGCATTGACGTACCGTACCGAGTCGTTATCAACGAGGGTGTGAATCTCGCGAAGCGATTTGGGGCTCTCGATGGCCACAAATACATCAACGCGTGCCTGGATGTCGCCGCGCAATCCCTGCGCAGCACCGAGACCGGTGGATGAGTTTGAACTGATCCAACGCTACTTCGTCCGTGATGGCGAAGCGCGCGGTGTGACGACAGGCATTGGCGATGATGGTGCCGTGCTGCAACCCGAGCCGGGCCGCGAAATTATCACCGTTATCGACACGCTTGTAGAAAACGTGCATTTTCCCGCGGATAGTTCACCGGCCGACGTCGGCTATCGTTGTGTTGCTGTCAATCTTTCCGATATTGCAGCGATGGGCGGCCGGCCATTGTGGATGACGCTGGCACTTACGATGCCTGGTTCGGACGAAGAATGGTTGAGCGGTTTTGCCAGCGGATTGCACGAGGCTGCAGCAGAACACGATGTGTCGCTGGTCGGCGGTGACACAACGCGCGGCGATGCGATTGTCATCAGCGTTCAGATTAGCGGTGACGTCGCAGAAGGGGCGGCCGTACATCGGTCGGGCGCCCGTGCCGGCGACACGATTTATGTAACCGGTACGCTTGGCGATGCCGGTGCCGGGTTGGCATTGTTGTCCGCCGGCAACTCTGACGAATATCTTTTGCAGCGATTCCTGCGGCCGACAGCTAGAGTTGCGGCCGGCCAGGCGTTACCGGGTTTGGCAAGCGCAGCGATCGACGTCTCCGACGGGTTGCTCGGTGATTTGCAGAAGTTGCTCGACGCGAGTGGTGTCGGGGGCGAGGTTCGACTTGAAGCGTTGCCGATATCGGGTGACTTAAAGGCGGCATTCGACAAGAAATCACAACGACGTTTTGCCCTGAGCGCGGGCGACGACTACGAGCTTTGTTTCACCTCGTCACGCGAAGTTCCAAATGAGCTGGGCGGAGTGCCTGTCACCGCGATTGGAACGATTACTGATGGGGATTCCCTCGTCTGTCGAAACCATGGCGAGATTGTAGAGCTCGCCGACAGCGGATACCGTCACTTTCAATGAGCGAACCCGGCAAAAATCTTGTGCACCAGGTAATGACCGATCCGGTGCATATCCTGGCCTTCGGATTTGGCACGGGCCTCGCACCGGTTGCGCCGGGCACTGTTGGATCGCTGGTTGGCGTCCTTCTTGCCTGGTTGACGCTGGATCTGGGCCTTATTACTCACATAGGGATCGGCGCTGCAATGTCTATTGTGGGCATCTGGATATGCGGCGAGAGCGCCCGTCGCCTGGGAATACATGACCATGGCGGCATTGTTTGGGATGAGATTACAGGTATGTACGTGGTCCTGATTGTGGCGCCGCCGACGCTATTGGCCTGGATACTCGCATTTGGGCTGTTCCGGGCCTTCGATATTGTCAAACCGTGGCCGATTCGGGACCTGGATCACAGACTGAAAGGAGGGCTGGGAATTATGCTGGATGACCTCGTAGCCGCCCTCTATGCCGCATTATTGCTGGTTTTTCTGGGGTCGCTAATGAACTGAACATTGAGAAGAAATGGCCACTCCAGTCAGCAACATTGAACGCCCGAATGACGTCCCCGAGAAGATCGGTAAATACGTCATCATCAACAAAATCGGGAAGGGCTCGACCGGTATGGTCTACCTGTCTCACGATCCGTATTATCGCCGTGACGTCGCGATCAAGGTCTACGACATCGAGGAAGACTCCGATGCCGACAAGGCCAAAGTCTCTCGCAAGATGTTCTTCAACGAAGCACACATGGTCGGCATGCTGCAGCATCCGAACATCATGCCGATTTATGACGCAGGCGAGGAAGACGGCAAGTACTACGTCGTCACCGAACATATTCAGGGCGCACGCACACTCGCCGCCTATTGCCGGCCAGATAACCTGCTGCGCGTCGACGATGTTGTCGAGATCATCTATAAGTGCGCCAAGGCGTTGCACTACGCACATGGCCGCGGTGTCATCCATCGCGACATCAAACCATCAAACGTCATGCTCACGATCGACAATGACGTCCGCATTATTGACTTCGGTATTGCCATCGTCAGTGACTCGGAAGTCTCACGTATCGAGGGCATTGCCGGTTCACCCAGCTACATGTCGCCTGAGCAGGTGCAGTCGGAAGAACTGACGCCGCGTTCGGATCTGTATTCACTGGGCGCAGTCATGTACGAACTGCTGACCGGTTTCCGGCCGTTCCGTGCCGACAACCTGTCAAAACTACTGCATCAAATCGTCTACGCAACACCGCCGCCGATTCACACCTATCGCGACGACCTGCCGGAAGAACTCGAGAACGCCGTTGCCACGACGATGCTCAAGGACCCTGACAAGCGCATCTCGAGTGGCGCTGCAATGGCAGCCGAACTGACGCGCGTTTACAAAGACCTCCGGCAGAAGTACGACAAGCTCGATAACCAGGAACATTTCGACGTCCTTCGGAGCCTGACCTTCTTCCACGAGTTTTCGCACGCCGAGATCTGGGAAGTACTGCGCGCATCCGACTGGCATGAATACAAGGACGGCGACGACATCGTCAGGGAAGGCGAGATCGATGATCGCTTCTACATCATTGTGACAGGTACGGTGTCGGTGCAGGCCAATGGCAACAACATCGGCGGCCTGTCTAACGGCGACTGTTTCGGTGAAACAAGTTATGTTCGCGGCGCCAAGCGCCAGGCCTCGATCAAGGCGAATGGCGCTGTGACGATTCTACGTGTCAGCTCAACGCTGATGGAGCAAGTCTCGTCTGCTTGCCAGCTGCGCTTCAACAAGGTTTTCCTGCGCTCCCTGATCCAGCGCCTGCAAGGCACGAC
>Ga0164320_10000623_pt1 | contig 11996 bp, 9 predicted proteins | sample GuaBasSediGuay11_FD_113736 | JGI IMG/M metagenome (GOLD analysis project Ga0164320, IMG submission 113736) | Subseafloor sediment microbial communities from Guaymas Basin, Gulf of California, Mexico - Guay11, Core 4567-28, 0-3 cm | ecosystem: Environmental > Aquatic > Marine > Hydrothermal vents...
CAGAGTGGATTGAGTACCGGTAACAGCAATGCCATCACGAGTCCGGCGAAGAGGACGATGACGAGCTCGGCGCCCAGCGTGTAGGCCGGGTTCTGTTTGATGTTGCCGTCGAGGATACCGGCGACGAGATTGGCGTGAATCTCCACCCCTGGAAAAATCTTCTGGATCGGAGCGGCTCGCAAGTCCAGCAGACCCGGCGCCGATGTACCGAGAAGTACGATCTTATCCGTCAATGCCGCTTTCGGCGCTGTCGCTTTTAGTACATCTGTGGCGGAGACGTAGGAGAAACTGCCCTGTTTGCCCCGGTAAGGAACCAGCGTACGCACCCGCTCATCCACTGGAATGATCCGATCGCCCAACTCTAACCATTCGAGCCCAGCATAGCCGCCACCGGTAGCTGCCCCTGGGGCAAAGCCCGGACGCACCGGGAGATCACCCATTGCCTTGCGGGCAATGGCTAAAGACAGGGACTCGTAGTAATTCCCCTCGTACTCGTAGAGCATCGGGACCCGCCGGACCACGCCGTCCTCGTCCACGAAGGGGACGAAATGACCGGCACCGGCCGCGCTGGTTTGCAGCCGCTTGAGATTGGCACCATAGCCGCTGGCGCGCAGGAAATTGACCTTGCGTCCGGCGAACTGGCCCTTGGTAAAGGTGGGCGGCGGCAGCACACCGGCAGCCGGGGCTTCGTCCGATTCCCGTGGATCGGTGAAGTAGTAACCGAGTATGACCGCGCGTCCGTCCAAGCTCTGCGCAAACCGGCGATCATGGTCCAAGTCTGGGCGTAGGCGCTCGAGTTGTGTCTGAAATTCGGTGTCGTCGCGTAACTCTTCCCGTGCTAGTGACTCAAGCACGCCGAGCCCAGAGCTCTCGTCCGGCTCGGCGAACACCACGTCGAACGCGGTTAGTTTGACTTGATAGTGGTCGAATAATCGGTCGACCAGATCAGCGAGCTTATCTCGACCCCAAGGCCACCGGCCCTCCGCCGCCAGACTCTTTTCGTCCACGTCGACGATGACGATGCGCTCATCCTTGATCTTCGGCATGGTGAATAACAATCGCGCGTCGTAGGCGATGTTTTCCAGCCGGTCCACAAAACCCAGGTGCATCACACCGGACACGTGGGCGACAAAAAAGGCCACGATCAACAGACTGCCCACAACACGGGTCCAATGTCGCCTTAAGAGTTCGAGATACACGCCCCTCTACTCCCAATCCGTTGTTCGCAAATATCGCCCCGGATTTTGAGCAGCCGGGCCTTGGCGCAAACCGATATTAACTATAGCATCGCCGCGTTCTGTGGCCCCACTGTAGTCGGACGCAAGTTGGGAGTGGAAACGTCCCGCTTAAGACGGCGCCTTCGCCGAGCGCCCCAGCGCACAAAGATCAACCACCGCACAACTTTCACACCGAGGTCGCCGGGCCACGCAGGTATATCGCCCGTGCAGGATCAGCCAATGGTGGGCATGCTGGCGGAACTCATCAGCAACCCTTTTTAACAGTAATCGTTCCACCTCCAGCGGCGTCTTGCCGGGTGCCAGGCCGGTACGGTTCGATACCCGATACACGTGCGTATCCACCGCGATGGTGGGTTCTCCAAAAGCCACGTTGAGCACGACGTTGGCCGTCTTGCGCCCCACCCCCGGCAACCGCTCCAACTCCTTGCGCTTGCGCGGAACACGACCGCCATAGTCGTCCATCAACATCTGGCAGGCAGCGATGATGTTTTTCGCCTTGGTATTGAACAACCCGATACTCTTGATGTGTTCGCGCAACTTGGACTCGCCGAGATCGACCATCTGGCGTGGTGTTGAAATCTGGCGGAACAAACGTGTAGTCGCGCGATTGACACTCACGTCTGTTGCCTGCGCGGAGAGGATGACGGCAACCAACAACTGGAAGGGGCTTGAATAATTGAGTTCGGAGCCCGGCGACGGCGTCGCCGCCCGCAGGCGGGAAAAGAACTCTCTGCGCTGATTCGGCGTCATTCTCGATCCCGATGGCGGCTTGTCCGGCATACCAACTGAGGCGGCCGAAAGGCTAACACAGCAAGCCGGGGCACCATGGGCCACTACGGCCTGGGATGCTTTGCGTTTGCCTTGGGATCCTGGGACACTTTCCGCCGCGCAGGAAAGGCCCTAGGGACGAACAAGTTCGATGGTTTTCACCAATCCTCAGCAGAGACCAGACGCGTGCCAAGGGACATCCGGATGAACAGCGAGAACACGACCGACAACCGTGCCATTGATGGGCTGACGCTGGCCGAGGCCTGTGGCGACGAAATGTACCAAAAGGATCACGCGGCCAAGGCATTGGGCGTATCGCTGCGGGAGATCGGCCCGGGCTACGCGCGCATGACCATGACCGTGCGCGATGACATGCTCAACAGCCACGCCATGTGTCACGGCGGCATGATCTTCGCCCTCGCCGATTGTGCTTTTGCTTACTCATGCAACGGTCGTAACCAGGTCACGGTAGCCGCCGGTTGCAGCATCGACTACATCAATCCGGCACGGGCCGGGGATAACTTGGTGGCGGTCGCCCGGGAACGCTCGCTGGAACGCCGTACCGGGATCTATGATGTCACCGTCACCAACCAGGACAACACCATCATCGCCCACTTCCGGGGACGCTCGCACTGCATCGGCGGCGACGTGGTTCCCGAATTGGGATCGGGGAATTGAAAGCCGGCCGGCTGCCACCGTCGCCGGTAACTGACACGCGAACAAAATGATGAATTCAAAAAACCAGACCGCCAACCCACTGGACCCAATCGAAACGGCAAGCCTGGACGAATTGCAGAGCCTGCAACTCGAGCGACTGCAGTGGTCGCTGAGGCACGCCTACGAAAACGTGCCCATGTACCGGCAGAAATTTGATACCGCCGGGGTGCACCCGGACGAGGTCAAGGAACTCTCGGATCTGGGCAGCTTCCCGTTCACCACCAAGCAGGATCTGCGCGACCACTATCCCTTCGGCCTGTTCGCCGTACCCATGGAGCAGGTCGTGCGGGTACATGCTTCCAGCGGCACCACCGGCAAACCCACCGTGGTCGGCTACACGAAGAATGACGTGGACCTCTGGGCCGATGTCATGGCCCGCTCCATACGTGCCGCCGGCGGCGGTCCCGGCGACAAGGTGCATGTGTCCTACGGCTATGGCCTGTTCACCGGTGGTCTGGGCGCACACTACGGAGCGGAGCGACTGGGCTGCACCGTGATCCCCGTATCCGGCGGACAGACGGAAAAACAGGTACAACTGATACAGGATTTCAAGGCCGACATCATCATGGTAACGCCCTCGTATCTGCTGAACATCGCCGACGAATTCGAGCGCCAGGGTCTGAACCCGCGAGAAAGCTCGCTGCGCGTCGGTATGTTCGGCGCCGAGCCCTGGACCGAGGCCATGCGCAGCGAGATCGAATCGCGCATGGACATCGACGCCCTGGACCTCTACGGCCTGTCCGAGGTGATCGGTCCCGGAGTGGCCCAGGAATGCCTGGAGACCAAGGACGGACTCACCCTCTGGGAAGACCACTTTTATCCGGAGATCATTCATCCGGACTCCGGCAAAATCCAGCAGGATGGCGATCAGGGCGAATTGGTCTTTACCTCCCTGAGCAAGGAAGCCCTGCCCATCATTCGTTACCGCACCCGCGACCTCACCCGTCTGCTTCCGGGTACGGCACGCACCATGCGCCGCATGGAGAAGGTCACGGGTCGCAGTGACGACATGCTCATCATTCGCGGCGTCAACGTCTTCCCCTCGCAGACAGAGCACCTGATATTGCAGCAACCGAAGCTGTCACCGCATTATTTGCTGGAGGTGTATCGCGATGGCCGCATGGACGATATGGATGTGCTGGTGGAACTGAAACCCGAGGCCGCGAACTGCAGCGACGAGGCGCGCCAGGAAACGGCGGCCACCCTGCAACATCAGATTAAGTCCTACATCGGCATCAGCACCACGGTGAAGATTGCGAATACCGGAGAAATCGCCCGCTCCCAGGGCAAGGCGCAGCGGGTCAAAGACCGCCGCCAAACCGACTGACGGAAGACACGCCGATGATTGCCGAAAACTGGTCCCGGGAAAGCTGGCGCCACAAGACCACTGAACAGTTGCCCGCCTACCCGAACCTCGACGAGTTAGCGGAAGTGGAGACGACCCTGCGCGGGTTTCCGCCGTTGGTGTTTGCCGGCGAGGCCAGGCGCCTACAGGCGGACCTGGCCAACGTGGCGGAAGGCCGCGCCTTTCTGTTGCAAGGCGGCGACTGCGCTGAAAGCTTTGCCGAGTTTGGCGCCGACAATATCCGCGACACCTTCCGCGTGTTGTTACAGATGGCGGTGGTACTCACCTTCGGTGCGGCCTGTCCGGTAGTCAAGGTGGGCCGCCTGGCCGGCCAGTTCGCGAAACCCCGATCCGCGGACACGGAAACACGTGGGGACACGGAACTCCCCAGCTATCGAGGGGACGCGGTCAACGGCATTGAGTTCGAGGCCGAAACCCGGGTGCCGGATCCGAGACGCATGCTGCAAGCCTACAGCCAGGCCTCGGCAACGCTCAATCTGGTACGCGCTTTCGCCCAGGGCGGCTTTGCCGACCTTCACCAGGTCCACCGTTGGTACCTGGGCTTCGTGGACAACGGGCCCTTGAGCGAACGTTATCAGGACCTGGCGAACCGGCTCACGGAAACCCTGGAGTTCATGGCCGCCTGCGGCCTAACCTCGGACACCACCTCGCAGATCCGGGAAACGGATTTTTTTACCTCCCACGAGGCCCTGCTGCTGCCCTTCGAGGAGGCCCTGACCCGGGTGGATTCCACCTCGGGACAATGGTACGACTGCTCCGCCCACATGTTGTGGGTGGGGGACCGCACCCGCCAGTTGGATGGCGGGCATATCGAATTTCTTCGTGGTGTACGCAACCCCCTGGGGATGAAGTGTGGGCCGAGCCTGCAGCCCGATGAACTGCTGGCGCTGTTGGACCGACTGGACCCGGAAAATGAACCGGGACGCATCACCCTAATCAGTCGCATGGGCGCCGGTCTTGTGGCGAGTAAGTTGCCGCCCCTGGTTCGGGCAGTGAAGTCAGCGGGACGTACCGTTGCCTGGGCCTGCGACCCGATGCACGGCAACACAGTCAAGGCCTCGAACGGCTTCAAGACCCGGGGCTTCGAGCAGATCCTGGCCGAGGTGCGGGCCTTCTTCGAGGTCCACCAGGCAGAGGGAACATACGCGGGCGGCATCCACGTGGAGATGACGGGACAAGATGTCACGGAATGCACCGGCGGTGCCCATGCCATCACCGAGGAGCACTTGGCGGATCGGTATCACACCCACTGCGACCCGCGGTTAAATGCCTCACAGGGTCTGGAACTGGCTTTCCTCATCGCCGATGAGTTGAAGCAGCAGCGTGCGGGAGACGCAATGAAGCGGCAGGCCACCCCGACAGCCGGCTGAATGCTGGCGACCGCTTAACGCTCGGCCACAGCGCCTAACGCTCGGCGATCGCCTTTGCCGGCGTGGCAACCACTCCGGAGGCCATACGTCGTCCTTCGCGCACCGCTTCAAGATTGACTTCCAGCAGACGCGCCGGCAAACAACGAGCGAGCGCGTTTTCCAGAGTTTCGTGCGCGCAGATGTGGGAGATTTCCACCAGGGAGCCGAGCGCCACCATGTTGGCGGTGCGCACATTGCCGACGCGTCGGGCGGCTTCGGTGAAGCCGAGCGAATAGATCGCCGCCGCAGTTGCCGGCGGGCTCGTGACCTGCTCGCTGTCCAACAATACGACGGTGCCTGCGTGCACCAGATCCCGGGACACCTCGGCGGCCACCTGATCCAAGATCATTAGATAATCCAGGCGAGTCACCAGCGGATAGTCCACGGCACCGTCGCAGGCCACCAGATCCGAACGACTCAATCCGCCCCGGGAGGTAGGTTCATAGGCCTGGGACTGAGCCACATACAGCCCTTCCAGGGCTAGGGCATCGGCCAAAACCTTGGCCCCGAGCTGCAGGCACTGACCGCCGCTGCCGCTCAATCGCAACTGGCGTTCGGATGCACTCATGGCCGGCACCCTGGGCGGTCTCTACCACCTGGCGGTATGCGTCGGCATATTCCTTGCGTTCCTTGCGGGTGAGCACGCCGGTCTCCCAGCCTCCCGGAACGAACGGCTCGTCCACCGGACCACCGTAGGAATCCGGGCGCAACCCCGCTTTCTGCCCCACCACCATCTCGGGAGAGTTGCCGAGATCATTTTTGCGGCCATAGATCTCCGTGCAACTTGAGATGACCTCAATGAAGCTGAATCCGTGATGTGACAAGCCCTGCTTGAAAAGATCCTTGAGCGCGGGGGTATGCATGGTGATCTCGCGGCCCACAAAACTGGCGCCGGCGGCCGCGGCCAACTGACAGGCATCGAATCCAGGCTCGTGGTTTCCCAGCGGCGTGGTCGTGGTGTAGCGCGCTTCACTGGTGGTGGGAGATGCCTGTCCCCCAGTCATGCCATAGATTTCGTTGTTGAGCAGGATGCAAGTGATATCCAGGTTGCGTCGACAGGCGTGGATCAGGTGATTGCCACCGATGGCCAGGCAATCACCATCGCCGGTAATCACCACCACATGCAGATCCGGCCGTGCCAGCTTCAGTCCCGTGGCGAAGGTCAGCGGCCGGCCGTGGGTGACGTGTACTGTGTTGGTGTCGATATAAGCCGCAGTTCGGCCGGAGCAGCCGATCCCCGAAACCACCGCCAATTGGTCCAGTGGAATTTCCTGTTCATGCACCGCCCAGAGAAACGCGCGCAAGGCAATGCCGTGGCCACAACCGGCGCACATAAAATGGGGAAACAGGTCTTCGCGCAGGTAATCGCGGATATCGAAAGCGGTGTCTTTTACCTCAGCCATGCCCCACCTGCTCCTGCAATACCTCGGCACTGGACTCTGGCGACACCGGCTCCCCGTCGACACGGTTCAACCGCCGCACGGGCACATCCCGCCGACAAATACGCTCCACCTCCAGGCACAACTGCCCGGCATTCATCTCCGGCACAACCACCGCGCCCACATGCTCCAGCAAAGAGGTCAATGCGGCCTCGGGAAAGGGCCACAAGGTGATCGGGCGCAACAGGCCGGCACGCACCCCACGGCTGCGCGCCAACTTCACCGCCCGCTTCGCCGCCCGGGCGGTGATACCCATCGCCACCACCAAAACTTCGGCGTCATCACAGGCGACACTTTCATACGCATCAACCAAGTTTCGGTTCTTATCCAGCTTGCCGAGCAGGCGCTCCATGAACCGGGCGACCTCTTCCGGATCCTGGGTGGGAAAACCATCCTCCCCATGAGTCAGCCCCGTGGTGTGGGTCCGATAACCGTCCCCGGGGCGGGCCATGACGGGGACACCGTCCGGCGCCTGGGCGTAGGGCCGGAACCCGGCACGGGCGCCTTCAGCCCACTTGCGCTCCACCGATTTCACGGTTCCCGCCTCCGGCAGCGTCACGGTTTCCACCAGATGCCCGATGACCTCATCGTAGAGCACCACCACCGGCACCCGTAGAGACTCGGACAACTCAAAGGCACGAATGGTCTCACTGTAGATCTCGGCCACCGAGGCCGGTGCCAGCACCACCACCGGGTGATCCCCGTGGGTGCCCCACCGGGCCTGCATGACATCACCCTGAGCGGGCCGAGTGGGCAATCCGGTGCTGGGCCCGCCGCGCATAACATTGATCACCACGCAGGGAATTTCTGCCGCCGCCGCGTAACCCAGGTTCTCCTGTTTCAGGGAGAAACCCGGCCCGCTGGTGGCAGTCATGGCTTTAACACCGCCGATGGAGGCCCCAAGCACGGCACCCATGGAGGCGATCTCGTCTTCCATCTGGATGAACACCCCATCCACCCGGGGCAGTTCCAACGACATGCGCTCCGCCACCTCGGATGACGGGGTGATGGGATACCCGGCGTAGAAACGGCAGCCCGCAGCTACGGCGCCCAGGGCGCAGGCGTGGTTGCCCTGCAGGTTCTGACTTCGGCGCGTCACCTCACGACTCACGAGTTCGGGTTTGTCGCAGGCGAGGCGTCGGCCGTTTGCCGCTGAACCCGGATAGCGAAGTCCGGGCACAGCCATTCGCACACGTGGCAACCGGTACAGGCCTGGGGATCACTCAGGTAGGCGATGTCATGATCATCCAGGGCCAGGCAACGTTCCGGACATATCTTGACGCAGATGTCGCAACCCTTGCACCAAGCGGCCTCGATGTGAACCTGCACATCCGCCTGCTCAATGAATTCGGTGCCAGCCGGCACGGTTACCGCCTCGCTGGGCTCCACCTCCGGCGCGCCCAGGGCCCACTCACGCCCGGCATCAAAGGCCCGGCGGTTGATCTCCACCGTGTGTGGCGGCACCAAGCGATCCAGAACAGACTTCCACTCATCGATCGGAAAATCCAACGCCGTCGACAACGCACCGAGCAAAGCCGTGTTGGCCACCCGCACATTACCCAAGGCCTCGGCGAGGCCACTGGCATCCATGGCAAAACTCTTGGGCACTTCGGAGCGCACGGTGTCTACCGTCACGTTGGTGTAACCGGAGGGCGCGCCCAGGTGACGATTGCGACAGGCAAACGGTGGGACGATACGCTTGGTGTCGGCGATAAACGTCCCCCGTTCCCAGTTCAGGTAGGGCAACCAGCGCAAACCCTCGGCCCATTCCAGGGCCAGCAACACGTCGGCCTCGCCCATGGGGATGGTGGGCGAATGCACCGCCGAACCGAAACGCACATGACTAAAGACCACGCCCCCGCGTTTGGCCATGCCATGCACTTCGCTCTGCTTGACCTGATATTCGTGCTCCTGACAGACCTGCGCCAGGACCTTGGAGATCATCACCACGCCCTGGCCACCAACACCAACCACTAACACGTTGGTGGGCAAACCGGCCCGGCCGGTGTTCTTTTGTGCCGAGCGATCCCGGGCGGCGGCTGATGAACTGGTACTCATGACCCAATCACCCCGCACTGGCCTGTATGCAACCGGTGGGACAGACCTGGGCGCAGAGTGTGCAGCCGATGCAGGTCTCTTGGTCGATGCGCACCTTGTGGTGGCCGTCGTGCAGTTCATCACTCCAGGTAAGGGACGTACCACCCAGCGTCATGCAGGTCTGACAGGCCACACAGTCCTGATCGATGACCTCGAACGGCGGGCCCGTGATCTTGATCGGCTCCAGTACGCAGGGTCGATCCGAGATCACCACGGAAACGCCCGTGTAGGCCACCGCCTCGCGGAAGGCCTGATGAACGGCGGCCACATCATAGGAGTCCACGGTGCGTACCCAGGGCACGCCAAGGGACCGAACCAATTCCGGGAAGTCCACCCGGTGGGTCGTTTCTCCGCGCAGGGTGCGTCCGGTTCCCGGATGATCCTGGCCCCCGGTCATGGCCACCGTGTGGTTGTCCAGCAACGCCACTGTGATGTTGGCCTGGTTGTAAACGGCGTCGATAAGCGCCGGGATGCCGGAATGCAGAAACGTGGAATCGCCGATGGTGGCGACGATGGGCTTGGTTTCGCTGCCCGCCTTGGAAATGCCCACGGCGTTGCCGATGCTGCAGCCCATGGCCACACAGGTGTCGATGGCCTTCAACGGCTCGATGGTGGCCAATGTGTAGCAGCCGATATCCCCCGCCACCCGTGCATCCAGGGCGCGCAGCGCCATGAAACTGGTGGTATGCGGGCATCCGGGGCAGAGCACCGGCGGTCGCGCCAAAGGCTCCACCTGAAAACCGGGTCCGGCGTTTCCGGCCTGGCCCAGCAGACCCGCCTCCTGGAAGGCGTCGCGGACCACGTCCACGGAGAATTCCCCCACTCGCGGGAAGAAACGCTTGCCCTCGACAGCGAGCCCCAACGCCCGCGCCGTGTCTTCCACGACCGGCTCGAGTTCTTCCGCCACCAGCACCCGGTCCACCGAGGCGCAAAACGCCTTGAGTGTCTCTTCCGCCAGCGGGTAAGAACCGCTTAGCTTGAGCACGCTGGCGTCGGGCATCACTTCTTTGACGTAGGTATAGGCGATGCCCACGGTGACCACGCCGATGTCGCTGCGTCCCTTTTCCCAGCGGCTGAGTTCGGCCTCCTCCAGATAGTCCTTGAACGCCACTTCCCGCTCCAACAGTCGCGGATGGCGGGCACGGGCGTTGACCGGAATCATCACGTTTTTATCCGGGTCTTCGAGAAATCCCTTGGACGCTATCACTTGGCGGTCACCGACGACCACAGCACTGCGGGTATGGGAAAGCCGGGTAGTGCTGCGAACAATCACTGGCGTATCGAATCGCTCACTGATTTCGTAGCCCAACCGCACCATCTCCAGGGCCTCCTGGGCATCCGAGGGCTCCAGCACCGGGACCATCGCCAGGCGGCAAAACAAGCGGGTATCCTGCTCGTTTTGCGAACTGTGTATGCCCGGGTCATCGCAAACCACGAAGACCAGACCGCCGTTGACGCCGATATAGGTCAGAGACATCAGCGAATCAGCAGCCACGTTCAGGCCCACATGTTTCATGGCGGCAAAGGCCCGTACACCCGCGAACGAGGCGCCGATGGCCACATCGCTGGCCACCTTCTCGTTGGTGGACCATTGGGCATGCAGGTCCTCAGCCGGATAGGTGGCGAGGCTTTCCAGGATCTCCGTACTCGGGGTTCCGGGATAAGCCGCAGCCACACTGACGCCGGCCTCCCAGACGCCGCGCGCCATGGCCTCATTGCCGGTCATGGAACGCGCACGCACACCCTCATCCTTGGTGGACTCGGACACGTTTTGCGGCCTCAATTTGACTGGCGCACCTTCCATCGACGGACCTCAGTTAACAGCGAAAGTAGACTGGTTATAAAAAGGAGCGACATTCTACATGGACCCGCGACGCCCGACACCTGCTCACATGCCAAGGTAGACCTCACGTACGCGGTCATTGTTAAGCAGTTCATCACCCTCGCCGGATAAGGCGATGCGACCGGTCTCGATAACATAGCCATGGTCCGCGGCCGACAATGCCGCGTAAGCATTTTGCTCCACCAGAAAGACCGTTATCCCCTGTTCGCGCAGGGTCATAATAGTGTTGAATATTTCATCAACCAACAGCGGCGCCAGCCCCATGCTGGGTTCGTCCAGCAGCAACAATTGCGGCCGCGACATCAGGGCACGGGCGATAACCAACATCTGCTGTTGCCCCCCGGATAAGGTGCCCGCCGGTTCGCGACGTTTTTCCCTCAGGATGGGAAACATTTCAAACATCCTGGCCAGGTCATCCGCGACCTCTTTCTTGCTGCGGGTATACCCCCCCAACAGGAGGTTGTCCTCCACCGCCATGGGCCCGAAGACCTGACGCCCCTCAGGCACCTGGGCGATTCCCATGCGTACACGTTGTTCGGCAGGCAGTCGGGTAATGTCCCGACCGCCGTAGCGAATCGATCCGCCGCTGGCGGCCTGCACCCCGGATATGGTGCGCAGCAGGGTGGTCTTGCCAGCACCGTTGGCGCCCACCAACGCCACCAGTTCCCCGCGGCCCACAGACAGATCGATGCCCTTGAGTACCTGGATACGGCCGTAGTGCGCCGTCAACCCGACAACCTCCAGTTCCGCCTGCTTTCCTGGTTTTGGCGCCGGATGGCTGAGGCCAAGGCCGATGGGCGCCGGGGCATAGTTGGTGATGGTGCTGTAGAGCGCGCGAAATTCAGCCAGTACGGATTCCCCAAACAAGGGGTTCTCGGTGGAGAAGGACTCGGCCAGAAAAGCCATATCCTCCTCGGTGAAGTACTCACGCACCAAGGGAATAACCAGCCGGTCTTCCTTGCGGATGTGCGCGCGTTGTCGTTCGATGAGGTGGGTGATGGACTGCGCCAAGGAGTACCGCGCGCCGGACCTATCGTCCAGACACTTTTCCAGGTGCGCTCGCAGGTTGGCCATGGTCTCATCGGCGAAGCTGTGGTCCCGCTCCAGGGCATCCAGCAA
>Ga0164320_10000624_pt1 | contig 11993 bp, 11 predicted proteins | sample GuaBasSediGuay11_FD_113736 | JGI IMG/M metagenome (GOLD analysis project Ga0164320, IMG submission 113736) | Subseafloor sediment microbial communities from Guaymas Basin, Gulf of California, Mexico - Guay11, Core 4567-28, 0-3 cm | ecosystem: Environmental > Aquatic > Marine > Hydrothermal...
GGCTCGATTATTTTATTTCCTTTTGGTCCGTTATTTCATCTCATTTCAAGACGCCATGAAAATGAAGCTGACAAATATTCATTTGAAATGACCGGAAAGGCTGAAGGGATGATCAGTGCACTGGTAAAACTCTCAAAGGACAATCTTTCAAACCTTCATCCCCACCCGCTATATGCTCTGTTTCACTATTCACATCCCCCGGTGCTGGAGAGAATAAGAAGTATCAGGGAGTTGGAGTGAGACGTGAAACGTTAGAGGTCAGACGTGAGAGGTTATCGATTATGATTTTCCATTAACCTATTACCTATAACCCATCACCCTATTAATTTTGACAACACTTCTAATTTTATTGTTAAATAAAAAGCTTTCAAAATTCTTACTTACAGGAGACAGTCATGCCATTAAAACATAAAAAATCTAAAGAACTTTTCTCAAAAGCAAAACGCATTATGCCCGGTGGAGTCAACAGCCCGGTAAGGGCATTCAAGGCTGTTGGGGGTAATCCTTTATTTATTCAATCAGCAAAAGGATCAAAGATTTATGATGTCGACAATAATGAATATATTGACTATGTTCTTTCGTGGGGACCGATGATTCTCGGCCATGCACATCCGACTATCGTAAAGGCCATTCAAAAGGCGACTGAAAGAGGCACAAGTTACGGTGCGCCAACTCCTCTCGAAATTGAACTTGCTGCAATGATTCGCAAGGTTTATCCCTCGATGGAGATAGTAAGGATGGTCAATTCCGGTACCGAGGCAACGATGAGTGCCATAAGGGCTGCAAGAGGTTTTACCGGAAGAGATAAGATTATCAAGTTTGAAGGTTGTTATCATGGCCACGCAGACGGTCTGCTTGTAAAAGCCGGATCCGGTGCTGCAACGTTTGGGGTCCCGACCAGTCCTGGCGTGCCAAAGGATTATGCAAGAAATACGCTTACACTGCCGTTTAATGATCTGAAGGCCTTCCGGAAAATCTGCGATAAAGTCGGAAAAACTATCGCATGCGTTATTATAGAGCCTGTTGTCGGAAACAGCGGCTGTATCCTGCCAAGACCCGGTTATCTGGAGGGGATAAGAAGGGTTACGAAAAAATTCGGTATTATTCTGATATTCGATGAGGTGATGACCGGCTTCAGGGTATCATTCGGCGGGGCACAAAAAACATTTAAAATTAAACCCGACATGACATGTCTTGGTAAAGTAATCGGCGGCGGACTGCCTGTCGGCGCATACGGAGGAAATAAGGATATCATGAAAAAAATATCCCCTGACGGGCCTGTTTACCAGGCAGGTACTCTCTCCGGAAATCCGCTTGCCATGACCGCAGGCATAGAAACCCTGAAGATATTGTCAAAGCCAGATACATATAAACAGCTTATTGCCAAATCAAAAGCCCTTGAAGAGGCGTTGCAGGATGCGGCAAAACGTGCTGGCATTAAAACCAGGTTCTACAGGGCAGGCACAATGTTCTGCACCTACTTCACGAATAAAGAAGTGTACAATTTTGCTGACGCGGCAAATACCGATACAGAGAAGTTTGCGCAGTTTTTCAGAAAAATGATAGATCGCGGAGTAAATCTTGCTCCATCCGCATTTGAAGCTGGTTTTATGTCACTTGCGCATACAAAGGCCGATATCAACAGGACCGCACGTGCTGCATATCAGACGTTTAAAGAGATAAAGTGAAATTAATCATTACCGGTTTCTCCAACTCAGGCAAGACAACCGTCTTCAATGCCCTTACCGGTCTTGAATTAGAAACCACAGCATACCCGACATCTATTTCAGCTGAAGTTGAACCGCGTATTGGTATGGTGAAAATTCCTGATGAACGCGTTGATAAACTCTCCTCAATTTACGACCCGAAGAAAATAACATTTGCAACGGTTGAATATATGGATTATCTGGGCATCACCACTGCTGCTGCAGGAGGTGATATTACGCAAAATTCAAAAATATTCAACCTGACAAAGGACACTGACGCAATTGTGCACGTTGTTAGAGCATTTCAAGATGAGTCTATTCTTCATCCTCTTGGCAATGTAAATCCTTTAAGAGACGTAATTTCATTTGAAGCCGAGCTTATCCTCGGAGACCTTGAGTTTGTTGAAAAAAGACTTTCAACAATAGAAGCACAGTCAAAAAAAGGGAAAGACCAGAATGAGGCGGACAGAAAGCTTTTGCTGAAATGCAAGCACGCGCTTGAAGATGAAACATCACTAATAGATATTGAGTTTAATGATGAGGAAAAGAGGCTACTGCTACCATACCAGTTTCTCACAACACTACCCGAAATTATTGTGCTTAATATTAATGAAAAAGACATAGATTCAGGTACCGTCAAGAAATATCAGGAAGAGATAGCAAAGTATTTTCAAGACAAAGCCAAGGGCATTGTTCCTTCACTGGTAATACTGTGCGGCAAAATCGAAATGGAAATCGCTCAGCTTCCTGAAGATGAAGCAAATGTTTTTCTGGACGATCTTGGCATTAAAGAATCGGCAATGCGGAAGTTGTGTCATGTGTCTTATGATGCCCTTAATCTTATTTCATTTTTAACTATCGGAACAGATGAAGTAAGGGCATGGACTATTAAAAAGGGCACTTCTGCCCAGCATGCTGCCGGGAAAATTCATTCTGATATCGAGCGCGGCTTCATACGCGCAGAAACCGTAAGTTACGATGACTTTATCTCATGCGGAGAGGAAATGGGCAAGGTTAGGGAGAAGGGACTGGCTCGTTTGGAAGGCAAGACTTATGAAGTCAAAGATGGGGACATCATTAATTTTAAGTTTAATGTATAGAATTGAGGATTAATACATAGAGTGCGCAAATTCTTTTATAAACGCAATTGACGAAGGGCGTGCATATAAGGGTATGACGACATAAATGAATGAACAAACTATACATGTATAATGAAATGCATTCTTGAATCTTTCCGAGACATAGTATCCATTGATCACAACAAAAAGCAGATAGCATATCACTGACGCAGCCGAAAGCAGCCCGATTATCACTAATGAATCATTAGCAAAATATTCCGGGAAAGTATCATATATAGTAATCGCGTTGGTTGTCATCCACAGAAATATTAAGCTGAAAGCTCCATATATAATCCCCGCAACTTGAGAATTTAACCATTTAACGGCAAAATGCATAGTAATATTTTATCGGCTTTTTTATAAAAAATATAAAGCTGAATTTATTGGTTTTACTATTTTTTTGTGCGTGATGTCGTCTGTTTTCTCTATCGCAACTTTCATTTTCCAGCAACTTTATCAATGTTATCAATCAGTTGCTTGAGACTGGATATGTTTTTTACTGCTTCGTCCTCGTGCTGTTTTGATGTGCGGATAACATGCGACACCTGATAGTACATGGCATGCCCTGCCATTTTGAGACAAAACTTAAATCAATATAAAGGGCGGCATAATCAAACGATATTAAACCTCTTTGTTGTAAGAACATATTCTTCAGCAACTACTATATTCTTTAAAATTATTCTATTGACAGCAAACAAATATGCACTTACAATAACTATCAGAAAGGAGGTAAATATGAAAGCCAATCTCGGAACATTAGATAGAATCATCAGGATAATTCTCGGCGCCATCCTTCTTGCAATAAGTTTCGTAGTGCCCATGATTAGTCCGGGCCCCGGAAAGGTCGTTGTTTCCATAATAGGCGTTATTCTTGTTGTGACTGGCGCCATAAGCTATTGACCAATTTACAGCCTTGCAGGTCTAAGTAGCAAGGCAAAAAAGTAAATCGGTCATTTTCGGTCAATGACCCCCGTCATGACGTCCAGCTGCCTGGCAGACAGGATACTGAAATTTGTTCTCGGAGGTATTCTGCTTGCAATCAGCCTGTTTTTTCCTGTTATCATTTCACCTGAGGGCAGGATAGTTGTCTCTATTGTCGGTGTTGTACTTATAGTGTTGGGTTTCATAAGAACCTGTCCTGTCGAACCAACGGAATTACACGATTCAGACCAGAAAAGCGATGTTTAGACTATCCAGCAATCGAGAGGACCGTCATTAATCAGGCAAGAAGGGAACAGGCAAACCAATAGCCCTTATTCAGCTGCTGCAAACTTTACTCTCGTATATAACCGTTCTGTTTTTACCGGCCTGTTTCGCTTGCAATAATGCTTCATCAGCTCTTTTTATCAGTAATGACGGCGTATCTGTAGCCATATTTATAATTGATGCTACTCCAATACTGATTGTTAAGGTAAGAATCTGTGACTCGTATTGGATATTCGTGCCTTCCGTTCTTTCTCTGAGACGCTCCGCAAATTTCCAGGCATCTCGTATGTTTGTGCCTGGTAACGCAATGATAAATTCTTCTCCTCCGTATCTGGCCAATATATCATAAGTTCTTATCATTTCAGTCATTAAGCTGCAGAAGGTTTTGATCACTTCATCCCCGCATTGATGTCCCCGCGTATCATTTATGGACTTAAAGTCATCGATATCGATCATGAGGCATGTGAGATTGTCCCCCGACCGCTTTGTCCGTTCAAATTCCTTTTCGAGGTTAATCATAAAATATCGTCTGTTCAAAATAGCTGTTAACGCATCTGTTGTAGTCAATACCCGTACTGTTTGCCTCATTGCCTCAAAATTGCCTGCCAGTTCTCCAATTTCATCATTCTTGTTTACAAATTCTAACGGGGTATTGTAATTTTCGAACACCATATCCCTGCTGGCTCTTGAGAGAGATGTTAACGGTTTCGAAATTTTATACGCTATGACAAAAATAGTATCAATAGCCAGCATTATAATGATAGCCAGGGCAATAATTATCCTTTCTCTCAGCTGCATCAACCCCTCAAAATATAGCTCCTGAGGGATAACATAGCTTACTGTCCACTCAAGGGGCATAGTGGACGCACTAAAAATAGTAAAGCTGTCATATTCAATTCTGGGGATGAAGCCTTTATTCCCTTTACGTTGACTCTCCACCCTGTCAATGAACTCGATTATATTATATCCTGCAAACCTTGCATCTTTTATGGCTTCTCTGAGATGAAGAAGCTTGCCTTGATGAGTAACAAAAAACAGGGTTTCGTTCATATCCAGATCGTGCCTGATCAGTCCTGTTACAACGGTATGAGGTACTTGAAATACTAATGCTCCCCTAATGAACTTTGACCGCTGTCCTGCAAAAGGATAAGCCAAATAAACATTGTGGGAGTCTCCGAAGACAACAGTTGTGCAGGGGCATGTATCATTTGCAGCGATTCCTATGGCAGTTTTAAACTCGTCTGAAAGCGGCCCTTTATATTGTCCGTTTTCAAGCACCATGGCTCCGGCTTTGCTAATAATTGATATAGACGATATTGCATTGTTTGTTTGCATATATTCGGCAATAAACTCGTTCATTAATCGTTTGTCGTTATCCATCCAGACATTAAATTCTTCGATTCTGTGTTTGTAGTCGTCATTCGTTCGATACAATGATTCAGGCTGTGATGACAGTTTTTCGGTAGTGCTGTATATTCTTGCTGATATATTGTTAATCTTTGACATAAAAACAGCATCCCTGTTTTCCCGTATGATGTCTTTAACAGAATAATAGGTGATCAGAGCAAACGTGCATATCGCCGCAATTATTATGATGCTGAAACTTAAATTTAGTTTAGCTCGAATTTTCACATTGATTTCCTGTAACTACCTGCAAAACAATACTAAATAATCCTGTTAGTGCTTTCCATAATCCTTTCATAATACGAACAGTACATAACTTTCCTATACTTATCTATACCAATCGGGATTTAATGTATAAAGGTTTAATCAGGCTTTAATGGGTATTTAATCCAAGAAACGACATAAACTGCTTATCTTCCAGAGAGTCAAGCACAATATCAGCACCAGAACGGCGTAAATCGTCCCTGGAATAGGGCCCGGTAGCAACAGCGATACATTGCGCATCATGTATTTTCGCACATCGGACGTCCCGGGGAGTATCGCCAATGATAATGCATTCGCGAAGATCAAAAGCAAAACCCCTGGCTGAGAATTTTTGTATTGCTATCGGTAATAGCATATCCCTGTCTTCATTATCACTCCCAAAAGCACCATCAAGGAAGTAATCATAGATCCCGCATGCACCTAGCTTGATTTGTGCCCCTTGCTCCAGATTACCTGTCAGAAGGCCAAGAGGTATCCCGTTGTTTTGAAGCATCTCAAGTGCTGTCCGTATTCCTGGATGGAGTCTCCTTTGGGGATTATCTATCTCTGTCGCAAGAAATTGGAGATACATCTCTTTCATTTTTCCCACATTTCGATCCCAATATGTAATGCCCTGCATTTTTAACCCTTCTTTTATAATTTCGATATCTGTTTTACCGGCCATCGAAATATTCCTGAACGCCTCTTCTATACCAAAGAGTTCTCTGAATGCAAGGTTCATTGACCTTGTACCAGCACCACCTGCTGTTATAAGTGTTCCGTCAATGTCAAAAAGGACAAGTTTGTTCATATAAATAGATTTATATATTGTTTATTATTTGACCGTCTTTCATTAAAAGGTCTCTGTTCCCCTTTTTGCTGATGAGAGTAACTGTAGGCTCGAAAAAGACGAAATCCTGATGGAATGAGGTCTTGACTTCTCCTCCAAACGAACTGTTGTCCCCTAACGCTATATGGACTGTGCCCAGTATTTTTTCTGCTTCCAGGATATTATCCGGTCGCATGGCCTTGTCATTGGTTCCTATGCCTAGCTCTGCTATATTTCTGTTTTCTTTTTTTTCAGAAAATTTTCCTTTCAGGTAATCAACATATTCTTCATTGCCTTCAATATTTACGACCATCCCTTTTTCAACAGAAAGATAAATCGGTTTGTTTAATTTTCTTGTCGGCGCCCATTCAATAACCAGCAAGCCCTGTGCAGTACCTTCAAGAGGCGCCAGATATACTTCACCGGCCGGAAGGTTACTAAATGATCCCGGCTCTGTTATTAATCCTGTATCAGCATGTACTTTTCTTCCCTGTCTGGACAGGGTAATCATGGTTCCTTGGGGGGTGCTGATTTCTATTGTTTCACTCTTATTTACCTTGCTCACGATCTCTTTTATCCTCTGTGACATCCTTTTCCAGTCAACTCCCATTGCACCTGTGAGCATCGCTTCATCAAACAAAGGCATACTTGCATATCTTGTTTTACATATTTCATTTAGCAAATCCCTGAATCTTGTGTGGCTGGTTGAGAAGTATGATAAAGCAATAATCACGTCAACCGCTTCATTGCGAAATAATTTAATGATTTTTTTGATTGCTTGCATCTGGCTATCAGATATTTTTTTTACCAGAAGAGGTTGAAGGAGGTTCTCTTGTAGAAGCTTTTGTATCGCAATATCGCCAAAAGCTTCTTTCCATATGTTTTCTGGTGGTTCAGTACCATGACATCCGGTTGGTTTAAATTCTATATATTTAATGTGCTCTGTAAAAAAACTCCCGATTTCCGCCGTTAGTTTTCCTATGTTTTTCAGCTGCTTATTATATCCGTCTGAAAAAATCAGTACTTTTTCGGATTTTTTTATACCCAGATTTGTACTGTAAATGTTGTGAATCGTTTCTCTTTTTTTATTGAGCATCATAAAAGTATAATATGTTTAAGTTTATAATAGTATGTCTTTGTACTTTCTATATATATTATTTATATATATAAAGAAATAATAGTAATAAGCGTGTGGATAATGTTTAATAGCACTTAACACGTTAAAATTAAATGAAAAATTGGTGTTTATAGTTTGTGGAAACAAAAAGCGACATACTTGACAAATTATGGTTGAAGTGATAGGCTTCAAAGTTGGAAAATAGTGCAATTGTATGTTAATAACTACGCTTTACCCTTGTTAATAACTCAATATAAAACCACAAAAGGATTAACAACAGAATAGTTAAGAGAAATGCTATATGTTGAAAAGATGTTTATTGGTCTTACGAAAAGTGTCAAAATGCCTGTATAATCGAAGCATATTTGTTACATATTATCCACTATCGTTCCACATATTTTATACAGATAACGGAGTTTCTCAATAATATAGCTTAAAAACCCTGTTAAAACCCTATGAAACGAATATTTAATTTTAGTGCAGGACCGGCAATGTTGCCGGATGAAGTAATGAAAATAGCAGCCTCTGAACTGACAGACTGGCATGATAGCGGCATGTCTGTAATGGAGATGAGCCACAGGAGTAAAGAGTTTATCTCGATTGCGGAAAAGGCTGAAGCAGACCTCAGGGAAATAATGTCTATCCCGGACAACTATGAGGTTCTTTTCCTTCAAGGAGGCGCGTCAAGCCAATTTGCGATGGTTCCTATGAATCTGTTGGGGAAATGCAACACAGCTGATTATATCAACACAGGGTCATGGTCAAAAAAAGCTGTTGCCGAGGCAAAACGTTTTTGCAATATAAATATAGCGGCAACAAGTGCATCAAGCAACTTCATGACAATTCCTTCATCTTCCGAATGGTCCTTGAATCCTGATGCTGCGTATGTTCACTATACGCCCAACGAAACAATTGGTGGAGTTGAGTTTCACTCAATTCCTGAAACCGGAGATGTCCCGCTTGTGGCTGATATGTCATCAACGATTCTTTCACGTCCCATAGATGTTTCAAGATATGGCCTTATCTATGCAGGTGCACAGAAAAATATAGGCCCTGCAGGCATAACGATCGTGATTGTAAGAAAGGATCTAATAAAAGAACCTATTGCCGGAACTCCTGCGATGTTCAGTTACCAAACGCATGCCAAGGCAAAATCCATGTATAACACGCCTCCCACATACAGTTGGTATATATCAGGTCTCGTGTTTGCCTGGATCAAAGCCGGGGGAGGCCTCGAAGCAATGGCCAAAATTAATAAGCGAAAGGCTGAAAAGCTTTATTCTGCCATTGATAGTTCAGGTTTCTATACCAATCCTGTGGAACCCGAATGCCGTTCATGGATGAACGTCCCATTTATGCTTGCTAGTCCTGATTTAGATAAGCAATTTCTTGAGCAGGCCGGGGAATCGGGCCTTTTAACATTAAAAGGTCATCGATCAGTTGGAGGAATGCGTGCCAGTATATACAATGCAATGCCTGAAGAAGGGGTAGATTCACTGATTGAATTCATGGTTGAATTTGAAAAAAAGAATGCATAATAATAAATGCTTGCATATAAAAGGGAGGACATTATACTATCGTTATTGGTTCAAAGGGTCAAAACTAACTGATAACATATACGTTAAAAGGCAATGAAAGTTCTTGTAAGCGATAATATATCCCCAAAAGGTGTTCAGATCCTTAAAGACGCTGGCTTGAAAGTAGATGTCAAGACAGGTATGACTCCAGAGGAGCTAATAAAAATTATCGGGCAATATGATGCACTTATTATACGAAGTGCTACTAAAGTTACTAAAGATATTGTTGAAGCTGCTTCGCAACTAAAGGTTGTAGGAAGAGCGGGCTCAGGGCTTGATAATGTGGATAAGGCTGCTGCCACAAAGCAGGGCATTGTGGTAATGAATACGCCCGGTGGAAATACCATTACAACGGCTGAACATACTGTTTCGCTTCTGTTTGCGATGGCTCGGCAGATTCCACAGGCAAACGCTTCCATGAAACAGTTCAAATGGGAAAAAAAGAAATTCATGGGCGTTGAGCTCTACAACAAAGTGCTCGGCATAATAGGATTAGGCAATATCGGATCTCATGTTGCAAAGATGGCCCAGGGCATGGGAATGAATGTAATAACGTATGATCCTTATTTAAGCGAAGAAAAAGCAAAAACTTTGGGAGTTGATGTTATGGGGCTGGACGATGTTTTTAAGAAGGCCGATTTTATCACTTTGCATGTCCCCATGACCAAAGAAACCAAAAACCTGATAAACGACGATAAGATTGCGATAATGAAAGAAGGTGTTCGCATCATAAATGCATCAAGAGGCGGCATCGTGGATGAAAAAGCATTATATGGTGCCCTTAAATCAGGCAAGGTTGCAGCCGCGGCACTGGATGTGTTTGAGAATGAACCTCCCGGCGAATCACAGCTGCTCGAACTGGACAATTTTATCTGTACGCCTCATTTAGGGGCGTCAACAGCAGATGCACAGGAGAATGTGGCGATTGCGGTAGCAAATCAGATTGTGGATTATCTGTTAAACGGTTCGATTAGAAATGCAGTAAATTTCCCCTCTGTAGCAGCGGATCTGTTACCGGCGCTTCAACCATTTATTAATCTGGCAGAGCGGCTTGGCAGTTTTATATCGCAGGGTTTTGATGGAGGCATTGAGCAGGTGACAATCGAGTATAAGGGTGAGGTCACAGAATTGAACCTGGAGACTATCACCATAGCGGTGCTAAAAGGCATCCTGACCCCGATATTGGAAGAGACGGTTAATTTTATCAATGCTCCGCTGATCGCCAAAGAACGGGGCATTGAGGTCAAGGAAATTACATCCGAAGATGCGGGTGATTATCACAGTATGCTTATCGTGAAAATAAAATCTGGCAAAAAGAAAAGCATCGTATCAGGCATTCTTCATGGCAAGAAATATCCACGTATAATTGACATCAATGGATTTGCGGTCGAAGTTGTACCTGAAGGTGAGATGCTTGTCCTTGGAAACAACGACCAACCCGGCGTTATCGGGAGTATAGGCACTTTACTCGGAAACAGTAAAATAAATATAGCACGCATGCAGTTTGGCAGAGAAGCAAAAGGGGGAAAGGCAATCTCGGTTGTCAGTGTTGACATGCCTGTGTCAGCAGAGATCCTGTCTAAAATTAAAAAACTGCCGAACGTCCTATCAATTAATCAGATTCACTTACCTGTCTAATCAAAACAAAGAGGAGCATGTTATGGCTAACATAGTGGTCGTAGGCACACAGTGGGGCGATGAAGGCAAAGGGAAGATAGTTGATTTATTGACAGAGAGTGCAGATGTTGTAGCCCGGTATCAAGGGGGCCACAATGCCGGACATACTGTTATTATCGACAATGATCAATTTATTCTCCATGTCATTCCATCCGGTATTCTGCATAGAGGGAAGATCTGTATTGTTGGAAACGGAGTGGTTATTGATCCCAAAGCGCTTATAGAAGAAATCGAAGGGCTTAAAAAAAGAAAAATCAGGTTCCACAAAAATCTTTTTATTAGTGGTCGAGCCCATGTGATTATGCCTTATCACAATATACTTGATGGCAAGCATGAGTCATCAAAAGGGTCAAGAAGGATAGGCACTACGGGCCGAGGCATTGGACCAGCCTATGTTGATAAAATGTCCAGGAACGGCATCAGAATGGCTGACCTGATGGACAAAAAAGGGTTTAAGAGGAAACTCAAAGCTAATCTGGCTGATATAAACTTTCTGCTTAAACATAAATACAACAACCGCGCATTAAGCGCAACCAAGATATATAACGAGTACATGAAATACGCGGAGTATCTCGCTCCTTTCATAGCGGATACAGTGTTAATGTCCAATAAACTGATTGACCAGGGCAAAAGCGTCCTGTTTGAGGGTGCTCAGGGCACACTGCTTGACATTGACCACGGCACGTATCCGTACGTTACTTCATCAAGCTCTTCTGCTGGTGGAGTCTGTACTGGGCTGGGTGTAGGCCCCAAAACAATTGATGGTATATTGGGGATAATGAAGGCATATACAACTCGTGTTGGCGAGGGCCCTTTTCCAACAGAATTAAAAGACCGTCTCGGAAAAGACCTGCGTGCACGTGGCGGAGAATATGGTGCCACGACTGGCAGGGCGAGACGTTGCGGCTGGCTTGATATGGTTGCATTGAGACATGCTATCCGTGTAAACGGATTTACGGGTATTGCGCTGACCAAACTGGATGTGCTTGACGGGCTTGATACGCTCAAGGTTTGCGTTGCGTATAAATATAAGGATCTTACTAACAGTTGCAGCTGCAGCGCCAAGGGCCAAGCCTGTACACTAAAGGAATTTCCTCAACAGTCTAGCGTTCTAGA
>Ga0164320_10000626_pt1 | contig 11972 bp, 13 predicted proteins | sample GuaBasSediGuay11_FD_113736 | JGI IMG/M metagenome (GOLD analysis project Ga0164320, IMG submission 113736) | Subseafloor sediment microbial communities from Guaymas Basin, Gulf of California, Mexico - Guay11, Core 4567-28, 0-3 cm | ecosystem: Environmental > Aquatic > Marine > Hydrothermal...
AAATCATGGGACTTGCTGGTGTCGAACTGCCGTCCGAAGAAAATTCGCGTTAACGAAAAATTAGTGCCTGCTGCAGCAATGCTGCCCGCCCCGAACACGCCGTCTCCCCATTCGATATCCTCTTCAAGTACCGACCTGACGCTGTCTGTAGATTTGAAGTATTGACCAACGACAGACCACTTGCCGCGAAATCGCCAGGATAATTCGGCCGCAATGGTTTCGTCAGCATTGCCAAGCCGAATTCCCTCGTCAAAGTCAATCTCATCGTTAATACCGGCCCGGGATCCGTTTACCCGCAGATCCAATTTTCGATCGGGAAAAAAGACCCCAAGATCGAGCGAGAAACCCCGCTCGAGGAACGGGTGCAGATCTTCTGACTCTGCGGCCACCGCGAGCTGTGGACCTACAATACAGAGTATGCAAACAATGAGGATGGCGGTTCGATAATTCATCGTTTAGAAATTTACCATAGGAAACCGTCCCACTCTCGATCCTTTAGAACTCCGTCGTCACACAAATAGCAGATCCGTTCATAGTATTTCCATCGGTGCCACGAATGAACGTCAAATTGACTTAGTTCGAGTGGCGTCAACTTTTCACCTGCGTCAAGCTTTGCAAATGCGCTGGCTAACACGCTGGAATCATTCCCTGGGCTAATAAGATCGACATGACCTTGAGTTACCGAGTCGCGTGCGGCAATCTCAGAAGACAAATTTGCTTGTCTAATTTCCAAAGCAAAAATAAGTAGGGGCGTGACAATCGCGACAAGACCTATCGCCTCAATCAGGTCTCTTCGTTGCTCACGTGTTATCGATTTGCTCCGTTTCAGCCATCATTTGGAGCGTATTTCGGAAATCTGGCTATGTCCGCTTCGGGTCAACAACAGCCGCCCATGATACTCCAAAAGCCGCTGCTCGAGCGGCAGCTCTCCAAGGAGAAGCGGACGTTAAAAATACTGAAGAGGTGACTTAACTCGCTTGAGTTAGTGCCAATACGTGGGTGACGCCGGCTCCCGGCAAGCGGGACCGAGATCCGAGGCAAAATTTCAGCCCGGCCAGAAAATTCTGTCTAGTGACATCAGTCCGGATTAGCAATGAATTCCATGACGGCTTCGCGCAACTCAAGCAGCCGACCGTGAAAAAAGTGCTCTCCGTCGGGAATTATCAATAATTCCGGTCCGGGTGCCAACCCATCGAACCAGGTAACAGTCTCGTTGATATCGACCAGTTCGTCCTGATCTCCCTGCACAATCAGCCACGGGCACGTGGGCTGAGATTCGAGCCCGGCAGCAAACCGTGAAATTGCGGGTGCGGCGCTTATCAGACCATCAACTTCTGTAGCGGCGGCTGCTTTCACGGCAATGGCCGCGCCGAACGAGAACCCGGCTAGCCAGAGAGCCGATTCAGGGTCTCTTCTGCGCATCCATGAAATAGCGGCCAAAGCATCATCCAGCTCTCCGTTTCCATCATCGAATTCGCCCTCGCTTTGCTCCGTGCCGCGGAAATTGAACCGCAGCGAGGCAAAATCGGATCGAACGAATGCACGAGCCAGAGTGTGTGCAACCTTGTTGTGCATCGTTCCGCCGTGTTGTGGGTGTGGGTGACAAATTACGGCGCAACCGACCGGTTTTTGCTCGTCGGGCAACTCCAAAACTGCCTCCAAACGACCCGTCGGTCCATCGATAAACAGTCTCTCAGCACGAGGTGGTTTTCGCATTAGGCTTTCCGGGGTAGATAGATTCGTGAATACTGCTGTAAAATTATGATCTTATGTAATGTTGGAATCAATTGATGCCAGAACTCAACGTCATACATATCGCGATTATCGCCGGGATGAGCTTTGTCGGAGCTATTGTCGGCTGGATCCTCCGTGGCAAGCGCTCTCACGAGGAGAAAGCCGCGGTCAGCGCTGGTTGGCAAGAACAGATCAACGCTCAACGTACAGAGCACGATCGACTGACTGAGCAGAACAAAGCGCTCATGGAGCAGGTTAGTCAGTATCTGGCATCGAACAAAGATGCAAAGAACCGGGCCAAGGAGTTATCTGAAGCGGTTCAGGAAGCCTACGCACGGCGCGATCAGTTGCAACGTGAGATCAAGGATATTCGCAGCACACTGGAAGTGGCGATGACCGAACGCGATCAACTGCAATCGGATATGGGCTCCCAGGCGAACGAAAGCGCGGATGTCGAGGCGAAGGACGCGCGCATCAGGAAGCTGCAGCTCGAACTCGAAAACTGGCAAAACCGCTTGCCCCCTCTTATCGAGAAATTCCGGCAAAGAAATGAAGACGCCGAAAAGCTGGAGTCAGACCTCGAGGAGGCGCACGAGCGCATCGCCGAACTGGAAGCATCGTTTGAATCCGGAGAGACTCGTATAGAACCGGTCAGGGATCCGGAGGAGCTAACTGACGGACGAGATGCATCCAATGACGTGATCGACGATGGTGAACCCGACCTCTTGGACAGCGAGCAGGCAGAATTGGAGGAGGACTCAGCCGAGGAGGACTCAGTCGAAGAAGATCCGGAACCCGATGAAGTCGAGGACGAGGACGAAGACGAAGACGAAGACGAAGACGAAGACGAAGACGAGGATGACTCAGCCGCACCAATCAACGGCTCACGTGACAACTTGAAGGCGATAAAAGGAGTTGGCCCGGCCATTGAAAAGACACTCAATGAAATGGGCATTTTCCGCTATCAACAGATCGCGGACATGAGCGAGTACGACATCGACCGAATTGCAAAGCGGCTGAAGGGTTTTCGCAGCCGCATCTATCGGGAAGACTGGATAGGACAGGCACGAGATTTGCGTGAGCAAGACTCCAGCGACTAGAACGGTCATTGCCTTGCTCGTCGGCGGCATGGTTATCACGTCTCTGCTCGACAAAAGCGACGAGATCGACCAGGCTGCAAGCGATCCGCATCCGACTCAAGTTCCACTATTTCGAATACACCGCCACCAGGGTGAGTTGACACTATCGGGTCACACGTCATCCAAAAAACACGAAGATACGCTGCTCCGAATTGCGGAGTCCTCCTATGCGGATGACCACGTCCGTACCGACTTCGAACCGCTTGGCATCGTTCCGACTCATTGGGAAAAAACGACCGGACAGGTTCTCAAGCTGCTTCAGGAGTCGAGTTCTGCGAAAGCTACCCTGTCCATAGATAAGCTGCAGATACGCGCTGTCGTTATCGACGAGCCACGTTGGCGACATCGCTTCGCCGCCTTTGAACAAGCCATGCCACAGGGAATCGCTGTCACCCTGGACACAATCCCCGTTGACCCCGCCATCAGCGTCGCGTTAATTTGCGAGCGCGCATTTCGATCTTTCGAACACGGGCCAATCAATTTCGAGGAATCGAGCATCGAATTTCGGAGTTCTGCTTACCCCAGAATGGATCGCCTTATCGCGCTGGCGATCTCCTGTGAAGATTCTCAGATATTTATAACGGGACATACGGACGCATCCGGGAACGAAACCTCGAATCAACAACTGAGTGTTCGGCGAGCCAGCGCGGTTGGCGACTACGTTGCAAACGGTGGAATTGAACGTAACCGGCTGCGAATCTCTGGTGTGGGGTCAGCCGAGCCCGTCGCCGACGACAGTACCCGCTACGGTCGAAGTCTCAATCGACGCATCGAAATTGTTTTGTCGAATAGCTACTGAGGTGCCGTTAACTTCAAAAGCTCGATTGTAAAGATCAACGTCGCATTCGGTGGAATATCGTCATTGCCAGACGGGCCGTAGGCCAAATCACCCGACACGACGAGTTCCCGGGTCTCACCCTCCAGCATACAAGGCACGCCGAGGTCCCAGCCCTTGATCACCTGCCCAGCGCCGAGCTGAAACTGAAAAACTCTATCGCCGGATTCCCAGATAAACTTGCCGTGACGATCTTCGGCTGTTTCGTCGTACAACCAGAGCCATACATTGGTGTCCGCGTAGTCACCCTTCACTGCAGAACGACCGTAGCCAGTCTTCAGGATTCTCGCGTTTAGACCCGGAGCGATTTGAATATTTCCTGATTCGTCCGCTGCGGGGCAATTCGAAGCCGCTGACATAACTGTCTCCTCTGTTTCTGTATCGGGCGATTCCTGTTCAGCTGGCTGCCCACAGGCAACGAGCCCAATGGCGGTAAGAACAGAAACGAATGTATGACGTAGGTTCATTGTTGTTTATCCTGAAAATCGAGCGACGCGGAATTAATGCAGTATCGCAGACCGGTCGGTTGCGGACCATCTTCAAAGAGGTGCCCAAGATGGGCGTCGCAGTTATTGCATACCACTTCGAATCGAATCATACCGTGGCTACGGTCCTTGACAGTGCGTACCGCTTCTCCAGCCATCGGCAACCAGAAACTGGGCCAGCCTGACCCGGAATCGTATTTGTGCTCTGAGCTGAAAAGCGGCGCGTCACAACAAACACACCGGTAGGTACCGTCTGCTTTGTGGTCAACGTACTTGCCGGTGAATGCGCGCTCGGTTGCGGCTTTCTGAGTAACTGAATACTGCTCATCATCGAGTTTCTTTCGCAGGTGACTGTCTTCTGGCTTACTCACTCTTGACTCCGTCATCGGTATTCAGGAGGAACTCATTAACGCGCTGTACGTATTCAGCAGGGTTCGGCAACTGCGAGCCCTCGGCCAACAGTGCATGATCCAGAACAATATTGGACAAGGCATCAAATCGACCTTCGTCAACCTCACCGGACAAACGTGTCACGAGCGGATGTTCAACGTTGATTTCGAGGATGGGCTTTGATTCCGGTAATTCCTGACCACTGGCTTCCAGCATTCGACGAACCTGCGGGTTCAGGTCCTGATCACTTGCGACCACACAAGCTGGCGAATCAACCAGCCGACGACTGACCTTCACCGCCTCGACACGCTCACTCAATACGCCCTGAACTTTCTTAAGGAACTTCTTGTGCTCCTTGTTCAGGTCTTCCTGCGCCTTATCGTCTTCTTCTTCCGGCATATCGAGCGCTTCTCGCGCAACGTCAACCAACGTCTTGCCTTCATACTCAGCGAGGCTTTCAGCCATCCAGGCATCGATGCGATCCGACAGCAACAGGACTTCCATACCGCGACTTCGGAGTTGTTCGAGATGGGGGCTGGCGACAGCTGTTGCGTGAGTCTCAGCCAGGATGTAGTAGATCTTGTCCTGATCATTCTTCATTCGTCCCAGATAATCATCCAGTGACTGGTCCTGTGTTCCGCTACCGCTGTGCGTCGTTGCGAAACGTAAGAGCTTCGCGAGTTTGTCCTTGTTCGAGTGGTCCTCAACGAGGCCTTCTTTCAACACCTGCCCGAACTCTCCCCAGAACTTTTGGTAATCGTCCTTTTCGCCAGCAATCTTTTTCAGCATATCCAGCACACGACGAGTCAATGCGCTGCGCATTGCAGAAAGATCCGGGTTTTGCTGCAGCAGCTCGCGCGAGATATTCAAAGGCAAATCAGAAGAATCGACGACGCCTTTTACGAAACGCAGATACAAAGGCAGAAACTGTTCCGCGTCATCCATAATGAAAACGCGCTGTACGTAGAGCTTCAGACCCCGCGGCGCCTCCCGGTTCCACATATCAAAGGGTGCCGCGGCGGGGATGTAAAGCAGACTCGTATATTCACGCTTGCCTTCCACACGGTTGTGACTCCAAATTAATGGATCAGCGAAGTCATGCGAAAGGTGTTTATAGAATTCCTTGTACTCGTCTTGTGTCACATCGGAACGAGAACGCGTCCAGAGCGCCGTCGCCGAGTTAACGACCTTGGCTTCAGCATCGTCCTCCCCAATTTCGGTCAGTGAGACAGGGAAGCCAATATGATCAGAGTACTTGCGTATCAGTGAGTCGATCCGGAAAGACTCGGCGAATTCAGCCTGATCTTCCTTGAGATGCAGAGTCACGCGTGTACCGCGATCTTCACGCTCGATATTTTCGATCGTAAACTCGCCCTCACCTTCTGATTCCCAAAGGACTGCTGCGTCCGCATCAAGGCCGGCCCGACGCGTTTCTACAGACACTTTATCGGCAACGATAAAGGCCGAATAGAACCCAACGCCAAACTGACCGATCAGGTGAGCGTCATGCTGCTTGTCACCGGTCATCTGCTGCAGGAATTCTGCTGTGCCGGACTTCGCGATCGTGCCAAGATTGTCGATAAGTTCATCACGAGACATGCCGATGCCATTGTCGGCGACGGACAGCGTCCGTTTTTCCTTGTCGACTTCAATACTGATGCCAAGGTCAGTGTCGTCCGCCAGCAATTCCGGGCTCGCAAGGGCCTCAAATCTCAGCTTGTCAGCCGCATCTGACGCATTGGATATCAGCTCACGAAGGAAGATTTCCTTGTTGCTGTACAAAGAATGGATCATCAGCTGCAATAACTGACGAACCTCGGTCTGAAATCCGAGGGTTTCGCGCTTGTCGCTCACGCATTCGTCTCCCGACACAAATAGGGACACACACGATATAGGCTCTACGGCCTATTTCAAGGCCAGACAGGGTGGTTTCAGGTGGTTTTGTTCAGGCCGTTTGCGGCCCGCGTGCGGGCGGTGCGGTTACCGCGCGGTACAACAGCGTGACAAACAGCAGGATAGAGGTTGCTAGTGCGATTGGTGCGTGGAGTGTCGCGAGCCAGGCACCTGCCAGCGCTCCGGCACCCAATGTCAGACAGGAAAACAGGGCTAAGGTAAAACGGCGCAGTCTCTCCGCGATCAACCCGATCATTCCATAGAGGTCATCAAGATCGTCGAGGTACTGTAGCAATCGTTCCATTGGGGGCATTACCTGACGATGGTCAGCAATGGACTGGAGGTTTCTGTATCGGCGCCGTGAGCGTCGCCGTCGTCCAGCAGAGCATTGTTGGATTCTTTTGCGTGTGCGATAGCACGATGAAAAAGCTCCCAGCGTTGGCGAGCTGATTCGCTCGTTAGCGCCTCGACGGGTGATTCATCTTTGGGTTGTTTCTTTGACATGTTTTCGTCGACAGTTTTTCAAGTGGTGATTGAACTATAGGCAGCCCCCATTTTTCACTCCGTGAGGCAAGTCACAGCTTGCTCCGGAAAATCGCCTGTAAGGCAGGTATTGCTTCAAAGTAAGACGTAGTTCCGGTGTGTTCAGCGACTCAATTCACAGTCAATGGTCACCCTCAAAAGAGCGTTCGTCCTATTACGTAAAACGCCGGCAATAGGCCGGCGTTTTACGTAATCAAGAAAATGACTCGGGCGCGTTATTCGTCGTTCTTCTGATCCTTGGACCAGTTGCGTTTTACTGCATCCGACCAATCTCGATACCCCTTCCACGAGTAAAGTGACGGGTCGATACCGGAACGGCGGCCGCGCGGTGTCGGTGCTTTCGAAATCCAGCGTCGGTACTGCTGCCAACCATCAGCGTCGTTCGCAGCCGGTTCTTTGCTGCCCAGCGTTGCGTCTTTGGCGCCTGGGTCCTGGCCGGCATCCGTGCCGTAATTGTCAGCCCACTTCATGTGTTTGTTATCTGGCATATCTTTGCTCAGTCGATCCTATAAGCAAATGCTACGGGCCATTGACCATAAATCACAGGAACTGCATCACAATGCACTTTCTATTTATTCTCTTATTTATCAATTAGTTAAGTGTCCGTTTTACTTAATCACATAGCACGGGTCGTAATCGTGACCTGAGATCTTCATACGCTGCTGGGCAACGAACGCTGCAAGCAAATGATCCAGCATATCCATTATTTGCTGCGAACCGCTTATCTGGAATGGGCCGTGCAGTTCAATTTGCTCGGCAGTGTCTTCGCGAACATTTCCGGAAACGATTCCCGAAAAGACACGTCGCAGGTTTGCGGCAAGGATATGAACAGGAAGATCCTCACTGATATCCAGAGCGCTCATGGAAGCATGCGTCGCCACAAATGGCATTTGGAACTCTTCGTCTATCTTGAGTCGCCAGTTAAAGTAAAACGCGTCACCGTGTTTCTTTCGAAATTCGAGTACGTCCTCAAGCCGACTTTTGATTTCCTGAGCCACCGCTCTTGGATTATCGATAATGATCTTGTAGCGCTGCTGCGCGTCAGGACCGAGCGTTGCGCCAATGAACTCATCGATCTGTTGAAAGTACACTTCGGAACTGGCGGGTCCCGTCATGACCAACGGAAAAGGCTGCCCTGCGTTCTCAGGATGCAGCAAAATACCCAGCAAATAGAGAATCTCTTCCGCCGTACCAACACCACCTGGAAAAACCACAATGCCGTGGCCGGTCCTGACGAAGGCCTCTAAGCGTTTTTCCATATCCGGCATGATGACCAGTGAATTGACGATCGGATTGGGTGATTCGGCCGCAATAATTCCTGGTTCGGTGATACCCACGTAGCGGCCTTTGTGGATGCGCTGCTTCGCATGGCCAATGGTCGCTCCTTTCATCGGCCCTTTCATCGCGCCCGAACCACAGCCGGTGCAAATATTCAGTTCGCGAAGACCTAATTCGTAGCCAACCAGCTTGGAGTAGTCATACTCCTGACGGCTGATCGCATGACCGCCCCAGCAGACGACCACATTGATCTCCGAAGGTAATACCAGGAGTTTTGCATTTCGCACGATATGAAATACGGCGTTTGTTATGCCTTCGGAGGAATCCAGATCAAACCGGCCGCTGTCGAAGATTTCGTGTCGGGTATAGACGATGTCTCGCAGAACTGCCGACAACAACTCGCGCGTGCCGTGGATCATCCTGCCGTCAACGAAAGCGTTCGCCGGTGCGTTCTTTAACGAAACCTTGAGACCACGGTCTTGCTGAATAAAGCTGACCGAGAAGTCACAATAGGTCCGCAGAACCTCTTTCGTATCATCCGTTTCATTGCCCGAATTCAGCACCGCCAGCAAGCACCGCCTGAGCAACGGATACAAGCCGCCGGCTCCACTGCTCTTCAGGAGATCAACCTCGAGTTGCGACAAGACCTCGAGGCTGCCTGCGGGCCAGACTTCCGCATCGACGAAGACGGGAGAGTCAGCCATCAGGGCCGAATTTCTATGGGCGTATTCTCACTGGTCATCAACCAGATATCGATCATGTCGGAGTTCGACACGGCGATACAGCCATTGGTCCAGTCCCGGGTACGATAATAGGTCTCTGATCGTGACGGGGCGTTCGGCTGACCGTGAATCATGATGGAACCACCCGGGTTCAGTCCGTTCTCGTTTGCTTCACGTCTGTCCGTAACACTCGGATAGGAAACGTGGATCGAAAGAAAGTAGTCGCTGTTGGGATTGCGCAGATCAAGCAGGTACTTACCCTCCGGTGTCTTGAAATCACCTTCTTTCTTCTTGTCGCCCTCCGGTCGAATACCGAGAGCGATTTTGAATGTTCGAAAGATCTTGCCCTCGTTAAGCAAGTGCAGTACGCGGTCAGCTTTTTCGATGATCACCTCATCGGCAACCGGGAAGTCGCCGGCTTGCAGCAATGTCGGCGCCAGCAAGACAAGAGGCAATAATCTGGTGGTTAGTCGTTTCATATTTCTAGCGTAGCAAACCTCGGCTTGTCGGAAAATGGCCCATATCACACTAAGCCAGCCCTAGACGTTTCGACCGACTATCCAGCCGATCGCAAAACCGATACCGCCAGCGACGACCGTATAGTACGGCAGGTAGCGAAAAACACGGTCGGGGAAAGCCACGTCTGTAAACATGTCATTGAGGTTGATCGAATAAGCGTAGTGCAGGTAGAGGGAAAGACCGAGCGCGGGAATTGCATATCCAACGATGCCCAACGGCAATCGTTTGCCCGACCCAGCCCAGCGCCCAGCACCCAGATACAGCGCCACGCCAGATAGCAAGACCAGCAGTACGAGCGGTATCAGATTGCGCAGAACGTATGGCCCGCCCTGCTGAACGTCGTTGAACCAGAACGCCGCGGCAACTGACACAAAAATAACCGGCAGCAATCGCAGCAAGACATATTTGCCTGTATTGCTCGTCATCCAGGCTCCACGTCGGTCAATAACGGTATTTGAATTTTGGTTCCGGGTGTCACCTTATGCATATCGACACCAGGGTTATATTGCCGAAATAACCAAATCGGCACGTCGTATTTTCTAAGCGCCAGTATCCAGATCGAGTCGCCGGGCTTGATCGTATGTTCGGTCACACCGCTAATGACGTGGCGCTGGAAAAAGCTGTCCTGCTGAGCACGATGATAAGCGATTCGCCTTTCCTCAAAGAGCTTCGCGTCGACCGTATTCAGGTCCAGCTTGATACGCCGACCGATTGCAACGGGTGTCTTAAAGGCCATACCGTTTAAATCCCGTAAACGCTGAGTCTTTATCTCCAGCCAGTCACCGTAGTGGCCGAGCGTTTCGAGTGCCTGCACCTCAACCGTCTTGTCGGCCGCAACACTGTAATCACTGGGGTCGGACAATAAGGACGTCTGAATAGTGCCGAGCAGCGATGACGCCATGTCGCTGACCATGGCTCCGGGTGTCATTTCGGCAACTTCGATCTCAGCTTCCGCTACAACAGGTTCCGGCACGACCACGGGCGCGGCCGCAACGCTCGCTACTACAGGTGCCGGGCCTGCAGCCGGCAAGCGCAGTTGCTGACCGGCCCTTATACGGTGACTGCTACCGAGGCTGTTCAACGCTACGAGGGTTGATACGCGCGTATCGTAGGTCTCGGCAATCTCTGACAACGTATCTCCTCGTGCAACCCTGTGAAACATATCTGGCAATTGCCTGGTGAAGACAACGTCGCCAGGGAGCGATGCCAGTATTTCAGACAGTGGTCGAGAGGTATCGCCTGCTGGATAACGCAATTCGTAGCCCTTCGGAAGATATTTGCTTTCCTGCCAGACGGTCGCCTGCAAAGCAGGATTGTGTTGCGCCAGTTTTCGAGGCGTTGTGCCCAGTGCCTTCGTCAGGCCTGGCACTGACACATAGCTCGGCAAACTCGCAACCGCATAGTCAGTCGGATTTTCCGCGATCAGGCCCGGGAAATAGGCACCGACATTTTGATCCACTTCCTTCGCCGCAAGAAATGCGACGTAGAAGTTTCTGGAAGCAAAACCAAATGTCCGACCGTTGTATTTCCTCAGGATATCGACGTAGGCCGTATCACCGTATTTTCGCATCGCTCGACGCACGCCACCGAGACCATGATTGTAGGCTGTGATCGCCATCGGCCAGTTGCCGGTGATCGAATAGTTGTAGGCCATCAACTGGCCTGCCGCGCGCGTCGCCGCGAACGGGTCATTGCGTTCATCGACAACGTGATCAACCCGCATGAAGCGGCGACCGGTACTGCGGGTGAACTGCCAGATACCGGAAGCGCCGACGTGCGAGCGGGCATCAGGATTATAGGATGACTCAACGTGCGGGAGCGCCGCTATTTCGATGGGCACATTCAGTGCCTGGAATTCCCTGTTCACATGATCGCGCCACCGACCCGATCGTTGTAGTCCCTCGCGAAACCGATCCTTGAGTCCCTGTTGATATCGAATACGACCTGCAGCACCGCTCAAGGTCTGGTTACTGACGCCAGCCGGCCACAACGCCAGAACGCGTGATTCTTCGGCGGTCAGCTTGTCTCGCTTTCCTGAAGCCAGCGATCTTAAGACCGACTGCAAAGCCTTGCGCTGCTTCTCGACGCGCCGTTGTCGATCTCGACGACTTAAGTTCTCCGGTATCGCCAGGCGGTCGTAGACAATCGCGAGATTGCGATTGTCGTGCAATACGCCCTCATCATTTGCGTACCTGGTGAAGACGTCGATCCAGAAATCGACATCAGATTGCAGTTCAAGCGGCTGCGGAAAGGTCTCGTCAGCGACAGATGAGCCGAAAAAACTCAGGGATATCAGTAATAAAAGAGGTTTTGAGCTTGTCATTTATATTAATTCAAGTTTCAATCGTACATTATTGATTACTTCACAGAAAAATTCATTCAAATGCCGTATTTTTGGTGCGCTATGTGCACATTTCGACGACCATCTGACAGG
>Ga0164320_10000627_pt1 | contig 11951 bp, 11 predicted proteins | sample GuaBasSediGuay11_FD_113736 | JGI IMG/M metagenome (GOLD analysis project Ga0164320, IMG submission 113736) | Subseafloor sediment microbial communities from Guaymas Basin, Gulf of California, Mexico - Guay11, Core 4567-28, 0-3 cm | ecosystem: Environmental > Aquatic > Marine > Hydrothermal...
CCAACAAACACGAGCCCCATTAAGACCGCGACAATGCCGACAATTTCGATTCTTTCCGATTTAATCACGAATCTCCTATGTCCGCTTTGGGTCAAAAGCAGCCGCTCAAAACAGACTAAATTCTAGCATCTGAGTGGCTGGTATTGGGGTATACCGGACACTCGCCACTCGGAATATCCGGGGATGCGAGTGGCTGCTTTCGGCTAATAGCGGCCGCTCAAGTTGTTACCAATTCTCTGAGTTGAGGTAGTCCTCGAGACAATCGAGCGGGATTCTAGACAGAAATCGCTAAGATCAACGCATTCCGTATTCAGTTACTGGACGAACCCGAATTCATAGCAATCCGCAAACAAAATGGGTGACGTTACAGAGACCAGTAGAAATTCGGCGATGAAATACTACGGCTTGCGAAATTTTAGCGTCATGCGATTGGATTCGCCGATCGCCTGCATCTGCGCTCTTAGTTCCGGATCGTCCTCGCTGGTGTTCAGACTCGGCGGCAGTCGCCAGACCGAGTCTTCCGTCGCGGGTTGATCTTTGGAATTGGCGTGCATGTCGGAATCGGCAACCAGTTCAAATCCGGCAGCTTCCATCATGTCTATGACGTAACCTTTCTTCAGGTAAGCATTCTCTCCTTGAGCCCAGTCATCCGACATGTTGTCGCGCGCGTGATGCTGCACGATGCCGACAAGGCCGCCCGGTTTCAGTGCGTCGAAAGACTCCCGTAATGCCTCTGACAAATAACCACCTTTCGATTCATTTGACGCCATGCCGTGCAACGCACGGATGAACAGGACCGCGTCCGCGGTGCCATGAATCGATTCGGGAAGGCTTCCGTGAAAGTATGCGGAGACATCCGCGCTGTCGTCGGTACGCCAGCTTTCGGCTTCTGCTGGCCAAGTTTGCACCCACGCCTTTGCCTCGGCAATATCCTCGTCAGTGGTGCCCTCGAACGAAGACCTCAAGTCTAGCGCGTAGTCCATGCCGATCAGATGTCCGTCAGCGCCAAGGTATGGCAGCAGGATTTTCGTGTACCAACCACTGCCGGGCAGGGATTCGATCACCGTCATGCCGGGCTCGATGCCCAGGAACTGGAGTGTCTCCCTCGGACTTCTGTATTTGTATCGCTCGCGCGCCTGTTCCGACTGTGCGGCGAGGATTTCGTCCAGTCGATCCGAATCAGATGCCCGGATGGGGGTTTCCGGGGCTATCAGGATTAACGCAGTCGCTAGCAAAGCAAATATCGACTTGCCCATTTTTTTATCCGCCGTCATTAGTGAGTTTTTTGAAAGATGTTCCACAGGTCCCAGAAAATGCCCTTATCGTCTTCGTCCGACATCATACGGTACATACTGGCGAGCAGGTGCTACGTCCGCTTTGGGTCAAAAGCGGCCTCTCAGCACTTTAACATCTGAGCGGCTGCTTTCGGCCAGTAGCGGACGTCGATGAGAGGAGCATTGTATCAGTTGCAAGTAAAATCGTTATCCCCCAACGGCCTACAATGGTCAGCCCAACCATGAGTACGCCAGTATTCAACCAGGTTAACGTCAACCACCAACTTCTTGAAACCGGGTAGCATTCTGACCTCGCGTAACATCGGATACCAAAGCGCACCAAATCGAACAGTCGTAAACCGCGCCTCTTCCGACATGACTTGTAGCGAGAATGCAGCATCACCGTAGTATGCAGCGAGCAAGGAAATGTCGTGATATTTGCTCGGCCAATGCGTGTCCGTATCGGCATAGACAGCTTTGATAATTGACAATGCTTTCTCGGTCGAATCGAAGTCGCGCAGCACCGGAAGATAGAGTGCCAAGGACGCGGTGCCAGATTTCGGAAATGCGCTAATCGCGGCCTTAATCGCCACCGGATCATGTTCATTCAATGCAATCAGATAATTCAAACTAACGCGCTGGAATCCAGATAGCTGATTTGCAATTTCTTTCGCCTCTGCATACCGTTCCCGGGCCAACTCTACGTTCGCGCGCAACTCACCGGCCCGACCGGGAACACTTTCAATAGCATCATGTTTTCTAAATGTATTTTGTGCGCTTGTTGAGCGGCCGGCACGCATCAACATGTTGGCATAGTTGGAAAGAGTGTTCCGATCAGTGCGCAGCGACAACGCCGTCAGATAGAATTCCTCACTGCGAACCCAATCCATACGCGCGTAATTTACCGTCGCCAGTAGGGTGTTCGCGTACGCGGAATCCGGATCGAGCTCGACCGCTTTAAGCAGAATTGGAATAGCGCGGTCAAGTATCGTCGGCGCCTCTTCCGGAGGTGCAATCCACATTGTTGCTCCAATGGTGAGGCCGAGTGCCGCCCACGCCGCAGCGTAGCTTGGATCCAGTTCGATCGCTCGCTCGAATGCCCGGATTCGTTCATCCAAGTCCCCAAATACTGAAGCCTGCAAACCCTGCAAATAGATTTCATAAGCTTCAACGTTTCGTGTGCCGGCACCCCTGAAGGAATTTACGTCACCGACGCCTAATCTCACGCCGAGCGCGCCCGCAACTGCCGAAGCAATTTCCTCCTGGATCGCGAATATATCCGTGAGCTCCCGGTCGTAGGTTTCGGACCAGTAATGATAACCATCGACAGCATTTATAAGCTGTGCGGTGACTCGAATTCGATTGCCATCCTTTCGGATACTACCCTCCAATATAGAATTGACATTGAGGGCCTTTGCGATCGTTAGGATGTCATCGTCACGATTCTTGTATGAGAACGAAGATGTTCGTCCTGCCACTCTCAGACCATCCAGCCTCGTCAGCTCGTTGAGTAATTCTTCTGCAATACCGTCTCCAAAGTACTGTTGATCCCCGTTCGGGCTCATATCGGCAAATGGAAGGACAGCGATAGACTGCTCCTGCACTATTTCTTTTTCATTGAGTGCCGGGACGTCGATTGCCGTTGGTATTTTTCCCCAGAGAGTTGCGGCAGCGACGAATAGCAACGCACCGATTAGCGCATAGTCCAGCTTTCGATCGCCAGACTGGCCGGCAGTCGCGCCATCAGATTGGGTTGCTCTAATTCCGTCAGGGGTCAGTTCAAACGCCCACGCAAAAAGAATTGCAATAGGAAAGCCAATTGCAAGGAGAAGCACAACGACGGTCTCAAACCACTCAGGCAGATTCAGCGGCGTATTCACCACCTACACCACCTGTATTATCAACCAGGCGGCAACAACATAAGTTGCGGCCACGCGGAATACGTTGCGACGCCTGAGCTCACTAAGGAACGACAAATGGCTCCTCCTGTAATGACTGCTGGAAAATTGTACTTAAGTTATGCTAAGAACTCTCGCAAAAAGGCACACAGGGAGGTGAATTGCAGCCAATCGAATGGCCGCTTCGGGTTGTGACCTCAACCGGTCGATGCAACACCTACACTCTATCACTAGAGAAGGAGGTGTTGCATCGACCGGTTGAGGTCACAGGGTATACCGGACACTCGCCACTCAATTCACCGGCAGCTTTCGGCCACAAGCGGTCACTCCGAACACGAAGTTACTCGGGTTCCGCGTGACTATCGGGAAAAAAGGGGTCGAACCGAATTAATTTGAAAGTCGGTTCGACCCCTTTATTTCGGTTAATTAATATGTCCCTGGTTCGAGTCCGGCTCCCCGAGACGAACTCCCCAGCGACGGGCCTTGCATATCTGTTGTCTCTTTCACTAAAGATCAATTCGCGCCGATCCCCAATGCACTGTCATACCTGGCGGGCGAATTGGGATTCGAGTCCGGGTCGGGGCGCCAAACATCAAAAGGCCCCGTAAAGGGACCCTTGGTGTTCGATCCAATATCACTTGGATTCAGCGAAGGTGAAACCTTTGTCCTCTGCCAAGGTACGCAGGCCTTCCTGAATGACTTCGTCCAGACCTTTTTCATCAGTGTCGGCAAGTCTGGCACGTTCCTTCTTGATGTAATCCTGACGCTCGCCTGCCAAAGACTGGATACGGCCCTGGACTACTGCACGCTGATCGGCTTTCTCCTCAACGTAGGCGGCACGCTGTTCAGTTTCCATCTCCTGCATTTCTGCCGGCAGGTCTTTAACAGCGACTTCTTCCAGCGCTTTGCCGGATTCCACGGCATCAACCAGGTCCCAGGACTCGCTTCGGTAGAGCGGGCTGGCTTTGGACGCAGCGCGACTGGCCATCGCCGGAGCACTCATGTTTGCAACCAAATTATCCTGCTCGATCTGGTTTTCGCGGGCAGCAACGCCGTCTTGGCCAAATGCTACGTAGGTATCGTTCAGCGCTTTGTTGAGGTCAGCGAGCTCCTGATCCATTGGAGTCGCAATATTTGCGACGGCAGCGGCATCCTGGTTGATGCTGGCAAAAATACCATTCGTTGACGTGGCGACTTGCCGCCATCCTGTAGCGTCGCCGTCCGATTCGTTACCGCAATAAATGGTGTTGACAGTAATTCCGTTACGAATTGCTGCTTCGGTTGCCAGAAGCACGGGAAGTTGCGGATCCTGATGAGCGCCCTCATTACCAGCGACGAAAATCACACGCAATGCGTCAGGTTCGCTGCTCCACGACAAATCATTTACTGCCGTTTGCACTACACGGGCGACATATTCATCGCCGCCGTTGGTAGTGAATTCAAACAGCGTTTTGCTAACGGCATCGAGATCGCTGGTAAACGGCAGATCGACTCGAACAAAACCGGACTGAATTCCATATTCAGGGTCGCCGTAGCTCAGGATGGCCAGGCGAAGTTCCGGTTGCGGCTGTGCCCTGCCCAGCTCGTTTACGATGTCCCAAAGCCTTTGCTTGGCGGACTCTATGAGGCCATCCATCGAGCCGCTAACATCAAGCGCGATGACTACATCAATTTGGCGCGGTCCGGCCTCATGCTTCTGCAAAGAATCGGCGTTTGCACTGCCAAAAACTAACAGCGCGAGCAAAGCGAATATTGTGGATTGCCATTGATATCTGTTTTGTGACTTCAACATTTGTGTTCTCCTTTATCCAGTCCGTTGTGGATGGCGATAAGGAGAGTTTGCTGAAGAACCTCGATATATTTGAGGCGTATCTACGTAAATTTCTGCATTGAAAATTTACAATTAATTTACACGGATAGCGGCAGATGAAAAGTCACCTGAACCAACCAGAATATTTCGATTCATGAAAGAATCACTGCGATGAATGCGACGTACATGATCGTCAGCGTGATCCAGTACAAGATCGGTTTTTTGTTATCAGACTTTTCTATAGTCATATTGTATTCCCCTGGTGTCATAAGGTCGTCCCAATGTCCTGTATGAGAAGGCTAAAGGGACGCCCTGCCGGGGTCTTGGCAAAAGGCCGCAAACTTTGGTCATTTTGATTCTGGCTGTTCGGAAGAGGTGAAAAAAGATGTGGCCTGCTTCGGCGAAGCCTCCAATGAGAGTCTTGCTAAAGGTACTCGCGGCTGTCGCGTCGAACTCTGTTGTACAACTCACTCCGGATCTCTTTAATGGTGCGCTCGAATTCCGGATTGGTACGGACGGAATCAAAAAGCGCCGACTCAAGAACACGAATCTCCAGGCCTACCGGCGACAGACCGTATGACAATGCAGCCCATTCCATCGCCTTTTTTGCGTCGCCCCGCCAGGCATAGTCCACGGCCAGATCCTCGTAGGTAATCACTGCCGAGAAGCCACGTTCCTTCAGCGAATCATCGCGGACCTCTTCGAGGACTTCGTCGACAATCGTCCTGGCCTCAAATTGCCGGCCTGCCGCTGCAAGACAAGTCGCTCGAAGTACCCGGTGCGGCCCGAGTGAGAGACCGGCGCATCGCTCCGCACGGCCACTAAGCAGTAACGCCCGCGCCTCAATTGCCCGGCTGCGCGCCAGACTTGGCTCAAGCGCTGTAGCGACCTTTGCCTCCTCAATGGCAATATCGTACCGACCGAGGTGAAGCGACAATTCTGCAAGGGCAATGCGGCGTCCTGGTGCCAGTGGATCGAGTTCTACCGCCCTGCCAGCCTCGGAGAATGCCTCCTCTATCTTTCCCTGTTCGGCAAGCAATCTGGCACGCCAACTGGGAATGCTTGCAGCATTGGGTTGCAACCTTGCGGCATGATCAAAGTCGGATGCGACGTCAACGGCGGGTCGACCGATCAATGCGCCCAAATAACCTCGTGCCGCGTAACCGGCCGCCAGATTCGAGTCGAGTTGTATTGCGCGTTCCGACATTGCCAGTGATTTGGCGGCGAGTGTGTAGCCGTCGATACCAACGTCGTAGCGATAAAAAAGTGCCAAAGCATATGCCGAGCCAAGATCCGCGTAGGCTGGAGCATGTCTGTCGTCGAGTTCCAAAGCCTCGGTAAATTTATTGATCGCCTTGCGAAGTCCCTCCGGCGTGCGTCGACCCAGCCAGTGTTTGCCATCAAGATATACTTTCTGTCCCGGTCCAAGCTCGATGTAGGACCGCAGGATCGGTTGCTGAATACCCGGAATCGTCATGACGACTCTGCTGGTCGCCTGCCGGGCAACATCCACCTGCAGCGCGATGAGATCATCGAGCTTGCCACGGAAGCTCTGCGCCCAGATGTGCGCGTCGGTTTCTGCGTTGATGTGTTGCAGCGTGATGCGCAGGCTGTCGCCGTCCAGACGAATCGATCCTTCAATGACATGCCGGACGCCAAGTGCTGTAGCCAATTGCGGAACAGTCAGGTTTTGACCGCTAATTGACTCGACCGAGTGCCGCGAGATGACTTTCAGCGGCGCGATCTGGGCCAGGTGCGTAATGATTTCCTCCGTAATGCCCATACCGAGATAATCGTAGCCGGCATCGCCTGTCAGGTTGTCCAATGGCATTACAGCAACAGAGTCGACGTAGACAACCGCAGCATTCGGTGCAACTGCCTGAGCACCCGGCCTGAATTGCAACCAACTAAGTCCAATAATGGTAACGGCACCCACCGCGATGGCGATTCGGAATACGGAAATTCCGGATTCGCGTGTATCGTTTGCCTCCTGATCCGGATGCACTGGCGAATCGGTTCGCTGGATTGCCGATTCAGGAACGATGTCGTATGACCATGCCAGAACGATTGCTATCGGATAGCCGAGCAACGTAACTGCGACAATGAAAGTGACAAAGTCAGGGGGCAGGTTTAGCGCGGGGCCTATAACATCCGCTGCCTGGATAACTGCGAAGCCAACAATTCCATAGACCATAGCAACACGAATTACCTTGCGTCGCCTCAGCTCTGCAAAGAAATCGTCCAATCTATGTCTCGAATCCCCCATTTTTCGACCCCGATGATTGACACTTCAATTCGGGTCCCCGGGCACGATCCGTGCGGCCTGAGGAAGCTCACAATGATATTTTAGCAGTTATTGATATATTGAACTGGGATTGAGTGGCTTTTTGCGGAATTGGGATTCAGAATTATTGTGCAGCGAAAAGGTCAGGTACCTCTAATTCGATAACGCGCATTGCGGCAAGGAAAATTATCATTGAAATCTGAGACTGATTATCTAATTATCGGATGCGGTGCTTCGGCGATGGCTTTCGCCGATGTGATACTGGATGAAACTGATGCGACCATCACGATTGTCGACCGACGTAATGCACCTGGCGGGCATTGGAACGACGTATATCCGTTTGTGAAGCTACATCAGCCATCTGCCTTTTACGGGGTCGCATCTCGTGCACTGGGTCGGGACAGAGTCGACCAGTCCGGTTTCAACAGTGGTTTCTATGAATTGGCATCCGGAACCGAAATCACCAACTATTTCCACGAAATTATGCAGGACAAGTTCTTGCCGACGGGTCGCGTCGAATACCATCCAGTAAGCGACTACATTGGCGATGGCGAGTTCGTTTCCCTTCTTTCCGGAGAGCGCCACCAGGTTGAAATAAGAAAGAAGTTGGTCGACAGCACCATGCTCGACATGCAGATTCCGCTGACGCACAAGAGATAATTCGAGGTCGCTGATGGCATTGTGTGCATTCCACCAAACGACTTAACCCGGGCAGCACCTGACTATGAGCATTTCACAATTCTGGGGGCCGGCAAGACAGCTATCGACACCATCGTTTGGTTGCTCGCACACGGAGCGCCGCCCGAGCGTATTTCCTGGGTACTGCCACGAGATTCCTGGTTGTTTAATCGCGCCTACTTTCAGCCTGGCAATGCCTTCTTTACAGAAACGGTAGGTGGTATTGCGCAGCTGTTTGAGAATGTCGCCGCAGCGAATTCGATAGAAGACTTGTGTTTGCGTATGGAAGCGACGGGCCACTGGCTGCGACTAGATAGCGAAGTATGGCCCGGCATGTTCCACGGGGCCACTGTCAGCGAGGGGGAGCTGGAACAACTGCGACGAGTACCCAACATAATTCGTCAGGGACACGTTCAACGCATCGAGTTAGATAAGATTTATCTGGACAAGGGCACAGTCATTTGTGAGCCGCGAACGCTATTCATTGACTGTACAGCGAGGGGAATCGCGCCAGGAATTGGAAACCAGACCCCTGTATTCAGCGAAACCAAAATATCGTTGCAAATGGTGCGGATGTATCAACCGACCTTCAGTGCCGCGCTAATTGCGCATCTCGAGGTCAACGTACAAGACCTTGCCACGAAAAAGAAAATGACTCAGGCAGTTCCGATGACGGACACAGCCGAGGATTGGGTACGCGGCCAGGTTGCAAGTATGTCGAATCAATACACCTGGTCCCAGGATAACGATCTACCCACATGGCTGGCGGACTGCCGTCTCGATTTGCTCTCAAAAATGGTCCGCAGTGCCCGCGAAGACGACACTGACAAACAGGCCATAATTTCCAGTTTGCTGGAAAATTCAGGCTTAGCTCTGCAAAACGTTCAGCGTTTGGCTGCAATGACCCCTGCAAAGAGCGGTTAATTCGGGACACTCAAAAAGCAATCTTGTTCGCAGGATCTGCGTACAAAACTCAACTGGCCGAATTAAGAAGCAACTTCAATTGGATTTTCAGGTTCGCTTTTTATCGAGCCAAAATGCCACCGCCGCGAACAAGAAGTATGACGTCAGCGCTGAAATCGCAAGTACCAACTTGCTGTCACCTTGCAGGGGACCGAAGATGTTCGCGACGTTCACTAACAGGAGCAAAATCACGAATATGCCCATGCCGTATTTTCCTATCAGCGAAGTTGATGTTGTTGATCTCAGATACAGCCAGACCGCCGATAACAACAGGATAGCCTCCACAGCGTAAGTCGCGATTGCATTATTCCAGAGCCCGAATCCAAGCTTGAATGATGTGTCGCTCCAGAGAGGGAGATCAGGCGTATGCACGGCCAGGTCCAGAAGCCAGTGCGAGAACACGGCCAAAGCGACCACCAGTGCCACTGACTTGTTTTTCACAATGCCCCAGCGGAACAATACGTACGCTGCTCCAGCCCATAACAATGAAGCTAGCAAGCTGTGTGTATAGGGCATGTATACCAATTCGAAATGTGTGGACTGGGTGAAATTTTCCACGATATTCATGTGTTCAATTCCGAGCAGAACGAACGGAAAAAACAGGATATCGACGAATTGCACCGCTAAGAACAAAACGCCAAGAGAGGCTCTCTTTTCAAACGTCTTCAATACCAGGCTTGCAGCATAGTGGCCGACAAACATCGCTCCCCCTTGTATGTGAGATTCGTTATCAATCCCGAGTTGCAAACCAGGTCGGGCCGCTCATCAGTCACACAAAATCCACTCTTTATATATTGGTAATAATTCTGCTTTGGAATGCCACTTTATTATCAGGAATGTGATGCCTTGAGCAGCCAGTTTCTTGCCTCATCAACGTCCAAAAACACGCGGCCCGGGAGACCGCGATTGGAAAGCACCGATTCAATAAAGAATATGGTCCTGTAAGCCTCGGGATTCAGTTCGACCCAGGCGATGCGGAATTTTTCGTCAATCTCCAGCCGCTCAAACAGGTCTGCCATTTCAAGCGCATCATAAGTCTCGATCGGCACCGTAGTTTTTGCGATGCCCAGGACGTTGAAGCACTGGTTTTTCTGGCATTCGTCTTTTACCTGGCTCCAGAGCGTCTCAGCAAACTGATAGCTCTTCTCGCCATCTGAGAGGACCTTAATGTGGTCACCCTCATGCGTAACGGTTATCTGACCTTTCACATGCCCCCCCCGGCTCGCCTACCTGACCAGCAATGCCTGCCAGTACGCGTTTGTCATTAGCTTACATATCAATCCTGAGTCGAACCCCATCGACCTCGCAATTCGACAAACCACCAGCTTTAGTATAGTTGCTATTGTTGTGCATCGTCATGATTGCGACACGCATAATTGTCTTTTTATTCTTATTATTTAACTATTTATGAATATTTCTTAATCTATTTTCTAATCTACTATTTCCAACATCATGTATTCAGCAATGATCGAAATCCGTTCGGATTACTCCTCAGCCTTACTTGCACACTCAATACACAATACCGTAGTCGGATCGAACTCGAGTCGCTTCGGATTGATCTGCTCCTCGCACGACTGGCAAAAACCGTAGTCACCGCTCTCGATACGAGCCAGCGCAGCAGTAATCTTTCGCAGCATCAGGTCACGCCGTCGCCCGGAGGCCTGCGCCATCTGCTGAGCCTGCATAGCATCCATGCGTGAGAGCCGGCCTACGCGGGCCTGATCCAGCTCAACGACCTGCGCGGAGTCTTCGCTCTCGGCTGTCGCCGTCTCAAGCTCCTCGCGCAGATTGAGCAGCCGTTCGCGCATTTCAGAGATCACTAAATCAGCCACAGCCTTGTCCGGCTTTCGCTGATTTGATGGCCACTGCTTTTTGGGAGATTTTCATTTGTTCAGACAGGCAGGCATTTGTTCGGTTCGAGCCGAAACTGCCGCTGCTCGAAAGTACCCCGGCGTTTTGTGCTGCCTGACCGCTGCTGTTACGCCTTCTTCTTTGGCGTCGGCACCAGGTTTACGCGGCCGCGTTTTCCCATGCGACGTTCATTCAACTGGCCTACAACCTCTTCGACCGCCTCGGTTACTGCCCTCAGACTTCCCTGGCGATAACCCTGGATTATATTCGGGCCCTGGGAGATTACATAGTTGTACCAGTTCTTACCTTCTGTACCTGCCGGCGCATCCGAGCGTTTGATCGAAACGATACCGTAGGGTTTTACCAATACTGGGGTTTCTTTTTCTTCTGCCACTTTTAAGTCACCTGCAGGTCTTCAAGCCCGCCAGATTAGTATTTGGCAGCGCTCGATTTCTAATTTAGTTTCATGGAAATGGCCCGACAGCTGCTGTTGCTGCCACCGAACCCACCACTCCCATTGCCGGGCCTCCTCTTCGGGGTTTGCCACATGCCAGAGATAGACATAAGGAGTGGTATTGGGGCGCATTATATCCTTAATCGCCCGCAACCGGAAACAAATCGAGCGATTGTGTCCTGACGCTCAGAATACGGACAGTCGCCCCAACACCGCCTGCCCAGGCCGGGCACCGTCTACGAGCGCGCCATCGCGGACCACAAACTGGCCATTTACGAGTACAAACTCCACACCCTCCGAGTAACTCAGATCATTCTCAAAGCCCGCCGTATCGATGATGTGTGCTGCATCGAATATGGTGATATCGGCGTCACTACCAAGCTGCAGCCGGCCTTTGCGCTTCATCTGCGGCGCAATCTCTGCGAGCCGGTCGGCTGGCATCAGCGTAATTTTCCGTAGCCCATCCATCAACGGCAAGACACCTTGCTCGCGGACGTAGCGACCGAGAAACCGCGAAAATGTCCCCGCGCTGCGTGGGTGTGCTCCAGGAGCGTAAGGCATGCCGTCCGAGGCCACCATCACTCACGGATCTGCCATTACGGCCTGAATCCACTCGGGCTTCATCATGTGGATGATGAGAACACCGCCCTCTTCCCGATACTCATTAAAGGTCTTCTCGGTAAGTCGCTCACCCGTATCCTGCCACTGCAGGTCCTCGTACGAAATTCTCAGGTTCTCC
>Ga0164320_10000628_pt1 | contig 11938 bp, 12 predicted proteins | sample GuaBasSediGuay11_FD_113736 | JGI IMG/M metagenome (GOLD analysis project Ga0164320, IMG submission 113736) | Subseafloor sediment microbial communities from Guaymas Basin, Gulf of California, Mexico - Guay11, Core 4567-28, 0-3 cm | ecosystem: Environmental > Aquatic > Marine > Hydrothermal...
AACAATATTCCCCAGATATGATTCCAGGGCAGCGTCACGATAATGTCCTCCGAACGCCCAGTTGGCAGAAGGAACAGCATCTTTACCAATCTGTAATTCCTGTTTTTCACTTATGAGCATTAACTCCCGTTCACCTGTAACCGGATTGATTGCACATGAAATTATGAGAATAATAGAGATAAGGAAAATTAACTGTTTTAACACTGATGTGAGCATAATCATAATATACACCAATTTTGGTATAACCGAATTACAGATAGAAATAATGAAATTTTCTTACTATCATTATAGCTGTATAGTTAATGCTATATAAGTTGATAGATAAATGCATTGTAAACCATTAAATAATTCCATTCAACCAGAGAGGGCATTAAAGGTTTGATGAATTGTGAACGACAAATATATAGAGATAAAACATATAGTTGATGTAATATGGATTTTATGTGATTATTGAATAACGCTATATAAATATGAAGGTGTTATGAAAAAACAGGGGAAGTCCACAGATGAAATGAGCAAAACAGCATCTCAGGTATACAGAGTTTTACTGATTGAAGATGATAGTGCAAGCCAAATGGCCTTACAGCCTCTTGTTAAGGAAGAGAACGTTGTCTGTGATTATAAATTTGCAGGTTCTGTCTCAAAAGCCAGAAAGATTTTAGACTCTGAAAAATTTGATGTCGTGATTACTGATTATTTGCTGGGTGACGGCACGGTGTTTGATATTTTTGAGTTGCTGACCGACACACCTGTCATTGTTGTAACAGGCAGCGGTAATGAGGAGGTTGCTGTAAAGGCCATGAAAGCCGGTGCTTACGATTATATAGTGAGAGATCCTGAATCTAATTACCTTAAGGTGCTTCCGTTAACCATAGAAAATGCTATCAAGCGTAAGAAATCAGAAGATAAACTTCGGATACTTGATTCAGCTGTTTCAAATGCCAATGATGCCATCATAATACTGGAAGCTGAACCGGGCAAGATGCGAGGCAGGAGAATCTTATATGTAAATGGAGCATTCACGAGAATGACCGGATATACTTTTCATGAAGCTACAGCAAGTACCCTGCGAATGTTGAGAGGTCCCAAAACAAGCCTTGCCGCATTAGATAAAATACGTGTAGCGCTTGAACAGTTCAAACCTGTTAGAGTTGAACTCGTTAATTATCGCAAGGACGGTTCCGAGTTCTGGGTAGAGTGTAATATTGTGCCATTGGCCGATAAAAACGGATTGTTTCATCATTGGGTATCTGTTCAAAGAGATATTACCGAGAGAAAAAAAGCTGAGGAAGAGCGTGAAGGGCTAATGAAGGAGATAGAGGCCATGAATGCAGATTTAACAGAATTAAACCAGGAACTGGAGACTATAGGAGTTGAAAGGACGATGAGTCTCATGGCATTGACGGTGGCTGACCGGATTCGCAATCCTGCTGCCATGATTGGAGGCAGATGTAAAAGAATGCTCAACAATAATAATATTTCCCCTGATATGAAAGAAGGTCTGGGAAATATAATGGAAGGGGCTGAAAAGCTGGATAAGATCGTAAAAGATTTTGAAACACTTCTTAACGAACGACAATACAAGTTTAAATATGAAGATCTTAACAGGATAGTTGAAAAGGTTGTGTCTGTTATTCATAAAGAAGCTAAAGTTAAGGGCGTAGAAATGAAAGTGACTTTCTCAAATGGATCTTTAAGAATGAAAATGCACAAGGACCTTATGAGGGTAGCTGTTTTTCATCTTATAAAAAATGCCTTTGAAGCTACATCAGAGGGTGGCAGGATAACAGTCAAAACATTCAAGGATGGGGACAAAGTTATTCTATCTGTCTCGGATTCCGGGTACGGAATCCCGGAAGAAGATGTTGAGCATGTTTTTCGACCATTTTTCAGTACAAAGGAGCGAAGATTTGGAATGGGTCTTCCTCTGGTCAAACAGATAGTTTCTGAACATCTTGGCAACCTGCTTATTGATAGCGAATCGGGAAATGGCTCTACATTCATAATGGAATTCCCTACGAGTTGGCTGGATAACAATCCGTATGACAGGTAAGATCATATGTCTGTCGATATCTAATTTATAGTGTAACGATGCAGGTAGTAGTTTATTAGTTGTCTGAGACAAAAATTGCGCAGGAAACAGTAAATTATCTTTTTATGACGTAAAGTTATAACCTTCCTAATGCAAGTTGAATTTCCGGCAATGCTATTCAATGAATTTACAAAGTCATTGATATGATCGTTATATATAGTTTAATCTGACACAATACAATCTATTATTGTGTGATGAAAATAGAATAGAAAATCTTATATAATACAAAAATGCTTAAAAAACTCGGCAAAAGTATAACAATTGCAAACGCTGTTGCGTTTACAGTCGTAATCCTGGTGGGCGGGATCAGTATTTTCCTCACAAAGGATATTTTACATAATGCGTATAAAATCGAGGAGTTAAGCGGGGATATTATTACGATTGACGACATCCACGCGGATGCGTACCGTTTAGTACTTTCTATGCATCATTTTCTCATAGAGCCTGATGAACTCTATTCTGATGAATTTATCCGTATTATTGATGTGCTGATGAATGACCTGGAAAGATACAAGGCCGAGGAAATTAAGGAATTGCATGAAGATGAAAATCTGGAAATAAAGTATCTGAATACTATGATTGAAGATGTGAAAGGGCTCAGTATTGTAAAAGACATCTTTGAGGAATTTACTATAACCGGTAAATTTGATAGAGACAAGCTTATAGATCTGGAAGAATTTGCCTATGAACTTGAGGATGCGGCAGACATGATTAACAAAATCCACGGAGAGAAGATAACAAAACTGATAGATGTGTCACTGTCCAACATGTGGATTATTTTATTTATTTATCTGGTGTTTATAACCATTGGTGGAATGACAATTTATGGGGGGCATAAGGTTCTTCTGAAAAAGGTCGTAAATCCTGTTAAAGACCTGGCTGCTGCAACTGTAGAGTTTGCGAATGGTACCCTTGATAAGCGTGTTCATATAAAGTCTGAGACAGAAATTGGTCAGCTTTATCAGTCATTTAATGAAATGGCTGAGAAGCTGCAGGAAAATGATGAAATTCTCAGGAAATTTAACGAGGAACTTGAGAGAAAGGTCAGAGAGAGAACATTGGAATTGCAACAGGCCAATGAACAATTGGAAAGAACTCAGATAGCTTTGATAAGAACGGAAAAGATAGCTGCTGTGGGACAGATTGCAGCAGGCGTAACCCACGAAATAAAGAACCCATTGAACTCCCTGTCGATTAACGCTCAAATGCTTTCAAGAGAACTTGCGGAAAAGTTTGGTTCTGAATCTCCATCTTATGAGTCAGCTTCTCTTATACGCTATGAAATAAACAGGATTAACAATATACTTGAAGAATTCGTTAAATTTGCTAAATTTCCGGAACCCCAATTTTTTAATAACAGCATTAATGAGGTGATTACCGAGGTATTCGATCTAATCTCATCCAATGCGAGAGACAATCGTGTAACAATAAAATTATCACTGCAGGATGATATTCCTTCCTTTAGGTTCGATGCACGACAGTTTAAAGAGGTGTTGATGAATCTTTCTGAGAATGCAATTAAGGCGATGAATGCTGGGGGTGAAATAGATATAAAGACTTATATGCAGAATGGAACTGTTATCATAACTGTTACAGATTTTGGCGAAGGCATTCCGGAAAAAAACATGGGGGAAATTTTTACTCCATTCTTCAGCACAAAAGAGGGCGGACTCGGGTTAGGGTTGCCTATTGTCCAGAGAATAATAGAAAGTCATGGCGGTAAGGTCAGTTGTACAAGTACCGTTGGAAGTGGAACATGTTTTGAAATATTTTTGCCAACAGGAATAGGATAAAATTAAAGCATGAAAACATCGATTCTGATTGTTGATGATGAAAAGGTTATAACAGAAAACCTGGCAAGGTATTTATCTAAAAAATATATTGTCTATACAGCGTTCAATGGGCATGAGGCTCTCAAGAAGATTAATGAAAATAGTGATATCGAAGTATTGCTCAGTGATTTAAAGATGCCGGAGATGGATGGCCTCGAATTGCTCGAGAAAATCCAGTCTAGCAGTAATGAGCTAATTACAATTTTTGTGACAGGGTTTTCCACAATTGAGTCAGTGGTAAACGTAATGAAAATGGGCGCATATGATTATCTGACTAAACCGATTGATCTGAATAAACTGCAGATTACTTTAAAGAATGCTATTGAACATAAAAAACTGAAATCTGAGAATATTTTACTCAAACAGCAGGTCAAAGAGAAATTTGACTCATCAACTTTTGTGGGCAAGTCAAATAAAATCAAAGAAATTTTAAATATAGTAAAGCGTGTTGCATCTACTACGGCTACTGTATTGATTCAGGGTGAGAGTGGTACCGGCAAAGAACTGGTGGCGAATTTTATTCATTATAACAGTATGGTAGCTGACGGTCCTTTTATAAAGGTCAACTGTTCTGCTTTGGCTGAGGGTGTTCTTGAGAGTGAATTGTTCGGTCATGAGAAGGGAGCTTTCACAGGTGCTCTTTACATGAAAAAAGGAAGATTTGAACTTGCGGATGGCGGGACACTTTTCCTTGATGAAATAGGGGACCTTTCACCATCGATCCAGATCAAACTCTTGAGGTTTTTACAGGAATCAGAGTTTGAAAGAGTAGGGGGTTCCAAGACTTTAAAGGTTGATGTAAGGATTATTTCTGCAACAAATAAAGACCTTGAAAAACTTGTTGAGTCGGAAACGTTTAGAGAAGACCTGTTCTACCGTTTAAAGGTTGTGTCCTTGGAGGTACCACCTCTCAGGGAGAGGAAAGAGGATATCCCCCTGATAGTTAAATATCATCTTAATAAATTCGAAGAGATTCATAATAAAAAGATAGAAGGCATTTCGTCTGAAGCGATGAAAGTAATTAAATCTTACAATTGGCCAGGCAATATTAGAGAACTGATGAACTGCATCGAGAGTTCGATTGTGATGACAGGTAATAACGAGGTAACTGTTGACAATTTACCGCCTTTCCTTTCACATAAATCCGTTAAACATACATCTGGAAAAGAACCCGAAAACCTGTTTGAAATCGAAAAGAAGGCAGTTATTGATTCCCTGAATAAAACCGGAGGCAATAAGACTGAAGCGGCCAAGAATCTGGGAATCGGGCTTAGGACTCTTTACAGAAAACTTGAATTATACGGGTTGAGGAACTGATTAGAGCTGAAACTTGTTTAAGCCTGATCTAAGATTATTTATATTTTCAAGAACATTATCGTAATTACCCTCAGAGATCTTTCCAGCTGCGAGTAACGTTTTCAGTGTGCCTAGTGATTTAGAAATATTAAGGCAGTTCTCCTTCGTCGATGAAAAATCTGCTCTCAATTTTTCGGTCATATGGTTTAAATCGATCGCCACATCCTGGAATTCATCTTTTTCCCTCAGCGATATGTTTGTGGACAGGTCTCCTTCTGCAATTTTGTTGATATCTCTCGCCATTCTATAAAGGGGACCGGATGAATTTCGGATCATCCATATTCCGGAAAGAATTAACAATATAGTAATAAAGGCAAAAGTTGCCGTATTCACATAGATGAAAAGAGGACCTATTAATTGACTTGTGGATTCCACGTTTATATGAGTGCTCCATATAACAGAGTCAAGTTTTTTTGAGGCAAGAATATTAAATATCGCCACAGCACAGATATTTCCCAAGATAGCAATAATAACGAACAGAACAGAATAACGTATCTGCATGCCTGCATTAATTAGATATTTGCGTCTTCTGAATTTCATAGCATTCCCCTTACTATTTAATGTGACATGACAGGCATAATTTACTGCCCCTGTTGTCTATAACAAGCATATTCTTGTTTTTGGAATAAATATTGTGGCATGTCCCGCAGCCAATATTATCATTGAATAATCTCAATTCTTTATTTAACATGTGTGAAGGTTTATAATCACGCATTTTTCGCATTTGGACCTGTTTATATGAGGTACCAATAGAATGATTAAATTCTTTTTTGAAATGCTTCCATAAGCCAGCGCCCAAAGAACTGACAGGAGCTTTCATGTGTCTGTCATGGCATTCAATACATTCAAGAGACATCTTGTCGATACGGGTATTCTGATTTGTTACTTTATATGATCCTATATGCACATTCTCGAAGACTATGTGTCCTTTATCATCGATTTTGTGACATTCAATGCAGAAGTAAACTCCCTTCACCTGCCGTCTTAAGTAATTATGTTTTGTTTCAAAAAATATAATATCTTCTTTTGGGTGCGCATAATGACAGGTAACACATGCTAATTTCCCTTCTACAAGCGGCATGTCTTTAGGAATGGCCATTGTAGGCAACACACCTGAAGGATGCGACTTTTTGTTTTCAAGTTGTAAATGGCATGAATTACATGTTCTATCGATGGTTGGCTGGAAATTAGAAGGATCATTATTTGAATCATAATGACAATCGATACATTGGTTTTCAGAAAACTGATGAGATTGTCCGGACAAACCATAGACTAACGAACCTGCAACAATAAAAATCAGGCATATGAAAATCAATCTGTTGGTCATAGTTTAATATCGTTTATAAGCGAATTGATCTGATTCTCCATGTCTGAGACTTTTCTTATCGCTGTATCTGTTTCCTTACCATCTTTTGTTAGTGATTTCAGTTCTGTAATTGTGTTATGAAACTTATCAGCCTCTACGTCAAGGGTTCTAATTTTATTACTGTAGTTATCGGTCATTAAATTAAGAGATTCTGCAAAAGGCTGGATTACATCTTTACGTCTTAATATTATCTTGGTACCCAAATCACCCATGCTTATAGATTTTGCAGCCATCTTGATTCTGTAAAGAGGGCCTGCTATTTTGTGTGTGTAAAAAATTCCTAATAGAAACAAGGCAATGGCTGCAAGAACAGAAAAGATAGCACTTATGGTTAAAGTCTTGATCAGGATTATATCGTTAAGTTCAGAGATGATCATTACTATGGCACTATAATGTGTATTCAGAGGCTTATGAATATTCAAGTAAAGTACTAATGCAGATATGGCTGTGCTGGACAGGAGAATGACCAGAAGCATGAAGAGAAAATTTCTTAAATAAATTTTACTGATAACATCTCTGGGCTTCACTGAATACCTCCTTGTCTTAATTTGTTGTGACCTGCCCCCAATCATTGTACCACATTTAAAATCGAACAATCCTGATATCAGGCGTGCGCGATTTATGGAAGGGATTGATCTCGATGGAGTGGTAAGTTTCTATAGAGGATTTCTTGTAGAGCTGCCAACTGACCCGGTTGAAGTAAAGGCACGGATGCTCATTCTACATGATGATAAAGACTGGTATGTAACACCTCAAATGCTGACTTGATTTAAAATGAAAATGAAGAAAGCAGGGATAAAATACGATCTGATATCGTATGAGGAAGCCAACCACGGCCTTACAAATCCGGAGGCTGAAGCGCTGAAAGAAAAATTTAAGGGAATGCGACTTGAGTATAATAAAAATGCTGATGAAAAATCATGGGAGGATATGAGTAAATTTACCCAGACTATTTTTTATAAGTTTTAAGATATGACGTCTGCAGGAAATCCCGCCTCGGCAATAAGAATTATTGCGGTAAAATTTATGGCTTGATTCTATATGACAAGAATAAATATGGAGCAATAATTCGATACAATTTACGGGACAATGCAAGGGATAAGCTGAGGTTGAAATGCCCTAAAATCAGGGCCTATTTAAATAGCATATATCAAATGAGCCTGCAGATTTTAGTTACCGCCGGCTCCACCGGTAGTGCCCATACCACCACCATGACCGCCGCCCCTATAAGCAGGTAAGGTAAATGTTTCGAGTAAATCTTTTCGCGTGCTAACGTCATATTGAGTCATTAATTCTTCTGCAAAATCATTAATAATCGTTTCCTGTCTCTTCCTCAATAACTTACGTTTAATGCTTGCCATTACAGATGGGTTAAGTGAACTATCTATAAACGGGACTCTTTCGGAAAATATTATTATGTGGTATCCAAGATTGGATTTTACAATGTCACTGATTTCGGCTTCTTTTTTTAATGCAAAAGCAGCTTCATCAAATTCAGCTGGCATTTTCCCTCTCTGAATGAATCCCAGGTCACCACCCTTCCATGAAGAACCTTTATCATTTGAATATTTTTTTGCAAGTTCCTTGAAATTATTTCCCTGTTTAATTTCAGCCATAACTTTTTTTGCTTTATCTTTATCTGAAACTAATATATGGCTTATCTTTACCATCTCCGGTCTGTCAAAAGTTTCTTTATTTTCCTTGAAATATAGAACAATTTCGTCATCTCCGATAGGAATGTTCTTATTTAGAAGGTCTGTGAAGAATGCCTCCAGAATAACACCGCGTCTTATAGTTTTTAGTTTCTCTACAACCTTGTTGTTATTCTCATATCCTCTTTTTAATGCTTCCTTGTAAAACAACTCATCTTTAATCATATTGTCAAGTGCCTTTTCCTTGCCTTCCTGACCAACGATCTTTCTCCTCATTTTTGATGGCATCTTTGCTATCTTATCCGAATAATCCTCGAGAGTGATCGTTTTACCGTCTACATTTGCAAGCACGGAGGCCTCGGTTGTATCAGTGGATTTTTCTGTTTTAGCGGAGTTCCCGGAGTCTTCTGAACATCCTGATATGACAAACAGGCCAGCAATGGTTAAAGCAATGAAGAAAGTTTTCTTAAGCATGTTTCTCTCCTTATAATTTATGTATATTTACAACGCTATATAAAGTTGCTAACTGGACAGTAAGCTTTTCATTATCTCCTGCATTTCAGGAGGCATTTCATCACCCTTGCCATAAGTAAGACTGCCCATCTTTTTCTTGATAAATGATGTAGTCATCATGAGCTTCATAGATGTTATCATGTAGTTCTTTTTGAATGCATCTTTTTCATCAAGCATTTCATTGAATTTTTTTGTATAGAATGTCTTATAGCAATGAATAATAGCATGATCTATCTCTTCTAAGGTCATTGTCTTTGGCTTGACAATAGGGTCGATCAGGTTGTATTTCCTGTAATCTTTCACTTCGATGTAATCTTTTAACTCATTATAGATATCCGAATAGGGCCACGGTGCGATCGCGAGAAAATGAGCAAAGTCCGGATTATACTCTATTATGAGTCGCAGGGTATTTGTTATGTTTTCCCTGGTTTCATCAGGGAGTCCGAGAATCATCGAAGTTTCCGTTACGATTCCAACTTCCCGCAGCAGTCGCAATGACTCTTTAGACTCTTCGATGCTGAGATCTTTTTTGATGAGGTCCAGGCTTTCCTGATCCATGGCCTCAATACCCACATATATGTGAATGATTCCTGCCTGTTTGTATTTACTCAGGATATCGCTGTCTCTAATAATATCTTTTGCCCGTGTCTCCATGAGTATCTTCATATCCATATTTTTTTCGATCAGCAGGTCGAGGATTTTTTCCCATCTTTCCCTGTCAGGCGATGGATAATCATCCGTAAACAGCACTACATTGACTCCATATGTCTTATTCAGATGTTCCATTTCCACTACTACATCTTCTGGTGAACGGCCCCTCCATGTCTTGTTCCAGTATTTTTGCTGGGAGCAGAATGTGCATTCATGTTCACATCCTCTTGATGTGCATACAGCTGCAAGACGCGAACCAGGCAGTATATAGTAAGTGTAGTCATCCCAGTCAAGCAGATCCCATCCCATTGGCTGAGCATCGAAGCTATCCATGAATGGCCGTGGTGCAGTTACGATTATCTTGCCATTTTCTTTATATGCGATACCTTTAACTTCTGAAGGAGATTTCCCGCTAGAGAGTGTGTTTAACAATTCTGCTATTGTTATCTCTCCTTCACCCCTCACAATGTAGTCAAGACTGTCAGTTTGAGAAAACATCTCTTCATACATGAAAGAGGGATGTATTCCTCCCATAATAGTTTTTATATTTGGATTGACTGACTTTGCCAGTTCTACGACCTTTATCGCATCCGGGACTGTAGAGGTGAATGATGAAATACCTACATAGTCAGGTTTTGACTCTTCTATCTTATTTTTGATCTCATCATAACCTGCCTTCTTGGTCATAGCATCGTAGATCTCGGCCTCAAAACCGGCCTCTTTCGCAGCTCCTGCAACATACACGAGGTAAAGAGGCATCCAGCTTCCGGCCACCTCAACTACTCCTGCATGAAAGGGGGCTGTTATGAAGAGAATTTTCTGTTTTTGCATGTCATATTATGTTGGATTAATTGATTAAAACCTAATTAATCCCTGTAATAAATGGTTTGAAATTTGTTATGGAATTCGTATGGTTAGCCTGTCTAAGATAACACATTTGGCAGGAACTTTTCCCACTGCATATCGAGGTTGAACCTCGATATCTACCCGTAAACCATTACATATTGCCAGTACGTCCCGGTGCCATATACTATTAGCCCAAGCATATGTTTTATTATAAGAATTTTCTTTCTCGTGTCCTCTGACTCTTCTCCATAGGCACCGCTTTTGTATGTGAGAGTTCTTATGATTCCTGTAACAAGTATAACAACCAGGCTGCCTATTCCTATGAAGAGAAATTCCTTCTTGAATTGGAAGAAGAAGTCTTCCGCTCCTGCAGGTGGAATATATCTGCCTGCCAGAAATACAACCAGTACAGTAGCAAGCCATAATGCCGAAGCAAAATCATGAATGTAAGCGTTAATTACTTTAAACCACTTATTCATTATTACATATCTATTCTAAGTTAGGATTTGATCATCCTCTTGGCTTTGCAAGTATCTCTAAAACTTTAAGGTCCAGAAATCGTTTTGATGCAGCTGAACGAACTACCGTGACTGTATCAGCGCCTCGACCTGTGCCAGCAACCGTAATAATCTCTTCCCCTTCAGGGATAAGCCCGGCATCTACTGCCATCATGATCATCTCGCAACAGACTTTTGCACCTTCCCCAAACCTGCGGAGTGACTGAGCAACAAGAAGGGTTGGATAAACACCGCTGAATTTTTTTGCAAGGGCAGTTTCAAGGCTGTGGGTGATCATTGTGCCTGTGTAGATTTTTGCCCCAGCTGATGTAATCTTCTTTCTTGCATCATCAGTCAACTCTATCGAATTGGGTTCTTTAAATCCATAAGAATGAGTGACTACAACCAGATTGATTTTTTCATCTTTTAATGCTTCCGCAAAGAGCTGACCTGAAGAACCGGTAGTTGTGGCTACTACAACATGATTATAGTTGAATTCAGTTATATGCTGTTTTACTATTTCGAGACATTCTTCAGTGTTTTCAGGCCCGGTTTTTTCAAAGTACGTTACATTTTTTTGCATTTTGATCACCTCTTTTGGGTCAGGATCTAAAAAATTTATGGTTCTGGCATCGAGCCACTAATGCAATCTTTCATCGACGCAGGTATATTGATTTGAATAGATAGAATTTTACTTTATATGAATGTTCTCTATCAAGCGAAATCTGATATACTTCCGTAATGAACTTTGATGACCTCATTAATATAGTGGCAAAACTCAGAAGCCCCGAAGGCTGCCCGTGGGATAAAGAACAGACGAGAGAGACGCTTAAGCCTTATCTTTTTGAAGAATTCTATGAGTTGATTGATGCCATGGAAGATAATGATCCTGAAGGAATCAGGGAAGAACTCGGTGATCTGCTGTTTCAGATTGTTCTCCAGAGTCAGCTTTCAAAAGAAGACGCACAATTTGATATCAATGATGTTGTCAATGGCATAGCGCAGAAAATGACCAGAAGACATCCGCATGTTTTTGGTGACAAAGATTTAAAAACCTCATTAGATGTTTCTGAATGGTGGGCGGAGCATAAGAGGAAAGAAGGGAAAACCGATCCATCCGCAATTGGGGGTGT
>Ga0164320_10000629_pt1 | contig 11933 bp, 12 predicted proteins | sample GuaBasSediGuay11_FD_113736 | JGI IMG/M metagenome (GOLD analysis project Ga0164320, IMG submission 113736) | Subseafloor sediment microbial communities from Guaymas Basin, Gulf of California, Mexico - Guay11, Core 4567-28, 0-3 cm | ecosystem: Environmental > Aquatic > Marine > Hydrothermal...
AGGCCTGATGACTGATGGCGCCTGATGCAGACCACGCCACCAAACGACCGAGAAGTGGACGAGGGGTATCTGAACTGCAGCAACCACGCCAAGGATGGCCGCTCTGTTGGCTCGCACGTCCAGTGCGTCCGTCGTGCGCCGAAGTGCCAAGTATCCGAGGTATACGAAGAACATGATCGCTGTGAGGGTCAAGCGGGAATCCCAGGTCCACCACACACCCCAGGTCGGCTTCGCCCAGATCATGCCGAGTGCAATGGCCAGCCCTGTGAAGACGACACCGATCTCAGCCGATGCAAGGGCCCTGCGATCCCACTTGAGGTCCTTCTTCCACAGGTACATCGCCGAGGCGAGCATCGTGACTCCGAAGGCGAGATAGGCAAGCCATGCCGAAGGCACGTGCACGTACATGATGCGTGACAGCTGACCCTGGACAGCGTCGGGAGACACGGTCATCGATGCGACGAACGTGAGGAGACCGGCAAGGGCCATGATGATCCATGGCCAAACTGTCGTGCGATGTTCAGACGTCGTCATGCAGTCTCCTGGAGGGGTCTGGCCGAGAGGACTCCGGTCACTGCCAGCAGCAGAACGACGATCGTCATCATCAACACCCACGAGAGACTACTGCGGTCAAGCCGCAACGCCTCAAGAGCCTGTGTGGCTCCGAGGAGGAGCGGCACGGACAATGGAGCGACAAGCAGTGGGACCAGAGCTGTTGCCGACTGACCTGTTGCAACGATGCCGGCAGCGAGCGTACCCAGAAGCGAGAGACCCGCCGCTGCGAGTACAAGCACCAGAGGGAGGACCACCCACCCTTCGGGGGGAACGTCATAAAGGACGATGGCTACGACACCGAGAACCAACTCGAATACGAGCAGCAGGAGAAAGCTCGCCAGCCCCTTACCTGCGAAGATCGCGGCAGGGTCGAGACCCGTCAACGCGACGAGGTCACGTTGAGATGTCGTCTCGGCATTGGTCTGCCTGATGGCGATCAACACTCCGAACAGCATGACGATCACCCAGAACATCCCCGGTCCGATCCTCCGAAGCGTCGGTGCGTCCGTCCCGATCGCGAGTGGTATGAGAAGAAGAGCGATCGCACCAAACGGCAGCGTTACCCAGAGCACCTCGCCTGATCGACGTTCACGCAGAAGGTCACGACGGGCGATGGTCATCATCTGATGGGCGAACCCCGGAGTTGCCGTCGGGCGGATCACAGCAGTGTCCCGTCCTTGATCTCGTGTGTTCTCGTCGCAAGGCTGTTCACGCGCTCCCTGTCATGGGAGACCAGAACCGCGGCTCCACCCCGCTCAAGGGTCCGACGTACAAGCCCATCGACGAGATCGATCGCGTCCTCATCCAGAGCCGAATGTGGCTCATCAAGAAGGAGCAAGTCAGGCTCGGTCATGAGCACCCTGGCGAACTCTGCTCTGCGTTGCATCCCGTGGCTGCAGTGATCGGCACGCCGGTCTGCCGCACCCCCGAGTCCAACCAGCTCAAGGGACGTGAGTGCGTCAGATCTTTCAAGACCTCTGGCGTCTGCAACAAAATCAAGGTTCTCTCTGAGCGTGAGTTCGGGGTACAGGCCGGGGGCATGTCCGACGTATCCGATACGGTGTCTCACGTCATATTTCGCTGGCGATGCGAGATCTGCTCCGAGAACGGAACACTTCCCGTTCGCTGGGGGCTGCAATGTTGCAATCAGCCGTAGCAGTGTTGTCTTCCCAGCGCCGTTCGACCCGAATACGCCGATGGCGTCTCCGGGCTCGACGGTGAGTGACACATCTTGAAGGATGCGGACAGCACCGGCACGAACGGAGACATCTTCCAGGTCGGCGATCTTCGTGGTTCCAGACACCCGGCAGATTGTATTGCTTGCAGATGACCTGTCCATACTCAACCAAGAGCCCGGGCCAACGATTCATCTCCGTGTTCGCACAAGGAACCCGGGCACTGTTGCTGAGTTATGTAGTCGAGGATTGACGATATCGTCCAAGACTTGGCCACGTGTGGTACCGAGTGTGCTCGCTGGGGAGGTCGACGGCTGTGAAGAGGAATGTCTGGTTCGCCCTTCCGCTGCTGCTGTTTGGTGTATCAGCGTGTTCCGGTGGCTCCGTTGCAACCACTGCTTCTGAGGCACGGGATACCGGCCTCGAAGGGGTCGAGTTCGTCGTACACCAGGCACCCGGCTGAGGATGCTGCGAAGCGTGGGTCGGGTACCTGCAGGAACTAGGAGCTGATATCGATCTCTCTGAGGATCCGTGGTTGGTTGAATTCAAGGTCGAGCATGGCGTGCCCGTGGACGCCGGATCCTGCCACACCGCATTGGTTGATGGTTACGTCGTCGAGGGCCACGTTCCCGCTGGGGCCATCATTCGACTTCTGGACGAACGTCCGAGTGCCATCGGGCTCGCCCTTCCAGGGATGCCCCTGGATTCGCCCGGGATGGGAGGCGACCAAGAGACGTGGGAGTCCCAGCCTGTCCTGTTGATCCAGCAGGATGGACAGCTGGTGCCGTTCGACTTCTGATCACCGACCAGCAAGGAACCGCAGAAACTTTCGCCCGGAGCCGATCGCACCCGCTACGGTGATCGGAGTGACTTCGTCAGGAATCACGAGAAGTTGATTGCATCACTGAGGAATTAGGATTCCTGCGCAGAATCAACGGCAGATCTCGAGACGTCGCTGAGAAATCCTTGTCGGGCAACAGGGGGTTATCGTCTCTCGTGGCAGCTCCGGAAATGCGCGTCGTGACACACGTGAAGGACCAGATGACGGAATCGCGAGACCAAAGAGTTTCAGTCTCTGAGCAGCACCGATGATTGCAATCCTGGGTGCGGTCGCGATATTGGCAGCATTCCTCGGATGTCTTGCGCTGGCGTTCCGCGGGCTCATCAGCCTTGTCCGTCCGCAGCGGGCTACACCATCCCGGCTGCAGGTACCCGTTCTCGTCGTGCTGATGGGAGCTGTCGCGTCAATGGGGGCGTTGCAGCTGGCACTTCTCACTGACGACTTCTCTGTGGCGTACGTCGCCGATCATTCGGCATCGACGACCCCATTCGTCTTCAAGATCGCTTCGGCCTGGGCAGCGCTGGAAGGAAGCATTGTGCTGTGGGGGTTGATTCTTGCGCTGTGCATCTGGACGGTGTGGCGCCGTATCGCTGCGCGATCCAAGAACGATCAACTTTGGGCAGCGGCGCTCGGAATCATGGGGATCGTCGGCCTCTTCTTCTTCGGGCTGATGTTGACCGTCTCCAATCCCTTCCAGGTGTGCCTGACACCAGCCACGGTTGGGTGCCTAGAAGCAACATGGGCGGTCTGGACGCCGGCACAAGCCGCCATGGAGGGTCTTGGCCCCAACCCCTTGCTCCAGAACCACTTCCTGATGGCCCTCCATCCGCCACTTCTCTACGCAGGGTATGTTGGGCTGACCGTCCCATTCGCCTTCGCCATGAGTGCCCTTCTCATAGGCAGGGGCGGGGCAGCCTGGCTCGAAGCATCCCGCTCGTGGACTCTCGTGGCCTGGGGTTTCCTGACACTGGGAATCGTGCTCGGTGGGTTGTGGTCATACGAGGTGCTCGGATGGGGTGGTTATTGGGCGTGGGATCCTGTCGAGAATGCATCGTTCATCCCATGGCTCATCGCTACGGCATTCATTCACTCCTCGATAGTGCAGCGACGGAGAGGCATGCTCCAAGCGTGGAACTTCGTGCTGGTGATTCTTGCCTTTGCATCGACCATCCTGGGGACCTTCCTCACCCGCTCGGGCATCATCAGCTCGGTGCACAGCTTCTCCCAGTCGCCGATCGGTCCCATACTGCTCTGGTTTCTGGCCTTCATCCTCGTTGTCTCCTTCGGCATCTTCGCTGCACGCCTCAACGATGTGGCGTCTTCTTCACGACTCGATTCGATGGTGAGCCGCGAGGGGTTCTTCCTTGTGAACAACCTCGTCTTGAGCGTGTTCGCTTTCGTCGTCATGCTGGGAACGTTGTATCCGCTCTTCCTCGAGGCGATCACTGGAGACACGGCCGGTGTCGGACCTCCATTCTTCAATCGCTTCGCCATTCCAATATCACTGGTACTTCTCGTGGCGATGGCAATCGGGAGCATCGCGCCATGGCGGTCGGCATCTCCAACGCTCCTCTGGGAACGGATCCGCCTCCCCTTCGTCATCTCCCTGGCAGCAGGGGCCCTCGCGGTCATGATGGACTATCGCGACGGCTACCTGCTCCTTGGAGTAATCGCAGGCACACTCGTGATCGCGACGGCGATACACAGACTGTTTGCAAGCGCGCATCGCCGAACCGTTAAGACTGACGAGAGCATGGTCGCTGCAATCGGCAAGACCCTACGTGGCGACCGGCAATACTGGAGCGGCCAGTTGTCTCACATCGGAGTGGCCATCCTGGCGATCGGAATCGCCCTGTCCTCGAACCTGGCTGTCACAGGGACCTACTCCGTGAAGCAGTTCGATACGGTGTCGTTTGCAGGCATGGAGCTCATGTACCTCGAAACCGTGATCCGGCGCGAACCGAACAGGGAAGTCATCGGAGCAAGGATCGTCATCACTCGTGATGGGAGGCAGGTCGGTGTGCTCGAACCAGGCATCAACAGCTACTTCATGCAGGGTCAATCGATCGGAACTCCATCGGTGGCAACATCGGTTGGCGGTGACCTCTACCTGACGCTTGTGCGGATCGACGATTCCGGCGTCTCGTTCAAGGCCCTCTGGTTCCCTTATGTCTGGCTTGTGTGGGCAGGTGGCCTGCTGATCGCGATGGCTCCGCTGTGGGGTTGGCTTGGCCGCCGTCGCTCCCGGATCCCTGATCAGGTCGAGGAGTCGACCAGACAATGAGGAATCGACACTACTTCGTACTGATCGGTGTCTTGTTGACCGTCATCGTGGTCGGTGCAATCACTGGCGATTCATCTCCTGGGGACAGGGCTGAAGCGATCGGGGCACGGATCATGTGTCCTGTCTGTCAGGGATCGGCGATCGCCGGCTCACCATCAACCACAGCAACGGCCATGATGGACAAGGTAGATGAGCTGATCGCAGATGGGATGACCGACGACCAGATCATCAAATACTTCAGCGATCGATACGGTGAGAACATCATCCTGGACCCAGCCTTTGCAGGCAAGACTCTGCTCGTCTGGCTGCTCCCGGTTGCTGCAATGGGAATGGGCGTGTGGATGATACTGCGGCGAAGGCGGACAATTGCGCCGGGTGTGGAGAGTTCGCAATGAATGCCACGCGAGCCAAGGAGCGTCTCAGAGAGAGACGCAAGCAGGTCACCACGGATCTCGACGAATTGGGGGATCAGGTCGAAGATGGTCAGGTGGAGCCCAGCACCGCTGAACGGCTCCGTGGGGTCTACGCACAGGAATTGGCTGAGATCGACGATGCGCTGGCTGGTCTCGTGGAGGCTCCGGTTCACAAGACAGAGAACCCGTTGGCCGCGGAGCGCGTGCGAGGCTTCTCGTTTCGTGGGCTGTTGGGTGCGTCACTTCTGCTGGCCGGGCTGACAGCAGTTATCGTCTGGGCCGGGTCAGGGTCGGGATCTGAGACAGATGCGATTGGTGCCGATACCGCTTTCTCAAACGCGACTTCTGAAGCCGGTGTGATCAGCATCGACACGATGACGACGGAGGAGCTCGAGAGTATCCTCGCAAACTTCCCCGATTCTGCCACGGCGCTTCTGGCGCTTGCAGATCGCTACCTGTCCGAGGGTGACCGACTGGGCGCGCTCGACCACTACCTGACCGTCTCGCTGGGCAATTCTTCGTCCCAAGACAGAAGCAGGGCCCTCGCCGGGGTGGGTTATCTGTCCTATGTCACGGGTCAATATGAGGCTGCGAGCGAGACGCTACTTCAGAGTCTTGCTCTGAACAAGGACAACACCGAAGCAATGCTGTATCTCGGAAATGTCCTCTTGAGCGGCTTTGACGATGCTGCCGCGGCGATCCCCTATTTCGAGAGAGTCATCGCTGATCCTCTGACGCCTCCCCACATCGTGGACGCAGCATCAGAGAAGCTCGTCGATGCCCTGGACAAACAAGGATGAGCGTGCAATCGCCTGAGCTGCTGCCGAAACGTGGAAGGATTCAAGGCTGGGTCTTGATCGGACTCGTTGTCGTGGGGGTCGCCATGATGGTGGTGGTGTTCGGAGGCCGCTTTGGGATCGACGTGGGCTACGTTTCTTCGCCGCTGATCGGGACCGAAGCTCCTTCACTCGAGTTCGAGTACCTGGATCGCCCTGGAACGCTCAAGACCGATGATTTCGTCGGTGAAGTGGTCGTCATGAACTTCTGGGCATCATGGTGTGGTCCATGCAGGGTCGAGCACCCTGCTCTCATCGAAGCGTCCACGAGGTACGCGGAGAGAGGCGTTCAGTTTGTAGGCGTACTGCATGAAGACGTACCGGATCGAGGGTCAGCGTTTCTCGACGACCTTGGTTGGGGAGTGGACTACCACTACGTGATCGGGAAGGGTTCAGGAGCTGCGATCGAGTACGGCATATACGGCCTCCCCGAGACGTTCATCATCGATCGAGACGGGATCATCGCGGTGAAGATCTGGGGGATCGCGACATCCAGGTCGCTTACTGCTGCGATTGAGACGGTTCTCGCCGGTTCGTAGAAGCCAAGAACGCGGGGGGGCGTGCCAGACGAACGAACTCCAGGGCAAGCAAACCCATCTTCAAAACGGTGGATTCGGGATCTTGCCCTCGTCTACCCCAGGTTTTCGATCACGTACTCGAGCAGCGCCTTGGCGTAGTCAGGGTTGTGGACCCCGTCGCTCGAATCCGAGTAGACGAACATGAAGTTCCACATCGAAGAGACCACTTCCTCGGGATACGCGCCCGGAATCGATCGGTTCTCCTCGGTCATGATGCCGTTGGCAACCAAAAGAGCCTTGGCTTCAACGAGTAACTCCTGGATCTCAGTTTGAACACCGCGGCTGTCGAACGATTCCAGATCATCGTGGCAACTCACGCAGTTATCGACGTCCGGCACCCAGGTGTGATCGCGGTTCTCACCCATGTGGCAGCCCACACAAGTGTCATCGACCTTCTCATAATGTTCGCTGGGGCTGCCCGTTACCATGAGACCGCCTTCGCCGAGCAACATCTGCGCCTCAACGCCATAGTGCGTGCCAAACCGGGTAGTGGTGAACTCGATGACGCCGTCGACAGCCACCGGTAGCTCATTGCGAATCTGATGGCAACTTGCACACAGATTGCCAGCCCCCCCGTCGAAGGAGCTTGCGGTCACGCCCATCGGCGCCGGTGCGGAATCCCCGGTCAAGGAGAAGTCGTCCTCGGTATAGGTCGTGTGGATATCGTGGCACGTGCGACAGGTATAGGGCGACACGTTGATTATGCCCTCCACCGCTTCGTCGCGCGGGACAAGGCCAGCCTCGATGCGCGCTTCGGCGCCCTCACTGCCGTGACACCCGGCACAGCTTGCACTGCCACCCCGCACGTAAGCCCCGCCACTCCCATGCTGTGACCTATGGAACTGTGCCTGCTTGGAGACGATCCGCGTCCCTTCGTCGTGACACTCAGTACAGGTGAGGTCGGTTGCGCTCACCTCACCGGCAGGACCGGCAGGACCGGCAGGACCGACCTCCCCGGCGGGACCGGCAGCACCGGCCTCACCCGTCGAACCGTCAGAACCGTCAGAACCGCTGCATGCGGCCAACGCGAGCATGACACCCACGAGCAAAAGGATCGTTGGAAGGTACCTGCTGGTACGCGAGAGTCCACTCGGTCGGTCCATTGACAGCCTCCATCTATTCCTGACAGTTCCCGGAAGGAATTGTTGCATGAGCGCGATCTCATTGCAAATCCTGTTTCCCACAGTATGCAACTTTGTGTCTTCGGAATACGCGTTCCTCCCGCTGCACACATCGCTCACATGCGCCAAGCCGGGAATATGATACCCCCTGGGGTAGTTGGGACTCTTGTAACATTCTTGGACGAGAACCCGAAACGGAGACCGCGAACATGGCAACAGTAAATCTATCAAAGGAGACTCTCGAGTCCACGATCGAGGACAACGACATCGTCCTGATCGACTTCTGGGCAGACTGGTGCGGACCATGCAAGATGTTCGCTCCCACCTACGAGAAGGTGTCCGAGGAGTACCCCAACATCGTCTTTGCCAAGGTCGACACCGAGGCAAACCAGGAGCTTGCAGGCCAGTTCCAGATCCGTTCCATCCCGACGCTCGTTGCGTTCAAGGATCAGGTCGGCGTTCTCTCCCAGCCGGGTGCCCTGCCTGAGGAGGGTCTCAAGGACCTCATAGGTCAGATCGAGGCACTCGACATGGACGCCGTTCGCAAGGAGATCGCCGAACGCGAGAAAGCCGACGCGACCGCCTGAGCGACTCGCCACATACGTTCAGCCCTCTTTCGCGACGAGCGGAGCGAGGAGTTCTTGCGCCCGCTCGAGATCGTCACGCTCCACCATCACGGATAGCTCGTATTTGCCGAGCATGCCGGGGTCGGTGATCACCGAAGCCGGCACACCCGCCTCGGTGAGTATGCCCCATGCGTCGTCCGCCTTCTTGCGGTCGTTGAACAGCGCGGCCGACACGAGGTTGCCCAGCACATGCATCAGCCCGAAGCTCCGCCGGTGAAGTTCCACGATCCCAGCCTCATGGTTGGCGCATGGATGAAGGTCGGTCCGAACTCGGAGTCTGCGTACCTTGCATCATCTCCGATGCCCTCCACCCTGCCCGGAGCCAGTGCGTCAACGAACGATTGGGTGAATCGCATGTTCGTCACGGGCTCCGTGATCTTGCCGTTCTCGATCATGAACGTCCCGTTGCGTGTGAGACCGGTGACAACGAGTGACTTGGGATCGAGCACACGGCAGTAGTTGAACGTCGATACATAGATACCGCGATCAACGCCTGCGATCAATGCCTCGACGGATTCGCCGCCCCCGCCGACGAACATGTTCCACGCAAAAGGACCCCACATTTCGGCACCCTGGACAGCGTGGCCGGTCGACTCGGTGCCAGCCTTCTTCGCTGTACGGCGCGTATGCAGGAGCGAGGTGGTCACACCGGCCCTGACCAGATCGAGGTGCCGCTTCGGGGTTCCCTCGATGTCAAACGGCAGGTGCAGTGCACCAGGATCCGTCGGGCCATCCCACAAACTGAATGCCTCGTCGAATTGCTGCTCACCGAGATCAACAAAAGACATTCCTTCCTCAGCCATCTTTCCATTGAAACCGTATACGTTGAGGAATACCGCGATCGTTGCCATGCATTCGGGCGAAAGAACCACCTGGTACTGGCCGGGTTTCGCATCGAATGCTCCGACACTGTCACGAGCCCGCTGTGCCGCAAGGGCACCAACGGCACCGGCGTCGAGACCAGACATCGCCACGCCGCAAGCGTGTCCTGATCCAGCCGAGGTCCCTGTCTGGTGGATGCCATCAACGACCGCGGTTGTGAATCGACCGTGAACCCTTCGACCGGCGGTGTTCCCATAGGCGTGGCGACGGGAGTCCGTCTCGCAATATCCTGCGCCGAGCAAGCCTTCCCCTGCATCAACAAACGCTTTGACCGCTTCGGCGCGTGCCATCGGGTCTGCGAACGCGGTGTCTTTGTCCCAATGGTCCACCGCTGCGACTTCGGTCGGCCCTCCCATGCCGGGCCAGTCCTCGTCGACAGGCTGGGTCGCGGCGGTCTCAAGGGTCGAGTCAACGAATCCTGCCAGCGCATCGGGGGAGGTTGCAGTCGTGGTCGAACTCGCGACCTTGCCCTCGAGCGCGACCTTCAGCGTCACCTGCTCGATGTCCTCCGAGACGTTCTGGTGGATGAAGGAGTTTGCGAATCGCGTCAGGGAAGACGTGCCGACATCGGCCAGGACTTCCGCCCCCGCACGATCGGAAACCATGTCCAGCGTGTCGTTGACGAGGATCTGTTCCCTGTTCATGCCTTCACCCCTACGCGCACGTTTGCGAATCGACCCGGAGAAGCCGAATGGCCCGTATGAGCCACCTGCATGGGCTGCCCCTTCCCGCAATTCGGCGTTCCCCAATGCACCCATTCGGAATCTCCGGCAAGGCGATCAAGCGATCCCCAGAACTGCGGAGTGATGCCTGTATACGTCGGGTTCTTCAGCATCTTCCCGAGTTCGCCGTTCTTGACCTCCCATGCAATCTCCGTGCCGAACTGGAAGTTGAGTCTCTTGTCGTCGATGGACCACGATCGGTTCGTTGACATGTACACGCCCTCGTCCGTCTCCGCGATGATGTCTTCAAGTGTGCCTTCGCCCGGGCGAAGACCCACGTTCGTCATCCTCACCATGGGGAGTCGGTTGAACCCGTCAGCACGCACCATGCCACCGGGGGGCAAGCCGGCGATCGCCGCTGAGTCTCTGCCTGAAAGCACTCCCACCCAGGTTCCGTTCTTGACGATGTCGACCGGTTGAGCCGGTGTTCCCTCGTCGTCGAAGCCGAATGTGCCGAGCGCGCCAGGGAGCGTCGCGTCTGCTGTGATGTTCATGAGCTCCGAGCCGTAGCGATGCGTACCCAGTCTCTCCAGCTCCAGATGGCTCGTACCAGCGAACGCAGCCTCCCAACCGAGGATCCGATCAAGCTCAATGGCGTGGCCAACGGATTCGTGGATCTGGAGTGCAAGCTGAGAGGCTTCGAGAATTAGGTTGGTCTCTCTCTCTTCCATCTCATCAGCAGTCAGCAGCGCAACGGCTTGTTCGCCGATTCGCTGTGCGTTTCCCTCGTAGTCCCAGGCCCGGATCGTCTCGTACCCACCGGTCTCGTACTGGCCGAAGGACTGCGGATATGAGCGCCGTTGCGTCTCTGATTCACCGATGGCTGTGGCGTCGTATCCACCGCCAGACTCGACAATGTGTTGATGGATGCGATGACCCTGGGAGGAAACGAACCACTTGTTCGTGTCATAGAACATGAGGGTGCCCGTGGCGATCGCGATGCCCTCGACCTCCTGCATGGTCTTGGTCACGTCGACCAGCGTGTCGACCTTCTCCGACGTCGAAACGGTGAATGGGTCCTCTTCGTACGGCGTCTCCCAGAAATCCTGGGTAACAGGAACGTCCGCGAATTCGATCGGGGTACCGGGAACGACAGCTGACGCACGTGCGATTGCGGCCGCACGCTCACCTGTGGCTCGAATGCTCTCCGAAGTCAGGTCCGGGGTTGCGGCAAATCCCCATGACGATCCGATGAGAGCGCGAACACCGACTCCGATGGTCTCGGACCGATCCATCTGGTCGAGGTTCTGGTTGCGGACATTGATCGTCTCGGTCCTGGTTGCGACAACTCGAGCGTCTGCGTACACGGCACCGGCGTCGATGGCACCTTGGACAGCAAGGCCTGCTTCGTCGAACATCGTATCTCCGTCTTCCGGCAACAAACCCAGCCTACGAGACCAAACGGTCATACGATCCTGAACGGGATCCTTTGCGCCTGACGAGAACAGAGAAGTGGGCATACATGGGTAGCTTCGGTTTCTGGCAGAAATGGCTGTTCGGCTTTGGGCTCTATCTGACCGTCTTCGGGCTCGTGATGGCGTTCTTCAGCCAGTCGAGATTGATGGACTTCGTGTTCAACAGTCAGATCAATCCCACGTTCTGGGACTCCGTGGAGCCTTCCGCCCCCACATTGGAGTTTCAGGCCTTCATCTATGGCGTCCTCGGTGCGACGATCGCGGGATGGGGCATCTTCATCGCCTTTATCGCACGCTATCCGTTCAAGGAGAAGGAGCCATGGGCGTGGAGTTGTATCGCCACCGGATTGATCGTCTGGTTCCTGGTTTACACGTTCGTATCCATCCGCTTCGGGGTTGGATTCCCTGTCGGCGTCAACCCGATGTTCCTCCTTCTGGCGCTACTGCCCCGGCTCTTCACAACTAAGCCTTTCCCTGCGCGGCCC
>Ga0164320_10000630_pt1 | contig 11931 bp, 12 predicted proteins | sample GuaBasSediGuay11_FD_113736 | JGI IMG/M metagenome (GOLD analysis project Ga0164320, IMG submission 113736) | Subseafloor sediment microbial communities from Guaymas Basin, Gulf of California, Mexico - Guay11, Core 4567-28, 0-3 cm | ecosystem: Environmental > Aquatic > Marine > Hydrothermal...
ATTGACTTATTCTGAGATTTGGCGCGCAGAGCGAGGCTAAATGGTGCTCGTGAAAATACGCAAATAAGTGGTGCCCAGCACCATTCTCCCTCCAACCGCTTGCGGAGCGCGAGAAAGTTGGCCGAACGCAGCGATGACCGTGACCGTCAACTCCGGCCGGTTACAGCATATCTTTCAAGCGGTAGTAGAGCATGCCCAGAGCAATCATCTGGTTGCCCATCCATTGCGATCCCGGTATGCGGAAATGCTTCATGTCGGCGAACAGGTCGAACCGCTCCATCGTTCCGGCGACCGCATCCGACATGATTTCACCCATCACATGCGTGGCACTTACGCCGTGTCCGGAGTAGCCCTGGCAATAGTAAACATTCTTGTTGATACGGCCCAGTGCGGGAACCCGGTTCAGCACGATGCCGATCGTCCCGCCCCATTCGTAATCGATGCGCGTGCCCTTTAACTGCGGGTAAATTTTGAGCATGCGCGGTTCAATATACGATTTGATGCTGGCAGGCTCACGGCCGGAATAATTGCAGGCGCCGCCATAGAGCAGGCGTTTGTCCGCGGAAATCCGGTAATAGTCCACCACCTCATCCAAGTCACACACAGCGACATCCAGCGGATTGATCTCATTGATGACTTCTTCGGACAAGGGCTCCGTGCCGATTATGTAACTGCCCGCAGGAAAGACCAGGTTCGACAGGTACTTTGGTTCGAACTGGCTGTAGGCATTGCCAGCCAGAACGACAGCATTGGCCTGCACCTGGCCCGACGCGGTTTTCACAATCGGACGATCACCATGCACGATGTCGGTGACCGGAGACTGTTCAAAAATCTGCACGCCGAGATCATGCGCGGCTCGTGCCTCACCGATACAAAGATTCAGCGGATGGAGGTGGCCATCACGGTAGCAGGTGAATGCGCCGAGAAAGGCATCGGTGCCCAGATTCGAACGGGTTTGTTCCCGGTCCCATGCTTCATATTTGTATGGGAAGTTATGCTTGTCCCGCTCCTCGATATACTCTTCTATATAGGCGAGCTGCCGCGGCTTCAGCGCAGTTTCCACAAAACCACTTTTGAGATCACAATTGATGCCGTACTTCTCCACGCGGTCGTAGATGATGTCGTTGCCGCGCCACTTGAGATCCCACACCATGTCAGCGATTCCGTCGCCGTGTTTCTTGCGAATCTTGCCCAGCCCGCTAATGCCATTGATCAATTGGCCGCCATTTCTACCGGATGCGCCCCAGCCGATGCGGTTAGCCTCGATGAGCGCCACCGAATAGCCCCGCTCGGCCAGCGTCAGCGCTGTGGCAACACCGGTAAATCCGGCGCCAACCACGCAGACGTCCGCCGACTTGCTACCCTCGAGCCGTGGATAATCGGTGATTTCATTGACTGAGGCAGCGTAATAGGAGCTTGTATGTTCTTGTTTCTGATTAATTTCTTTCATTTTCTTCCACAAATGTCATGTTCTGGTTTTATTTATATCAATCGATCGATATAATAACATTGTAATTTGTTCAATTAACTTGGGTCAAGTCCCACAGAAAGGAAAAAAGCGTGCCGAAAATCGTCGATCATGATGCCCAGCGTGTGAAATTCGCACAAGCGACGATGAATCTTATTGCGCGGCACGGTTTAGAGGGTGTCACCATGCGGGCCGTCGCCCTCGAAGCGGGCTTGTCATACGGCTCGCTGTTTCATTATTTCGCCTCCAAGGACGAATTGCTGATGCATGCCGTTCGTCACCTGATGTCGCTGCAGACGCAGCGGGTAAACGACTACAGCAGCCAATACTCAGGTCTGAAAGCGCTGGAACATCTCTTGTGTGACGATGCCATCATCAACGAATCTTCCAGGGATTCCTGGATGGTGTGGCAGACTTTTCTCTACCGGGCCGCCTTGCAGACATCTTTCGCAGACATGAACGCGGAATTGATTGACGGCTGGCTGGAGCGAATCAAGCGATTGCTCGAAGACGCCCGGAATGCGGGCGAGATTCGTGCGGATATTGATGTCGGATTCGAGGCGACAGCGGTCTGGGCATACTCAGCCGGCATCGGTCAACTGGGCCTGCTGCATCCCGAGATCTTGTCGCCTAAGCTGCAAAAGGAATTGATTTCCGCTTACCTCCTGAAGTTGGCGGCCGATTGAGCCGGTGCGAAAATTCATTTCTGAAAAAAAGAGTCGAACCGAATAAATTGCTGTAGGTTAATTCGGTTCGACCCCTTATTTTTCACACAGGAGCACCCCATGCTTGGCTCTAGCCGCATTCTGATCGCAATAACCCTTTCCTTTTCTACTTTCGCCATTGCTGACGACAAAGCCGACCTGCTCGCCGTGGCCGATGAAGCGCTGGAAAGGATTACTGCAGAAGACTCGGCGGGCCTTGCCGGCCTGATGATCGAAGAGGCCATGATCTATGTCGGCGATGTGCACGAGGGAAAAGACCGCGTCCGGACACGGACCTATGCTGACACCCGTGACCGGGCGATCGAAGTTGATCTCGTGGAACGCGGTTGGGATCCGACCGTTCTCGTCTCGGGTACGATCGGAATCGTCTGGTACCCGTACGATATTTATGTCGACGGTGCATGGTCACACTGCGGCATTGATATATTCAACATGATTCGCACCGACGAGGGATGGCGCATCGCGGCATTGCAGTACAACGTACTGCAGCCTCCCGCGTGCGAGCCGCATCCGGACGGGCCACCGGCTACGGCGTCTGAATGACGCCGACTTACAGCTCCTGTCGCACGTGATCAATTGGCGTGCAATTATCGCGCTGTTACCAAATCGAGCATTCGCGGCGTCTTCGCTCTCGTACACACCTCAATACCGCAACACAGCACGTTAGTTGAGACAGCCGCTCCTACATCACTTTCTGGCAATATCGTAGGAGCGGCTTTAGCCGCAAATGCCCAATATCACGACCAATTTTAGGTTTGCGGGACAGCAGTAACCTGCCGCCTTTTTCATTAAGCGTTTCCAATACCGCTGTTACTCCGCACACCATCACCCTGGCATCTTTTCCAGCGTCTCCATGGGAATGAACAATCGATCGACAACGCCAACAAATCGCTTGAATCCATAGCGCTGATAAAAATTGCTGCCCGCCTCACCCTTCGCATCAACAACCACCACTGCAGCACCCGTTACCTTTGACGATGCGAGCGCGCGCTTCAGGGAATCAATCAACAGGAGCTCTCCAAAACCGCGACCGCGAAACGTCTGATCGACGGCGAGCCGCCCCAGCAGGATGGCAGGCAACTCTGGATACCTGGGGAAAAGGCGACTCTTGTCCGACGGAATCTCTGTCAGCTCAATACTCAGATTGGACAAGGTGTAAAACCCGCAGACCGCCCCCGCCGTTTCATCATCTGCCAGCACATAGCAAACCGCCACACGCTTGGCCATATCCTGCGCGGCCTGTGTCTTGAAGTAGTGGTCGAGTGGCGCGACGCCACACTGGAAACTTCGACGGTCATGGACGCGCCCGTCCAGAACCTCGATCTGCAGCACCTAGCTCGCCGAAGCGTAGCGCCGCGCGGCCTTCCTGAGCCGCGCATTCGGTGCCGGCGCATTCAACAATGCGTCAACAAGCTGCAAGCTGTCCCGCCGGCCAAGTTGCAACGCCTGGTATTCGCGAATGGTCTGCATTGCTTTCTCTTGCGCCGCGCCGAGGATGAAATCTGTCAGGCTACCACCGTGGAGTTCAACAGCCTGATCGATTAAACGCCGCTGCCCCTTTGTGCATCGCAGCTCCAGCCGTTCATTCTTTGTCAGTTTGGTCGCCATATCACCTGCCTCGTGGAAATATATTGTACGGCAATTATCCGTACAATGTAAATTCGCAACTATATCTTGTAACTATTTGTTTTAAAGACCTTTTTATTACGAATTTCCAGTCGCAATCATAGCAATGTGACGTGATACGACGCCGCTGTTATTTCCGGGCAGTCTTGCCAGATATGTGTGAAACCAGCGAAAAGGTGTGCCACAAACTCAAGACCAACCGTGATATCGGGCATTCGCGGCTAAAGCCGCTCCTAGGATTTTGCCAAAAGTAATGTAGGAGCGGCTGTCTCAACTAATGTGCTGTGTTGCGGTATTGAGGTGTGTACGAGAGCGAAGACGCCGCGAATGCTCAATATCACAACCAATTTTAAGCTTGAGCAACAGCTGTGACCTGGCACCTTTATCCGAAAACGCCGGTATATACTTCGTGCCATTCAACATTCCCGGAAAAGCTCATGAAACCATTCGCTACCGTTCTACTTCTTTCATTTTCACTCTGCGGATTTATCAGCGAAACCAGCGCTGAGACACGGACGTATATCGACCCCCGCTCGCCAGCAACCGATTCGCTGCCCTTTTCAGGAGCGGTCAGAGTCGGAGATACGCTGTACCTCTCCGGAGATATCGGCCTCACTGAAGATCAACAGGTTCCCGACGACCCCAAGGAAGAGGCCAGGCTACTCATGGAGCAGTACAAGGCCACGCTGGCCAGGGCTGGCTACACAATGGACGATTTGGTAACCGTGACTATTTACTGTTCGGACGTGAAATACTACGCCGACTTTAACGAAGTTTATCGGCAGTATTTTAAAGAAAATTTTCCGGCGCGAGCCTTCATTGGTGCCGGCACCCTGCTGTTCGACGCCCGATTTGAAATGCAGGGTATTGCAGTCAAGCGCGAGAAATAAGCAGCGGCAAAACTTATCGGGTGCCTGTCTCCACTTAATTGACTTATTCTGAAAATTGGCGCCGGAGAGAGAGGATAAATGGTGCTCGTAAAAATACGCAAATAAGTGGTGACCGGCACCATTCCTTTTTTTCGTTTCGCTGCGTAGCTACGCAGCGAGGCAGCCTACGCGCCCATGCGGCTTTTTTCATTTTTCTTGGCTTTCTTCGCGGCTTTCTTCTCTTTTGCCGTCATACCCGGCTCTTTCTTTTTTTCTTTATTACTCTTTTGTTCTCTACCCATGACATTTGCCCCAGTGTGAGATCGAAGTCGCAGACCTTATTGGGGACATAGTACGCCAGCTCACTCTTTATTGTTCGGCTGGATTTTGGAAAAGAGACTTCCTGAGGAAACGGTGCCGGGAAAGGTGTCAGGTTTATTTAACGCAGTAATACGCTCAACAGTGCCGCTTCTGAAACTCCACTGTTGCTGATCACAGCTTGGGTTCGAGCAAACCAACCGTTCGTACACTGGCTGCAACGGCGCCTTCAAGGTAGCCGCCAAAATGGACGTCATGGCCGTCCGCCGTTTCGCTCCCTGACCAGATAATGTTGCCATCCCATTCCGGCTCGGCCATATCTGTCATCGTGCCGAACGCATGGTGATTCGAGGCCTCCTGGTCGAGTTGTGTTGCGGTTCGCGGATCTCTTGCCCAGTCCTTGATCGTTACCTCCAGCGGTGATCGCGCCTGCGATCCGAACAGTCGAGCCAATTGCTCGATAGCTGCGGCCCGCAATTCCTCCTCGTGTGCCGCTCGGTAACTCGCCGGCACGCCAAAAAAACCGAACAATGCATACGGCCCTCCGTCATCGGGCGAGGCATCGTGTATCTCGCCGAGCGGCCCTCGATGACTGATCGCATCCCCTGACAAACCGCTCGCGCGCCAAAACGCTTCTGCATAAACTGCGAGCAGCTTGGCGTGCCCTGCCATCCACGTTGCATTGGCGCGCAGCGCTGATGCCCGCGCGCTGGTCAGTGGCGGATCGAACTCAATGGTTTGCTCAACAAGCCTCGGCGGCATGGCAAACACCACCCGGTCGCTGTGGATTTCGGTCATGGTTCCCGCCATCAGCACCGTTATGCAGATGCCATCGTCGCTTCGGGTGAGTTTCGTCACCGGCGTACTACAAAGCAGGCGTTCAGCGGCGACGCGTGATTCGATCGCCGCTATAATTTGTTGCATGCCGCCCTTCATACGGTACGACCCCGCCATCGAGATACTCGGAATCCCTCGGCGGACCGATTGTTCGTCCTCGTAGATCCCCTCGCCTGAGGCGTATTGCGTGAAGATCTGACTGGACAGGCCGAGCTCGTCAACGAGACTTTCCATCAATTCCTGGCCTGGCCAAAACCAGCCGGGGCCAAGATCGAATCCGGGTTGTTCATGCTCGTCGCCGGACCCGCCAAACGTCCGCGACAAGATGCGCCCGCCGAGTCGCTCGCGCGCCTCGACCAGCATGAAATCAGCACCGCGTTTTGTTAGCTCGCTAGCCGTGTGCAGGCCACATAAGCCGCCGCCCACTATTAGTGTCTCGGTACGCACTGGAATGACTCGTTGCTCAAATAAAAAGAATATAAAAGAAAAACGGGGTCGAACCGAATTAACCTGCAGAAATTTATTCGGTTCGACGCCTTTTTTCGCGGACTAATTCCGCGAATTGGCGTCGGTGAGCGAAAATAAATAGTGCTCGTGAAAATATGCAAATAAGTGGTGACCGGCACCATTCCCTTGCACAACAGACGGTAGCGTATCGGAATATTAAGGCCTCACTTGAGCAATTCCTGAACCCGCGCGGCAATGATGTCCGTAACTCGAATCAACGCCGCCACTAGCTGCGCGTTCACAATAATGTCTCCCTCATATTCGGCAATATTTCGATCCTTGTGAGCGCCATCAAGCACTCGCCAATATTCCGGCTCCAGGTTAATGGTGTGCTGCGTGCATTGGAAAACAATGTAACGATTCTCTGATCGGTAACCGGCATGTCGAAGTGCGGCCAGCGATAGTGCGTGAGCAGCGTTGTACACGAGATCGAATTGAGACTCTGGATCCAGATCAACCCTCTTACTGTCTCGCAATTTCTTGAGCCCGCGTTCTATCAGGTTTCCGACTTCCGATTCTGTAGCGCCGCCGACACTTAACTGACGAATTTTAACCAAATTGTCGAGCTCGTCATGTGCCATCGATCGTGCCGATTAATTCGATCACAGGGCCTGCCAGGACACGTTGAATAAACGCGTTGTCATTGTCGATGCGCTCTTTGAATTCCGCCGGCGTATAAAGTTTGATACTAATCCTGCGCCCAAGCGTTGCCTCGACCGGCATTAAAGCTTTGTAGGTATCCTCCAGCATTACGCCATCAGCGACGACAAGAACGTCAATATCACTGGAAGACGAATCGGTCTTCTTCGCAATGGATCCGTAAATAAATGCCAGTCTCGGCACTTCCGGCAACGACTGAAGTGCGGCCCGGATCGGGACGGCGAGCCCAACCGTCTTCTGCATAATTCCGCACAGCTCATCGAACAGCGGCGAGTCGGGATCAGCCTGGTAGTGTTTTTGCGTACCCATCATGTGAACCGAGACCAACCCACCCTTTCGCAGTCGCCCAAGCTCACGTTGTACCGCACCACGGCCAGAGCCTGCCAGCTCCATTATTTGGGTAACGAAGAAGCTTCTGTCTGGCTGCCCGAATAAAGCACCGAGAACTTTCTGTTGTGTTGACGTAAACAGAGCATCCGCCAGGGAACTGCCGCGAGCCTGCTCAGGGTCGTCAATCTTAAATTTTCTGTCAGAAACTTCCATATAGATCAGCAATATACCCAAAACGGGTATTTTAGTACCCAATTTGGGTATGTCAAGCGACTGAGCGGTAGTTATTCAGAACGCTCGGGCTGACCCAAGCCCTCCCCGCCAATCACTGGTGATTAAACCGGCGCGAGTGGTACCACGCACCGCCCGCATAGACCGTGCCTCGGCCCCGATCTTCCGGAGAAAAATCCACTTCCCTCGAGCTTGTCAGCGAACCCGGCACCGTAATCCGAACTAAGGGGTCGAACCGAATTTCGAACAAGCGGTTCGACCCCCTATGTTCATTGATAGACTAAGCGCATGCTCACCTTCATCGGCGCCCTGCTCGGCGCACTTTTCGGCGGCTTCGCTGGCCTCTTTATCGGCGGCCTCCTGGGCTACGCCGCCAGCTTCGCTTTTCGGCAGTTCATCGTTGGCAGCCTGCAAGTCGCGCAATCGCAGTTGCTCAATTCGACATTCTCCATCATGGGAGCACTGTGCAAGGCAGACAACGTCGTTACACGTGACGAGATCAATGCCGTCGAGCAGATTTTTAACATGTTCAGGCTGCAGGGCGAGGGGCGCGTGCAGGCAAAGGCCGCATTCAACCGTGGCAAACAACGCGATTTTGACCTCGATGCCGCGGTCGATCAGTTCGCACAGATCAGCCGCGGCCGTGGACCACTGTTGCAGTTGTTCCTGCAAGTGCAATGTATGGCGGTAGCCGCCGACGGGCGAATCGATCCTGCTGAACACGCGATGCTCGTGCGTATCGCGCAGCGATTGGGCTTGACGGAGGCAGACGTCTCGCAACTTGAGGCTCTGCTACGTTCAGCGATGGGTGGGCCGTCGGCGCCAGGTGGCGTACCACAGAAAGACCGACTTGCTGACGCCTATGCGGCACTCGGTATCACGGCAGATGCAACGCCCGCCGAAATCAAGCGCGCCTATCGCAAGCTCATCAGCCAGAGTCACCCGGACAAACTGGCGGCGCGGGGGTTACCCGAAAGCATGCGTCCGGTTGCCGAAGAGCGCTCGCGAGAACTCAACTCTGCGTATGACATGATCAAGAGTGCGCGGTCAGACGTCCGATGATGAACACCGGCACCGTTCCCCTCGTGAGCGTCGGGGAGTCGATGCGACACGGGGCAGCAATAATCGTGGGTCAGGTAAGTGTTTACCGTTCTTATTAACGACAATCGAACGTACTATAGTTTGGGTACATACGAAAAAAAGGAGCGATCATGGGCCTGCTAATCATTGGCGTTCTACTATGGATAGTCGTTCACCTGATGCCGGCGATAGCGCCGTCACTCAAGGAAAGCCTGGTCGGCGGTATGGGCGCGAAACCGTATCGTGGCGTATTTGCCCTGCTGATTTTCAGCTCGCTGGCGCTCATTGTGTTCGGCTGGCGATCCACGCCTGAGGAAATACTTTACGTACTACCTGCCGGTACGAAAACGGTCGCGTTCTTGTTGATCTGTATTTCGTTCATCGTCATCGGTTCCGCGCACCACCCATCTCGGATCAAGCGAATCTTTCGTCACCCAATGCTTACCGGCGTCTTTATCTGGGCGGTTGCTCACTTGCTGGTCAATGGTACGACTCGAGCCCTTGTTTTGTTCGGTGGCCTCGGCATCTGGGCTTTGCTCGAGATAGTGCTCATCAATAAACGAGATGGCGCATACACCAAGCCCGACAGCCCGGGCTTCAGCGAGGAATTAAAGGGAACGTTCATCAGTGCCGGAGTTCTCCTGTTCATATTGTTTCTGCACCCGTATTTTGCTGGTGTTACTCCATTCCCGCGCTAGCGACAACGTAACAAAAGGGGTCGAACCGATTTAATCGCGAGTGGCGGAGCGTTAATCCCGGCGAGGCGGAGCGATTAACGACGGCTGAGCAAAAGGGGAGAATCGACCTTAGCCGATTCGAGTTACCTGGGGTTTTCAGTCGATCGCAGAAAACTCTCCAGGCCATCGAGATAAGCCGTCGCCGACGTAAAGTGCGCATCGTTGTGCCCGCCGCGAAGCTCGAGAAATATTTTGGGCTCGTTCGCGGCATTGAATATTGCTTCGCCGTGATGAAACGGGATGATCTCATCGTTCCGGCTGTGTACGACGAGCACCGGACAGCTTGCTTTTGTCACATTCACTTTGGTCGCGTGCTGGAATCGCGACAACAGTCGAACGGGTAGCCACGGATACACATCCTGTCCGATATCCGGCACGGACGTAAATGCCGAGTCGAGGATGAGCGTGCCAGGACTTCGCTCTGCGGCGAGCCAGGCTGCCACCGATGCGCCGAGTGAACGGCCGAAAACGACGATGTCTTCAGCAAGGATTCCGCGGACTTCGGTGAGGTATTGCCAGGCGGCTTCCCCGTCCCGGTACAGGCCGTCCTCGGAAGGACTGCCTTCGCTCCGTCCATAGCCACGGTAATCGATGATAAACACCGAGAGACCCAGGTCGTGGAACTGCCGGATCGAGTGCAAGCGGTGAGAGATGTTTCCGGCATTGCCGTGGAAATACAGCAGCGTACGTTTCAATCGCCCCGGCACGAACCAGCCGTGAATCCGGACACCGTCGCTGGTATCGAGCGAGACGTCCTCGTAAACCAGACCGATGCCCTTTGGCGTCGCATCAAGCTGCCGTCCCGGCATGCCCGGCAAATAGAGCAGGCTGGACTGGGTCAGATATACGAACCCGACCAGCAGCAAATAGGAACCAGCCACGATGAACAGCAACTTCAGCATCGGGCTTAAGTTACTCCTGCCGGTTCGTTCGATCCAACTTACTGAAACATTTGAGCCACGTAATGGCGCGATGGCCGGCTGGCGGGCTAAAACCTTGGTGCCGCACCCAGCATGTCCATGTACTGCGTCATGTCATCGCAGGTCGTATGCGGTAAGTGCCCGCGCTGTTCGAGCGGCGTCATCTCGTCGCCGCGCTTCGACAGTGTCAGCGTCACCTGGTCCCTCGGGGCCAGGCTGACGTATGTCTCCACCGGCGGTGAACTGTGGAGCTGTACACGATAGTCACCCTCCGGAAGCAGCATCGCACCGGCGGATCCCAGCGATCCGCTCGCAACCTCGGAATCGCCCTGGTACACGCTAAATGACGTGGCGACCACCTGTGCCAGCGCGGCTTGCAGTTCTTCGGCGCTGCTCGCCGTGACATAGCGTCCGCCCGCGGCACTGGCAACGGCCCGCAGGCTCGCCGTGTCTTCGTCGGCTGCATTGCCGAGCCCGAACCCGATCAGGTGCGCGGTGATTCCCTGCTCGCGAAGCGCGTAGGCCGCCTGCACCGGATCACCCCCGCAGCTTTCGATACCGTCGCTGACAAGAACGATTATGCGATCGCTCTCCAGCGTGCCGAAGTCGCGTGCGGCCTGGTTCAAGGCATAAGCAATTGGTGTCTGGCCCGTAGGCTTCAAGCCGGCGATCGCGCGGCGGATGCCGTCGCGATTCATCTCGCCGAATGGTACGAGTAAATTCGAATCCGCGCAGTTGTTGCTTTCGCTGGCGCTGGTGCTGCCGTAAGCGCGGAGTGCTAAGTCAATGTCGGCGGGCAGCCAGTAGGAAACGTCTTCCAGCGTCTCCTTGGCGATTTGCATCTTGGACACACCGTCGATCTGACCCCACATGCTTCTCGACGCATCGACGACGATTTCCACCGCGCGATCGTCGAGGGACACGGCAGGACGTCCGTCATTCATCGCCGTCACTTCCAGCGCTGCGCAACTCGTGTCGCGCACGTTGACCGTGATCGAGGACTCCTTCGTCTCGCCATCCAGGCTCGTGGCGAAAGCAACGATGTGGTTTTCGCCGACCTCGAGTGGCAGGCTCGCCGCAAAGGTTCCGCCTGCAAGCCGTGCCGGTACCGGTACCGCACCGTTTACGCTCAGCGTTACGCTATCGACGCCCGTGGTACGGAGATTGAGGAACGCCTCCGGCAGCATTGCCGGATCGGATACGGGGAGGAAGCTGCCGCCGGTCGCCCAGGCTATCGTGTCTAGTATTTTGCTGCCCTTGTTGCTCGACCCGAGCATTAGCGTCTGGATCGTAATGCCCAGCTTGGTTGCCTCTACCGCAGCGTCATACGCCTTGTTCTTGCTCGACATGCCATCGGTAAACAGCATGATGACGCGAGATGAACCAGGTCTCCCGTTGCGCTCGAGTTCGGCGACGGCCGCATCGATGCCGGCGGCGAGATTGGTGCTACCGGACCGGGGCAGAAGTTTCAGTGTATTGATTACGTGTTCGCGACTGGATGTCATCGGCTGAGCAAGGTCGCTCTTTTTATCGAAGCTTACGACGCCGATCTTGATATCGCTTTTCGGTGAGAGGTTCTCGATCAGGCCGATCGCACCCAGCGAGCGGTAATCCTGGGGATCG
>Ga0164320_10000632_pt1 | contig 11920 bp, 9 predicted proteins | sample GuaBasSediGuay11_FD_113736 | JGI IMG/M metagenome (GOLD analysis project Ga0164320, IMG submission 113736) | Subseafloor sediment microbial communities from Guaymas Basin, Gulf of California, Mexico - Guay11, Core 4567-28, 0-3 cm | ecosystem: Environmental > Aquatic > Marine > Hydrothermal vents...
GAAAATGATTAATAGCGAACAGCATGTGACTGTTAAAAAACAATAAATATAAACACATGAAATTTAACAACAACATAGAAGAATTCGAATCTATAGGAAATGACCATATTGGGACATCTAAAGACACACCTATGCGTAATGACGCATTTAAGCTTTCTAAAGAAGAAAAAATAGACATTATTAAAGACGATGTTCGTCATATTTTAGAAACCCTTGGATTAGATCTAGATGATGACAGCTTAAGTGGCACGCCATTAAGAGTAGCAAAAATGTTTGTTAAAGAAATTTTTGGCGGTTTAGATCCTGATAAAAAACCTAAAGCTTCAACCTTCGTAAACAAATATAAATATGCTGAGATGCTTGTTGAAAAAAACATATCAGTATATTCAACTTGCGAACATCACCTTTTACCAATTGTTGGTAAAGCACATGTCGCCTATATCTCTAACGGAACCGTAGTTGGTCTTTCTAAAATAAATCGTATTGTCGATTATTTTGCCAAGCGACCACAAGTGCAAGAGCGACTTACCATTCAAATAGTTGAAGAACTTAAAAAAGTATTAAATACCGAAGATGTAGCTTGTATTATCGATGCTAAACATTTATGTGTGAATTCTAGAGGGATCAGAGATATTGAAAGCAGTACCATAACTAGCGAATTTGGTGGAAAATTTAAAGAAAAAGAAACTAGAAGAGAATTTTTAGATTACATTAAGTTAGAAACTAAATTTTAAAAAATGTTTGTCGTTATTTGTTAAGTTGTTATAGCTATTTTTTCAATTTAGCAATAAACTAATTATCAACAAACGCCTTAACGACTAAACAACATACAGCAATCTAATGCAGCTTTACCAAAATCAGGAATTAAAAATCTACAACTCTTTAACTGGGAAAAAAGACGTTTTTAAACCTATTAGCGAAGGTCATATTGGTATGTATGTTTGTGGACCAACCGTTTATAGCAATGTTCATTTAGGCAATGTAAGGACATTCATGTCGTTCGATATGATATTCCGTTACTTTAAACATCTAGGATTTAAAATTCGTTATGTTAGAAATATTACAGATGCTGGACACCTTGAAAATGATGCAGACGATGGCGAGGATCGCATAGCAAAAAAAGCAAGGCTAGAACAAATTGAACCCATGGAAGTTGTGCAAATGTACACTGTCGATTTTCATAATACCTTAAACGCATTTAATTTTCTTCATCCAAGTATAGAACCTACAGCAACAGGACACATTATTGAGCAAATAGAAATTATTAAAACCATTATAGATAAAGGTCTTGCTTACCAAATAAATGGTTCTGTATATTTTGATGTTCTTAAATATAATGAAACTCATAATTACGGAAAATTAAGCGGTAGAAATATTGAAGATTTAATACATAATACCAGAGCTTTAGATGGTCAAAGTGATAAAAAGAATCCACAAGATTTTGCACTTTGGAAAAAAGCCGAACCACAACATATTATGCGTTGGCCTTCGCCATGGAGCGACGGATTTCCAGGTTGGCATTTGGAGTGTACAGCAATGAGCACCAAATATCTTGGAGAGCATTTTGATATTCATGGTGGCGGAATGGATTTAAAATTTCCACATCACGAATGTGAGATTGCTCAAGCTGAAGCAAGCAATGGACAAAGTCCTGTTAATGTTTGGATGCACGCCAATATGCTAACGCTTAATGGGCAAAAAATGGCAAAATCTACTGGAAACTATATCTTACCAAACGACTTTTTTACTGGAGAAAGCAAACATTTAAGCAAACCCTTTAATGCAAGTGTTGTTCGCTTTTTTATGCTTCAGGCACATTACAGAAGTATTTTAGATTTTTCAAACGATGCGCTTTTAGCTTCAGAAAAAGGCTTCAACAAACTTATAGAAGCTATTAACGATTTAGCAAAACTTCCTGTTGGTAATACTACAGATTTTGATGTTAAAAGCTGGAATAATAATTGCTATAATGCAATGAACGACGATTTTAACACACCTATTTTAATTGCCGAATTATTTAGTGCCGTTAAATTTATCAATCAAGTTAAAAATGGTAAAACATCTATAACAAAAGAAGATTTAACTACTTTATCTTCAATAATAAACACTTTTGTTTTTGATGTGTTAGGTTTGCAAAACATTGACTCATGCGATGATGGTTCAGATAAACTATCTGATACTGTAGAAGTGCTTATAAAACTTCGTGCAGAAGCCAGAGCAAATAAAGACTTTGCATTATCCGATAAAATTAGAGACGAGTTATTAGCTGTTGGGATTCAGTTAAAGGATGGTAAAGATGGCACCTCTTTTTCGACTAATTAGTTTGTTGTAACGATGTTAAGTTGTTTGTTGTTAAGCTGTTTATGGTGTAGATTATTTTTCATTTTATTTTAGACAGTAATAAAGAATTTAACCCCTTAACAACCAACAATTAAATATTAAAATCATGCATATATATTCATTTGAAAAATTAGACGTTTGGAAAGAAGCAATTAGTTTAGCTATAAAAACTTATAAAGTAACTGATTTACTTCCTTCGGAAGAAAAATTTGGTTTGACTTCTCAAATGAGAAGATGTTCGATTTCAGTATCTTCAAATCTTGCAGAAGGAACATCTAGATTAACTCAAAAAGATAAAGCACATTTTATGACCATAGCATATAGTTCTGCTATTGAACTTTTAAATCAAACCATAATATCAAAGGAATTAAAATTTATTTCAGAAAACAACTATATTAACTTAAGAAAAGATATTGAATCGGTAACTAATAAAATTAATTCTTTAAGAAATCATTTCTTGAACTCTTAACAACTAAACAACTCACAACTTTACAATGCTATGCTAAAAAAGGTAATAATTTTACCATTTATTTTCTTAGTAAAAGTTTACCAAACTTTAATCTCACCGCTTACACCAGCTTCTTGCAGATATCAACCTACTTGCTCGCATTATACTATAGAAGCTCTACAAAAGCACGGTTTATTTCGTGGTAGTAAACTGGCAATAAAACGCATATTTAGTTGTCATCCTTGGGGCGAAAGCGGTTATGATCCTGTTCCAGAAAAGGATGAAAAAAAATAATGTAGCAATACAACTCTCTGTTCTTTTATTCCGTTTCAATTCTATATATTTACATAACTAAAATAGAAATTATGCACTTTTTACAAATCGTTTGGGATCCAGCTTCAGAAGGAATAAATATCGTTGGAAATTTTACAATTCACTATTATAGTATGATGTGGATGGTAGCCTTTATTTTGGGTTGGTTCATCATGAAAAAGATTTATAAAAATGAAAACCAATCTAACGAAAAATTAGATTCTCTTTTTATTTATTCCGTTTTAGGGATTATGATTGGTGCACGATTAGGTCATGTTATTTTTTATCAGCCAGAACTCTTTAAAGATGATTTTTTTAGCATATTTCTTCCGTTTAAATTTAAAGGCGGATTTGCATTTACAGGATTTAGAGGGTTAGCAAGTCATGGTGCAGCTATTGGAATGATTATTTCTATGCATCTCTATAATAAAAAAGTATTACAAGAATCTGTGCTTTGGATTTTAGATCGTGTTGTAATTCCAGTAGCATTAGGCGCAATTTTTGTTAGATTAGGAAACTTTTTTAATTCTGAAATGGTAGGAAAACCTGCCGATGAATCTTTACCTTGGGCAGTAATCTTTAAAGATTTTGATAACGTAGCACGACATCCAGGACAATTGTATGAAGCCTTTGGTTATGTGTTTGTATTCTTGATTCTTTGGTTCTTATATTGGAAAACCAAGAAAAGTCTGCAAACAGGTTTTCTATTTGGATTGTTTTTAGTCCTTTTAATGTCAGTACGACTATTTGTTGAAAACTTTAAAATTGAGCAAGTCACAGGGAGAGAAGATTGGATATTTAGTTTAAATACAGGACAAGTTTTAAGCATACCGTTTATTTTAATTGGCTTGTATTTTATATTTTTCTACAAACCTAAATCGGCTTAATACTTAATGATGAAACGCATAGTTTTAACATTGTTTATCGGTTTAATTCTGTTTAGTTTAACATCGTGCAAAGAAGACAAGAAAACCATTAAACCTATTAAAATAGAGTTTAAAAAAGATGGAGTGTTAACTTTTTTTAAATCTAAATCAGATTCAATTATTACCACATTTGATATTGAAATTGCTGATACAGATTACGAAACACAAACTGGGTTAATGCATCGTCATACTATGAAAGACAATAGAGGAATGCTTTTTATATTTCCTAATATGAATTTGCGTTCTTTTTATATGAAAAACACTTTTATTCCTTTAGATATCATTTATCTGGATAAGGATAAATTTATTGTAAACATTCTGGAAAATGCTGAACCTCTTGATGAATCCTCTTTATCGTCAAAAGTCCCTGCACAATATGTTTTTGAGATTAATGCTGGATTAACTCAAAAATGGTTTTTAAAAGTTGGTGATAGCATGATGTTTACAAACATTAATTAAGTTTCTTAATATCTAAAAACGAAAAACCTTTCTACAAAAAATGCAGAAAGGTCTTTTTTATTAAAAGAAAATAAATCTTATTTCTTTTTCTTCCTTTCTAACCTATTAATTGTATCTCGCATAATTGGTGTCGCAATAAATACTGAAGAATATGTACCTATAATTACACCAATAATTAAAGCAAATAATAAGTCTCTTAAAGAATCAGCTCCAAATATAAACATTGTAAATAGTACTACTAATGTGGTTAGTGACGTGTTTAAGGTTCTGCTTAATGTACTATTTAAAGCAGTATTTACTGTTCTATCAAATTCCCAGCTTGTATGTTCGTTTAAGAACTCTCTAATTCTATCAAACACAACCACAGTGTCATTTAACGAATATCCAATAACTGTTAAAATAGCAGCAATAAAGGACTGATCAATTTCCATACTAAAAGGCATAAACCTCCAAGTAAGAGAATATATTCCTAATACAATTAATACATCATGAAATACCGCAGCAACTGCACCAAGTGAGAATTGCCATCTCTTAAATCGCAATAAAATATAAAGGAATACTACAATTAACGACCCTAATATTGCCCAAATTGAAGATTTTTTAATGTCGTCTGCAATTGTTGGACTCACTTTGCCAGAATACATTTTACCAATATCATTATCAGCATTCACAAATTGCTTATAAGTAATACCATCTGGCAAGAATGGTTTTAAAGACTCGAACAACATGCTTTGCACTTCTTCATCTGCTTGTATCGAGTTTTCGTCAACTTTATATTTTGTAGAAATTTTTAATTGATTTGCATTACCAATAGTTTTTACTTCAGCACTTTCAAAAACAGCATGTACAGCATCTTTAACTTCTTCGGTATTTACATCCTGTGCAAAACGCACTTGGTATGTTCTACCTCCAACAAAATCAATACCTTGATCTAGTCCTGTAGTAAATAACGATGTTAATCCTCCTAAAATAATGAAACCTGATACAACATAAGAAAACTTTCTTTTTCTTAAGAAATTTATATTAATGTTTCTAAACAACCCTTTGGTAATTGCCGTAGAGAAATCTAATTTATTCCCTTTATTTACATACCAATCTATTAGTAACCGTGTAATAAATATTGCCGTAAATAATGATGTTAAAATACCAATTAGTAAAGTTGTAGCAAATCCTTTTATTGGACCTGTTCCAAATATAAATAAGATTAAAGCTGTTAATCCTGTTGTAATATTTGCATCTAATATTGAAGACAAGGCATTACTAAATCCATCATTAATCGCTTCTTTTCTTCCTTTGCCTTTAGTAAGCTCTTCTCGAACACGTTCATAAATAAGCACGTTGGCATCTACAGCAATACCTATGGTAAGAACAATACCTGCAATTCCAGGAAGTGTTAATACAGCTCCTAATCCAGATAATATTCCAAAGATTAATAATATGTTTAATAATAGAGCAATGTTTGTAACAATACCTGCTTTACCATAATAAAATATCATCCAAATTAATACTAATGATAATGCTATTAAAAATGATTTCATTCCACTATCAATAGCTTCTTGTCCTAAAGATGGTCCAACCTCATCGGCTTGTACTATATCTGCTGATGCTGGTAATTTACCAGCTCGTAATACGTTTGCTAAATCTACAGCTTCGTTTAAAGTAAACGATCCAGATATTTCAGAATTACCTCCAGAAATCGGTCCTGTAGTTACACCTGGTGCAGAATACACAATATCATCTAAAAGGATAGCAATCTGACTTCCTTGATTAAAGGCTTTCCCAGTCATTTCTTCCCAAATTTTAGCACCTTTACCATTCATTTGCATACTTACTGTTGGTTGCCCATTAGGTGCGTAAGCCTGACGAGCATCTGTAATAACTGCTCCACTAAGCTGTGGTTTATTATCTCTATTTCCTATTAATGCATACAGTTCTATAACCTCACTATCTTTAGCTTGAACTCCCCAAACAAATTTTACATAGCGCTGTTCTGGAGTTAATAAGCTTCTTACTTCTGGTTTATTTAAGTAATCCGTAACTGTTTGTTTGTCTTTAGCTTCAAAAAGAGCAATAACTGGTCCACCTTGGTAGCCTTGACCTCTTATTAAATCTAATAATGGATTTACAGGTGCAACAGCAATCGAGTCTGTTGTTGTATCTCCTAGAAGTGCTTCAATTTGGTTTTCTTCCTCATCTTTTGAATCTTGAGATTCTACTTCATCAGTACTTGTTTTAACAGCAACAATATCTTTTAATGTTTCGTTTGCTTGAACAATAAATGGTAAGAATTCTTCTCCTTTATACGCGTCCCAAAACTGTAATTGTGCAGTTTGCGTTATCAAGGTTTTAACACGGTCAACATCTTTTGCTCCAGGTAATTCAACTAAAATACGTCCAGAGTTTCCTAAACGTTGAATGTTAGGTTGTGTAACTCCAAATTTATCGATACGCTTACGTAATACCTCGAAAGCAGACACTATAGACTCATCAATCTTACGTTTTATAATAGGTTCCACCTCATTGTCTGTCATATTAAAAGTAATCTCCTCGCTTAAGGTTCTATTAGCAAAAATATCAGGTGAAGCTAATTTTGTATCTCCTTTTATGGCATCGAAAGCCACAAAGAAATCTTCTAAATATGTATTTTGACTGTCTTTTTGAAGTTCTTCGGCATCATGTAATGCTTTATTGAATACAGGATCTTTACTATCGTTTGCCAGTCCTTTTAAAATATCTTTTACAGATATTTGAAGAATTACACTAATACCACCTTTAAGATCAAGCCCAAGGTTCATTGCTTTATCTTTTACTTCACTATAGGTATAGTCAGCAATACCTATATTGAATACTTTCTCATTAGATATAGAGTCTAAATATTTTGTTTCTTCCAGACTTCTTTTAGAATCGTACTCTGGCTCTGTATCGGCAATTCTACTAATAGCAATCTCTTTTGCAGTATTATCAATTTGATTTGCTTTAAATGTAAATGATAATTGATAAATACTTACCAATCCAAATAAGAGTGCAAATAACTTTACTAATCCTTTATTTTGCATTATATAACAATTTAATCTATTCTAAATTTTTTTAACGTGCAAATATATGATTTACACAAGGAAATGGCAATAGAATTGATAGATTTTATACTAAAAAAAAGGGGCAACATTAATGTTGCCCCTTTTTTTATATGTTAAGATTCTTCACAGCTTTGCTACTACCTTCGATACAAAATATATTTTGTATCTCGGCAATGCTCAGAATGACAATCTCATTATAGTTCTAATAAATCGTTGGTTTTTTTAACACCTTCAGCACTTTCTATTAAATGTGCTTTTTCGGCTTCACTCAATTCGATTTTTATAATACTTTCAATTCCGTTTTTCCCTAATATTACAGGAACTCCAATACACAAATCGCTTAACCCATATTCGCCTTCTAATAAAGTTGAACACGCAAACATTTTCTTTTGGTCACAAGCAATGGCTTGAGCTAATCCGGAAACAGCAGCTCCTGGAGCATACCAAGCAGATGTGCCTAATAATTTAGTAAGTGTTGCTCCTCCAACTTTAGTATCTTCCTTAACTTGATTAAGACGGTCTTCTGATAAAAATTCAGATACTTTTATACTATTTCTAGTTGCATGTCCTGTTAATGGAACCATACCTTTATCGCTATGTCCTCCAATTACCATTCCATCTACATCGCTAATAGGTGCTCCTAATGCTTCAGCTAATCTATATTTAAAACGTGCTGCATCTAAAGCACCTCCCATTCCGATAATTCTATTTTTTGGAAGACCTGTAGTTTTATGCACTAAATATGTCATGGTATCCATTGGATTGCTAACAACAATAAGAATAGTATTTGGAGAATGCTCTATTAAACAAGATGCAACTGTTTTTACAATTCCAGCATTAATCCCAATTAATTCTTCACGAGTCATTCCTGGTTTACGAGGAATCCCTGAAGTAATTACACAAATATCGCTATTTGCTGTTTTAGAATAATCGCTTGTTGTTCCTGTAATTTTTGTATCGAAACCATTTAACGAAGCACATTGCATTAAATCCATTGCTTTACCTTCGGCATAGCCTTCTTTAATATCTAATAAAACGACTTCTGATGCAAAATTTTTAATGGCAATATATTCAGCGCAACTTGCACCTACAGCTCCTGCTCCTACTACTGTTATTTTCATTCCTTTTTTTTATTTAAAATGTGAAGATTTTTAAGACTACAAAATTACAAATAATTAATGGTTTTAATAACAAAAGCTCGTGATTAAATCACGAGCTTTTGTTGTCTTTTTCTTTTTCAATTTTATCTGAAACTAAACGCAATTCCTGCTGAAGCTGTATTATACTCTTGAAGCGTGTAATCGGCAAATATTTTAAAAAAACCAATGTTTATTCTTGCACCTAATGTTCCTCTAACTCCATTGGCATCAAAATCTAAATTAATAGGATTACTAATCGATTCAATTTCTGTTCGTACTACAATTCCATTTTCATCTTCAACATCATAAGTAATATCATAATCTCCTTTCATTTTAATAGAAGAACTTCCATTGTTATAACCTAAACTACCATAAAATGTGATAATTTTAAAATCTAAAGAGGCAATAGCTTGTACTGTCCAAGTATTCATTTTAAATTCTGCCTTACCATTAGTTACCACAACATCGTCTGTTGTGTTTTCGTCTTCAATATTATAACTAACATTCATGCTTGTAAATGCAGCTAAAACTGAAACACTTAAAGGTAATTTCTCTAAAGGTCCCAAATATTGCAGCACATTATGCTGTAATCCTAGTCCAAAAAGACTGGCTTCAACACTATCATCAAAATTAAGGTTTGGAACGAGTCTTAATTTTATATCTGTTTTAAAAGGCAATCCTAAACCTAATTGTACCATTGGTGTAGGTATGGAGTTTACAGGTAAGTCGTTTGCAATTCCTCCAGGCATTTCAAAACTACCAACTCTAAATTCGTCATTTCCTATAGGAATTCTTATATCCACAGTTGTTTCGGTATCGTTTTCGCTCATTACTGTTGGCAAAGACGTTTCTCCATTAGGAAGTGTTAAAAAGGAATAATCACTTTGTACAAATGCAAACATTTGATCTGCATTTGGTACAAATGAAGCATTTGCATTTATGGTAATATCAAAACCGAATTTTTTGTGAGTTTTGGCAGTAGTGTACCAGCCTCCATTCATACTATACATTAATCCTTTCATTACGGGATTTATATAATTTTGAGTTAGCTCGCTTGCATCTTCTGCTGCAATTAAAATACTTTCTAATTCTTGAGATTGTGAAGTGTATGATGTTATAAGCAACAACACTAATAGGGCATATTTTTTCATAATATTATAGATTTGGTTCTACAAAAATAGAAAAATATTTTGAGAAACAACCATTTGTCGGTAAATAATTACGTTTAATCGATATTTTTAATGTTTTTAGGACAAAAAAAACAATCCTACTTTAAAAATAGAATTGCTATTTAATAATATTTATAAGCTTTATTTATGCATCAATGTTGGCATAAATAGCGTTTTTCTCAATAAACTCTCTACGTGGTGGAACATCGTCTCCCATTAGCATTGAAAAAATTCTATCGGCTTCTGTTCCGTTTTCTATCATTACTTGACGCAAAGTTCTAAACTCTGGATTCATGGTTGTGTCCCAAAGTTGAGTTGCATTCATTTCCCCAAGACCTTTATAACGTTGTATTTTAGTTCCATCACCAAAGTTGTCAACTATTTCATCTCTTTCTTTATCACTCCAAGCATATTGCTTTTTGGCTCCTTTTTTAACAAGATATAAAGGAGGTGTCGCAATAAAAATATGACCATTTTCTATGAGTTCTTTCATGTACCTAAAGAAAAACGTTAGAATTAGCGTTGCAATATGGCTACCATCAATATCGGCATCACACATAATAACCACTTTGTGATATCGTAATTTAGAAAGATTAAGTGCTTTACTATCTTCTTCGGTGCCAATAGTAACACCAAGAGCTGTAAAAATATTTCTTATCTCTTCGTTTTCAAATACTCTATGCTGCATAGCTTTTTCAACATTTAATATTTTTCCACGAAGTGGAAGAATTGCTTGAAATGCTCTATCTCGCCCTTGTTTTGCTGTTCCCCCTGCCGAATCTCCCTCAACGAGAAACACTTCGCATTTTGCTGGGTCTTGTTCGGAGCAATCACTTAATTTTCCTGGTAAACCACCAATACTCATTACGGTTTTACGCTGTACCATTTCACGAGCTTTCTGTGCTGCATGTCTTGCTTGTGCTGCGAGGATTACTTTTTGTACTATTATTTTTGCGTCTTCAGGATGCTCTTCAAGATAGTCGGTTAGCATTTCGGAAACCGATTGCGAAACAGCTGAAGACACTTCTCTGTTCCCTAATTTGGTTTTTGTTTGTCCTTCAAATTGTGGTTCTGCTACTTTTACCGAAATAATAGCTGTTAAGCCTTCTCGAAAATCGTCTCCTGCAATATCAAACTTTAGTTTATCCAACATCCCAGAATTATCGGCATACTTTTTTAAAGTATGCGTTAAGCCTCTTCTAAATCCTGATAAGTGTGTTCCACCTTCATGAGTATTAATATTATTTACATACGAATGTAAATTTTCGTTATACGATGTATTGTAAATCATTGCCACTTCAACAGGAACGTTATTTTTTTCTCCTTCAAAAGCAATAACATCTTTCATTAATGGATCTCGAGTAGCATCTAAATACCTAATGAATTCACTTAATCCTTCATCAGAATAAAACAATTCGTTTTCAAATTCACCTTTATCATTTTTATGTCGTTTATCTGTTAAAGTAATTGTAATTCCTTTATTGAGATACGAGAGTTCTCGCAAACGGCTTGATAAAGTATCGTAGCTATACTCTAAAGTATGTATGAAAATTGAAGGATCAGGTATAAATGTAACAACAGTTCCGTTTTTATCTGATTCTCCAACGGCTTTTACAGGATACATTACTTTACCTCTTTCGTATTCTTGTTCCCAGATTTTACCGTCTCTATATACTGTTGCTTTTAAATGATTAGACAAGGCATTAACTACACTTACACCAACACCATGAAGACCTCCTGAAACTTTATAAGAATCTTTATCAAACTTTCCTCCTGCTCCAATCTTGGTCATTACAACCTCCAATGCAGAAACACCTTCTTTTTTATGTAAATCTACTGGAATACCTCGACCATTATCTTCAGTGGTTATTGAGTTATCTTCATTAATTGTAACATCTATACGATTACAATGTCCTGCCATTGCTTCATCTATAGAATTATCTACAACTTCATATACCAAATGATGTAATCCTCTTGTGCCAACATCTCCAATATACATTGAAGGACGCTTACGCACATGCTCCATACCTTCTAATGCCTGAATACTATC
>Ga0164320_10000633_pt1 | contig 11917 bp, 10 predicted proteins | sample GuaBasSediGuay11_FD_113736 | JGI IMG/M metagenome (GOLD analysis project Ga0164320, IMG submission 113736) | Subseafloor sediment microbial communities from Guaymas Basin, Gulf of California, Mexico - Guay11, Core 4567-28, 0-3 cm | ecosystem: Environmental > Aquatic > Marine > Hydrothermal...
CGAAGCGAACAGTAACTGAACTTTGCGCATGGCCCACTAGGGAACCTCTGGCACGTCATGAAGCCGTCCGTTGGCCATGGTCAACGCGCCCTTTGACACACTGTTGCAGACCCCTACCTCGATGGGGTCGGCCACAGTACAATGGCTTTCCAACCCGGAGGGAACCACCATCCCAGCAGCTTGCCATCGATGCGGATCAAGGTAGATAGCAAAGAGCTGGAACTCGGCATGTTCGTCGCCGAGCTCGACCGGCCGTGGCTCGAGAGCCACTTCCTGTTCCAGGGTTTTATCGTCAGCAACCAGGCCGAGCTTGATGACGTACGCAAGAGTTGCGCTTTCGTCTATGTCGACCTGGAAAAAAGCCGCCTTTCCGATCCGAAGACCCGTCAACGCCTGCTGGCCAAGGCCGGTGCAAACGGCAAGAGCCCCAAGATCGCTGGCCAAAAGCCCTACCCCAAGAGCTTTGAGGACGAAATAGAGGGCGCCGAGGAGATTCACTCAAGCGCACAGGAGTACGTCGAAAAAATCTTTACCGACATTCGTCTCGGCAAGGCGCTTGACACGGACGAGGCCAAAGCGGTGGTCGCGGACATGATGAGCAGCATCATCCGCAACCCCGATGCCCTGGCGCTACTGAGCAGTCTCAAGGCGTTTGACGAGTCCGAAATCACTCACAGCATGAATGTCTGCACGTTGGCGCTGGCGTTCGGGCGCTTTCTCGGCATGGGTATCGATCCGCTACAGGAACTCGGCCTGGGCGCACTGCTGCACGATATCGGCGAGACCCGCGTGCCTGAGGAGACCCTGAAAAAACGCTATGGCCTGACTCCCGACGAAACTCACGAAATGCAGCGCCATACCGAGCATGGTGCCGACATTCTGAAAGGCATGAAGGGCATCCCGAGCAGCGCCGTCGAGATCGCCCTGACCCACCACGAAAAGGTCAACGGCAAGGGTTACCCCAATGGGCTGAAGGGTGAGGACATCGGCCATTTCTCGCGCGTCGTGTCGATCATCGATGTCTATGATCGCCTGACCCACGTCGCCAACAAGCAGCGCTACATCACCAGTACCGATGCACTGAAGAACATGTACGAGTACCGCAACGTGTTCTTCGACGGCGAGTTGATCGAACGCTACATCCAGTGTCTCGGCATCTACCCGGTCGGCACGGTCGTCGAACTCGGTTCGGGAGAGGTCGGCGTGGTGATCTCGGTCGAGCCCGACCACCACCTGCTACCGAAACTGATGCTGGTGCGCGATGCGGACAAGCAGCCGGTCTACCCGCCGCGAATCATCAACCTGCGCCATTACCGCGGACTCGCCGAGAGCGCGAAGGTCGCCATCCGCCGGGTGCTGCAGCCGAACGCCTATGGCATCGACCTGAAGAAATACATGCTGCGCGAGTTCATGTTCTGAACCCTCGTATGCAGCGTCTGCCGTAATCGAATTTCAGCTCTCAATAATGTTCGGCTCGGTGCCGAAGACATGGAGCGGCTCTGACTTGCCACGTACCCGCTGCTGGCCAAGATCACGGAACTGCCGCCGGGTCTCATCTGGCAATTGCAGGTAGGCGTCGCTGGAGACAACGACCCGGTACTTCAGGCGCTTGGTCAGCCCCTCAAGTCGACTCGCTGTGTTGACCGCATCACCGAGGAACGTGTACTCGTAGCGCTGTTCGGAACCGATGGTGCCCGCCATCACGGTGCCAAAGTGGATACCGGCGCCCATCTCCGGATGCCCACCATCCGGCATCGTGAACTGCCGTGTGTGGTCAAGGATCTCCAGCGCACTGCGCACGGCGTCCTCGACCGGGTTGCTCTCGCTCTCGAGGCCATAGACCGCCAGTACCGCATCGCCCATGAACTTGTTTATGGTGCCGCCATGGCGCGCGACGATCTCGCTCAGGTCAGAGAAAAAGGTGTTGAGGAAAATGATCACCTCTTCCGCCGAAGCCGCCTCGCTCATGCTGGTGAAGTCGCGCAAGTCACAGAACATGATTGCGACTTCGTCTTCCTGACCACGCTTGAGAGTTTCGTCATCGGTCGAAAGCAACTTCTCCATGATGTTTGCACCGACCACCCGCTCCAGCGTCTTGTGCAGACGGTCGCGGTCACGCAGGTTCTCTATCATGGCGTTGATCTGCACCGCCATCAGGCCCAGTTCGTCCTGCGCCATGATCGGGGCACGCTGCTCCAGATCGCCTTTCTGCACGCTGCGCAACACGTCCATCTGCGCCTGCAGGAAGGCATGCATATTGCGCGTGTAGCTGGTGATCAGACGCAACAACAGGGCCAACAAGGCACCAAAGATAAACATCACCTCAATCAGGAACAGCAGCGGCAATTGCTCGGGCCGTTCCACGGCACCACTGTGCATCAGGCGGTAACTGCTCAGCGAGATCGTGGTCGCAAGAATCAGGATGGTCAGCGTCATGACGATGCTGAACTTTTGCGCCATCGGCACCATGGTGAAACCGCCGTCAACGCTCACCTCGCCACGATGGAACCAGCCTAACTGGCGTGTGAGGGCGTTATCGATCGCGGCGAAGTAGCCGAAGACCATGATGCCAAGCGTCACATCGATTGCTTGGCTGTAGGAGTGACCCGGCAACAGGGCCTCAACCAACAGCAGTCCGACACCTACCAGCAGGTAGAGTCCGAAATCGAGTCCGAAACTGAGCCAGCGACGACGGGCGAAAGGCTTCACAATCGCCAGTCTGGGTGCCATCAGGTGATCGATCAGTGCGGCTACTGTGAACAACGCCGCCATCTGGATCGCGATGTCGATGAACCGACCCGAACCGGCGTAGAGACTGTAGATCAGTTCATGCGCCAGAATCACCGCCATGCAGATGGCGAAATAGGCGTAGGTCTGAAACTTTTCCGGTTGCTGCATCGACTCGACGCGTCCTGCCCGCGACTGCAGCCAGTATACGAGTCGATCCGGTACAGGGACAGGCGATACAGGCCCTTAAATCAACATGCGATGGGCATGCGGTTCAGTCAGTTTCAATTACCTCGGCGATGACCGTCCGAGGTGCTCCGAGGAAGAGCCCGGCAGTCGCGACCCGCATCATTCCACTGGACCCCTTGATGTAGGCCGTGATGGCTTCGGGCGAATCCCAGAGGCTCATCGCCCCACCCTGCCCATTATCGAAATCTGCGAAAAAAGTGACACTGCGGAACCCCGGCTGCCGCTGCATGACCTCGCGTGCCTGAGACGCGAGTACCCGGACCGCGTCACCATTCCCAGGCTTGAACTCGAAGTGAAATATCCGGCAGTAACTGGCCATGCTAACTACCCGTTGTCGCGGGCACGCTGCCCGTCACGGCCTTCTATAGCAGTTGGACGGCATGCCTGCCGAAACGCTCGGGCAATTGGATGGGTGTGGCTTCGTGCCACACCATGTAACACCCCTGGCGAACGCCACAAGGCCATGCCGAGTGGCCGGCGATGCCGGCTTGTCGAACCTGTGAGTCGTCTGGATACGGTCACAGTCTCGAATCGAGACACATCCAGGCATGAAAAAACCCACCGATGGGCGGGCTTCGTTCATGATTTTAGCGCGCCCGACAGGGTGAGCTGGAATACGTGAATGGTCCAGTGGACCATCCGCCCGGCGAACGCCACGAGGTCTTACCGAGTGGCCGGCAATCCGGAGGGCGTGACACGAACGGAGTGAGTGGCGCGCCCGACAGGATTCGAACCTGTGACCTTCGGCTTCGGAGGCCGACACTCTATCCAGCTGAGCTACGGGCGCGTGGGACGGAGATTTTAGCCCGGATGGCCGTGCCGAATCCACCGAACACTCATCCCTGGGCCCGATCGAGCCGGCGGTAGCCGAGCGCCTCGGCAAGATGCGTGGTATCGATTGAGTCTTCTCCAGCGAGATCCGCCACGGTCCGTGCCACCCGCAGCACCCGGTGCAGTGAGCGCGCCGTCAAACCAAGACGACGCATGGCATTTCGTAGCAACCGGTTCTCATCATCACCGAGGCGACACCACCGCTCAAGATCGTGCCCCGCAAGATCACGGTTGAGTCCGCCCTGGCGATCCAGTTGACGCCATCTCGCCGCGGCCACCCGCTCCGCGACGACAGCACTCGGCTCACCCCTGGCAACCGCTCCGAACAAGGCCGACTCTTCTACCGGCGGCACCTCGACCTGGAGATCGATACGATCGAGCAACGGCCCGGAGAGTCGTGCGCGGTAGCGGCGTACTGTCTCCTCCGGGCAGCGACAGCGTGGACTGCCAAGGAACCCGCAAGGGCACGGGTTCATCGCTGCCATCAACTGGAATTCGGCAGGAAATGTCTCGCTACGCGCTGCACGCGCTATGGTCACACTGCCGGTCTCAAGAGGCTCGCGCAGCATCTCCAGCACGCGCCGTTCATATTCCGGCAACTCGTCCAGGAACAGCACCCCCCGATGCGCACGCGAGACCTCACCCGGCCGCGGCAGGCTGCCCCCACCCACCAGCGCGGTGGGCGATGCAGAATGGTGTGGAGCACGAAACGGGCGCTCTCTCCAGCGTTCCGGGCACCAGCCCGCGTCATCGCTGACCGAAGCGATCGCGGCCACCTCCAGTACCTCCTCTTCCGCTAACGGCGGCAGGATGGATGGCAGCCGTGTTGCCAGCATGCTCTTGCCACTGCCCGGCGGACCGATAAATAGCGCGCTATGGCAACCGGCAGCGCAGACCTCGAGTGCCCGGCGTGCGTGAGGCTGACCACGGACATCGGCGAGATCCGGTCCGTCAGCACTATTCACTGTGGGTCGTGTTCGCTCGACCTGAGATAACGACTCCGAGCCGGTGATGTGAGCGGCCACGGAGAGCAGATGCTCCGCACCGTGAACGCGTGCGCCCGGAACGAAGGCCGCCTCACGACCGTTGCCGTGCGCCACGATAATCGACCGACCTGCATCGCGGGCGGCAATCGAGGCGGCGAGCGTTCCCCGTACCGACCTCAAGGCACCCGAAAGGGCCAGTTCACCGACGAACTCAAGATTGACCAGCGGCCCGTTTGGCAGTTGCCCCGAAGCGGCAAGAATACCGATGGCAATCGGCAGGTCGAAACGGCCGCCGTCCTTGGGCAGATCGGCCGGGGCCAAGTTTACGGTAATGCGGCGCGCAGGGTAATCGAAATGGCTGCTGAGCAGCGCACCACGCACCCGATCCTTGCTCTCACGCACGGCGGCTTCGGGTAAGCCGACAATGGCGAGTCCGGGCAGACCGTTGGTGAGATGGACCTCCACCGTGACCGGTGGAGCCTGGATGCCCACGCTGGCACGCGTGTTGACGATGGCGAGTGACATGTCACCCCTCCCTGGGTTGCTGATACCCAAGCCAATCCCTGGCCTGGGCGTTATTTTATTTCTCGGCGGACGACTCTCCTGCGGAAATCGTGGGTTCAGGCGCCGTACCCTCAAGCACTGCCAGGCGCTCCTCGAGCGCCTCGAGCCGGGTACGCGTCCTCAACAGCATGTCCGTCAGGCGCTCGACCTCATCGCGGTTGACGAGCTCCATGCGAGTGAAAGCGCTCTGCAGCACGGCACGGAAATTCCGTTCCATATCTTTCTGCAGGTCGCGCACCCCGGGAGGCAGGGCCTCGGCCAGCTTGTGCGCAATCTCATCAAGTCGTTTTGGATCGAACATCCATACCTCATCTTCTGGTTGATCGTGACCCTACTTTAGGAACCGACAGGCCCCCAGACAACTGCACCGGAGTGTGGCACGTGCCCTGGCATCATGTGCCATGGCAGTGCTGCAACGCAGCATTCTATACGTTGGATGGAGTTTATACATTTGAATTTATTAAATAATTTATATCTGGCCCGAATAGTGCAAAACACTTGTCGATGGCCCCTCAATAACAGACGGGGTCAATAAAAAAATGATTCGACAGGAGTTATTCACAATGAACAGATTGAAATCGACCTGCCTGGCCGTCGGCCTGCTGGCCGCACCCATTCTCACTCACGCCGAAATTGCCGCCAATGTCGCGCTGACGTCGGACTACGTCTGGCGCGGCGTCTCACAGACCAATGAAGACCCGGCGATTCTGGGTGGCTTCGACTACGAGCACGACAGCGGCCTCGAGGCCTACCCGGAGTTCACCTCAAGCTGATCCCGACTCCCATCCAACCCAACCGGAACGGGCGCCTCGGCGCCCGTTCCCTATGGCGACCGGTGCTGGCGCCGTACCGGCCTCTGCGCTATCGTGGTCGGCCTTGCAGCCAGCCGTAGATACCACTATGCCGCGTCCGCTCTTCATTGCACTGATCACCACGCTCGCCCTCTCCACCCAGGTGACCGCCGCACCAATCTACAAGTGGGTCGACAGCGACAATCGTGTCCACTACGAAGACACCCGTCCTCCGACAGGCACTGTCGAGGTGATCAAGCCTCGGGTCATCTACCTTGGCGAGCCATCGGACAAAACGGCGCCAGCGGATCTGCAAGCAGGTGACGAGGCCGCAACTCGTATCGCGGAACGGCAGCGGATGTGCACCCAGAGCAAGGAACGGCTCGCTGAAGCTCAAGCCGCCGACCGGATGTATACCCTGGATGAAAAGGGCCGCCGGACCTACATGGCCAAGGATGAGATCGCGACGCATATCGCCAAATTGCAGGAAGCCGTCGACTCCTGGTGCAAGGAGGAGTAATTCCCGTCACCCGGGAAACGGCCAGCACACCACCATGAAGCGGCCCCGGCACCCCGTCCAGGAGTGAGATACGGGCCCCTTTTCAGGTGGCATGGCGACACATCTGGCGCCATCTTCCCGACCGCCACTCGCCTCGACCATCCCGCCCCCCCGGTCTCAGCCACGGAGTCGACAGCAGTGCAAGACTGGGACATCACGCAGGCACGTGCCGCCTATAGCACCGCACACTGGGGTCACGGCTACTTCGACATCGGCCCCGAGGGTCACATCCAGGTGACCCCGCGCCCAGGCCGGGATGCCACCAGGATCGATCTGCACCGGATCACCGACCGCCTCGAAGCTGACGGCCTGTCGCTACCGGTCCTGGTGCGCTTCACCGACATCCTCCAGGATCGGGTCGAACGGCTGCGAGAGGCCTTTGACCGCGCGATGACAGCCGCTGAATTCAACGGCGGCTTCACCCCGGCCTACCCGATCAAGGTCAACCAGCAGCGACGGGTAGTCGAAGCGATTCTCAACGCCGGCCAGGTAGGCCTCGAGGCTGGCAGCAAGCCCGAGTTGATGGTAGTGCTCGGCCTGCTTGACGCCACGGGCGTAGCCATCTGCAACGGCTACAAGGACCGTGAGTACGTGCGCCTGGCGCTGATCGGCCAGCAGCTTGGACTATGCGTCTACATCGTTCTGGAGAAATTCGGTGAACTGGAACTGGTGATCGATGAGGCGCGCCGTCTCGGCGTGACGCCACGTCTCGGGGTCCGCGTCCGACTGGCGTCGCTCGGGCGTGGCAAGTGGGAGAACTCGGGTGGTGAAAAATCGAAATTCGGCCTCGACTCAGCCAGCGTTCTGCGGGTGGTCGAGCACCTGCGTCACAGCGGCATGGGCGATGCCCTGCAACTGCTGCACGTCCATCTCGGCTCTCAGGTCGGCAACATCCGTGACATCCACCAGGGCATGCACGAAGTGGCGCGTTTCTACGCCGAGCTGCACAAGCTCGGCGTTCCGGTCCAGGTCGTCGACGTCGGTGGTGGCCTCGGAATCGATTACGAAGGCACCCGCTCACGCAGTGCCTGCTCGATCAACTACAGCCTGCAGGAGTATGCCAACAGCGTAGTCAATGCCCTCGCCACCGTCTGCGAAGAACAAGCACTGCCCCACCCACAGTTGATTACCGAGTCCGGGCGTGCTCTGACCGCTCATCACGCGGTGCTGGTCAGCAACATCATCGACGTCACCCGAGCGGTCGACGATGCACCACCGCCGCCTCCCGACGACGACGCACCGGCGGTGTTGCACAACCTCTGGGACAGCCTGCAGACGGTCGATTCCAGTGCCTTGCTCGAGACCTACCATGAGACCGGCCACTGGCTCGCCGAGGTGCAGACGATGTTCACCCACGGGCTGCTCGACCTGGCGCAGCGGGCCCTAGCCGAGCGTCTGGTCAGCGCAGTGCGTACGCGATTGGTCAGTCGTCTCAACCCGTCGATACCCGCGCATCGCGAGGCGCTCGATGAGCTGGTCGACAAGCTGGCCGACAAGTATTTCTGCAACCTGTCGATTTTCCAGTCACTGCCGGATGTCTGGGCGATCGACCAAGTGTTCCCGATCGTACCGCTGCAACGACTTGCCGAACGCCCAACCCGTCGTGTCGTGCTGCACGACATCACCTGCGACTCGGATGGCCGTATCGACCAGTACGTCAACCAGGACGGTGTAGACAGCACACTGCAATTGCACGCTCCACGCGCGGGGGAGCCCTACCGGATAGGTATCTTCCTGGCTGGTGCCTACCAGGAGATTCTCGGCGACCTGCACAACCTGTTCGGCGATACCCACTCGGTCAACGTCGAACTCGACGGTGGTGGAGGGTACCGGCTAACGGTGCCGATCGTGGGTGACGGGGTTGACGACGTGCTGCGCTACGTTCACTTCGATGCCGAGGAACTGCGGTGCGCTTACCAGACTCGCGTCGAGGCGGCCGAACTCACCGCGAACCAGCGCACCGAGTATCTCGAGGCACTAGTTGCCGGTCTCGAGGGTTACACCTACCTCGAGGATTGAACGTCTCTGGCCCGCCTATGACGCCAGCATCACGGATGCCGGCGCAGGAGAGGTGCGACTGGACGCCGCGCTGGAGGGATAAGGAATAGCCGCGGCTATTCCTTGAGTGAAGCGCAAGTACAGGCATGCCTGGACCAGCCGGGGCCGTGATAGGCCACGGGCCGGTAACAGACTGCATGTTTCGGATTCGGTACAAAACCACTCTTTTCCAGTTGCGTTGCAAAGGCTTCGGGCCAGGCCCGTGGCCGGCTGGCGCCATAGGCGGGCTAGCCCTTCAGGCGCAGCAGCATGGTCGCCACCGCATTCGCCTGCAGACGCGCACGCGCCGTATTGGCATGCTCGAGATCCGCGTAAGGACCGATGCGAACGCGATGATAGGTGTCCTGGTTGATGGTCACCGTCTGCACCGAAGCTTCGTAGCCGAGCAGGGCCAGATGGGCCTTGAGGCCGTCAGCATCAGCTGCGCTACGGAACGAACCGGCCTGCAGAATATAGCCGCCCGCCTTAGGCGGCGGTGCCGTGGCCGGCGCCGGCGCGTTGACCGGCGCCTGGTGCACCGGTGTCTTGCTGGCCACAGGCTGTTCCGGAATCACCACCTCCATCTCGGGAAGGATGGTGTAGAAATCGAACCGGGGACGCGCCACCGGTTTCGGCGCCGGCGTCGTAGCGGCACTGCCGCTACTACCATCCCCGAACAGTTCGTCGAGGCTGACGTAACCATGGTCAACCAGGTAGACCCCAAGGGCCACGGTAAGGCCTAGCGTCAGACCGAACAGGAACGGTCCCTTGGCGGAACGCGGCGGCGACTTGGGTGCCGACCGTGCGCGACCGCGTCGGTGTGAGCCGGACTTGGCGAAGTCCCTTGACATCGGTCTTCCTTAATGGGGATCTATGGACGTGCGGGTCCGGGTATTGCGCACACGATTATACCGCCCGGCCATCAAAACAGTTCGATCGGGTCGATGTCGAGCGACCAGCGAACACGGCGCGCTTCGGGCAGCTTTTCCAGGGCAGTGACCCACACTGAAAGCAACCGCTGCAACCGCTCGCGCTTGGTGGCCTGCAGCAGCAGTTGGGCCCGCTGGCGTCCGCCACGCCGCGCCATCGGTGCCGGCACCGGACCGAGCACCTCGATGCCATCGGTTTGGCCTGCCGGCAGGGCCTTTGCCGCCGCATCGAGGAAGGCGAGCGGGACCTCCTCGCGTACCGCCTCGGCACGCAACAGGGCGAGATGACTCCAGGGCGGTAACCCAGCGAGTCGCCGTTCCTCGAGTGCCTCGCGAACAAAGGCATGGTAACCCTCCCGTACCAGGGCCTGCAGCAGCGGGTGCTCGGGGTGATGTGTCTGCACCAGCACCCGGCCGGGATGTTGGGCGCGTCCGGCTCGGCCGGTCACCTGGATGATCTGTTGCGCCACCCGCTCCGCGGCCCTGAAATCGGTACCGAAGAGCCCGGCATCGGCGTTGACCACCCCGACCAGCGTGACCCCGGGGAAGTGATGCCCCTTGGCCAGCATCTGTGTGCCGACCAGCAACCTGGCCCGCCCGTCGTGTACCGCTTCGAGCTTGGCATCGAGACTGCCACGACGGCGGGTGGTGTCGCGGTCGATACGCACCAGGCCCGCCGCCGCAAAGCGCTCGGCGAGCACGCCTTCCAACCGCTCGGTGCCCTGACCGAGAGGGTTCAATGCCTCCCCACCGCAATCTGGACAGCGCCGCTCGGGACGCAGCTCGCTACCGCAGTGATGGCAACAGAGACGCGCCCGTGCCTGGTGGAGTGTCATGCGCGCATCGCAGCGGCGGCAGCCGGCGATCCAGCCGCAATCATGGCAGATCAGCGTCGTCGCAAAACCGCGCCGATTGAGATAAATCAGTACCTGGTGGCCGCCCGCGAGTTCTTGCTCAACGGCCTCGAGCAGGGTGGCCGAGAGCCCTGCCTGTAGTGGCCTGCTGCGCAGGTCAACCAGCTCGACCACCGGGATCTCGGCGTCACCGGCACGTCCTGGCAGGCGCAAACAACGGTAACGGTCGCGGTTGGCGTTGTGCAGGCTCTCCAGCGACGGCGTCGCCGAACCGAGCACGACTGGCACCCCTTCGGCCCGCGCGCGCACCACGGCGACATCGCGGGCATGGTAGCGAAAGCCGTCTTGCTGCTTGAACGATGGGTCGTGCTCTTCGTCGACGATGATCAGCCCGGGCCGGGCCAGTGGCACGAAGACCGCCGATCGGGTCCCGACGACGACGTCGGCCCGCCCGTCACGAGCGGCCAGCCAGGCCGTAAGCCGCTCGCCGTCCGCAAGCCCCGAGTGCAGAACGGCGGGTCGTTTACCGAAATGACCCCCGATGCGGGCGAGAAGCTGGGGGGTCAACCCGATTTCAGGTACCAGCAGCAACGCCTGGCGGCCGTCGGCGACGGCCTGTTCAATGGCGTGCAGGTAAACCTCCGTCTTGCCACTTCCGGTGACCCCGTCGAGCAGGAACGGGGTGAAACCGTCGACGGCACCTATCGCCTCTACGGCTACCTGCTGGGCCGGATTAAGGGCGTGTCGGGGTGTGAGCGCGAGGACCTCGCCATAGTGCTCCGACGTGGCCGTGAAGGTCTCAACCCAACCGCGCCTGGCCAAGGCGCGCAATGCCCCACGCCAGTCACCGCCCAGTTCGGCCAGGACCGCCGAGCCGGCCCCCGAGTTGCCGCTGTCGATGAGGAAGGCATGCACTGCTGCCTGACGAGGTGCTCGAGTCAAGCTTCCGGCTGATTGCGCCCGACCGACGGCCGTCAATCGCCAGCGTGTTTCACCACCTGCCTGCGCCACGGCTCCTTGGCGCAGGGTCGCCGGCAAGGCGGCGGCCACCACTTCACCGAGCGGGTGATGGTAGTAACCGGCGGCCCAGCGCAATAGGTCGAGGTCTCGCCCGGCCAGCACCGGCTCGGAATCCAGGACCGTACCAACATGGCGGAGACGTCGCCGCTCAACCGTAGCGGCAGCACGCACGTCGACCACCATACCGACCACTTGGCGACGTCCGAACGGCACGCGAACCCGGCAGCCTGGCAGGGGCATGGGCCCCTCCCATCCCGTCGGGGGCAGGTAGTCGAAACCCTGGCGCAATGGTGCAGGCACGGCCACCACGAGAATGGTGCTATCAGGCATGCGACGACTCTAGCATCGGCCGGTCCTAACTCGCAGGCCG
>Ga0164320_10000635_pt1 | contig 11897 bp, 7 predicted proteins | sample GuaBasSediGuay11_FD_113736 | JGI IMG/M metagenome (GOLD analysis project Ga0164320, IMG submission 113736) | Subseafloor sediment microbial communities from Guaymas Basin, Gulf of California, Mexico - Guay11, Core 4567-28, 0-3 cm | ecosystem: Environmental > Aquatic > Marine > Hydrothermal vents...
CCATTTGGTTACAGGAGTAGAAATCCCAACAATATCCGTTTCTTGAAACGCATCACTACCTAACAAATGCGAAGCCACTTGTCCTGTGATGCACACTATTGGCGTAGAATCGATTTGAGCATCAGCTATTCCAGTTACTAAATTTGTAGCACCTGGACCAGAAGTCGCCATAGCAACACCAACTTTTCCTGAAATGCGAGCGTAACCTTGTGCTGCATGTGTAGCACCTTGCTCGTGTCGTGTTAGTACATGATGGATTTTATCTTTATACTTAAATAATTCGTCATAAACTGGCATAATTGCTCCTCCAGGATATCCATAAAGTACATCGACACCTTCAGCTAATAAACATTTAACAACTGCTTCACTTCCTGAAATCCGTACTGTTGTTTTTGTTTTGCCTTGTTTAGTTTTTACTGTTTCTGTATTCATAAGCCCTTTCTGTCCATTCGGACATCTTTCCCAAAAGGAAAGAATTATTATTAATTAGTAATTGTGTTTCTTTTCAAAGAGAAACTTTTTGGTTTCTTACAATTAGATTCCTGCCTTCGCAGGAATTAGAATTCGTCAGTTACACATCCTTTGGATGCCGATGATACTGTTCTTGCATATTTATAAAGTACTCCACGCTTTACCTTAAGTTTTGGCGCACTCCAATTTAGTCTGCGTTGTTGTAATTCGTCTTCTGAAACTTCAAGCGAAATAAAATTTGTTTCTGCATCAATTGTAATAATATCTCCATCTTTAACAAAAGCAATCGTACCTCCTTCTTGGGCTTCTGGTGTAATATGCCCAACTACAAAACCATGTGTGCCACCTGAAAAACGACCACCTGTAATTAATGCCACATCTTTACCAAGACCAGCTCCCATTATTGCTGCTGTAGGTTTTAACATTTCTGGCATTCCTGGACCTCCTTTTGGACCTTCGTATCGAATAACAATAACATCTCCTTTCTCTACTTTACCATCACTAATACCATTGTTAGCATCATATTCTCCTTCAAACACTTTTGCTTTTCCACGAAAGGATAAGCCTTCTTTTCCAGTGATTTTTGCCACGCTTCCTTCTGTAGCTAAATTGCCATATAACATTCTTAAATGACCAGAAATTTTAATGGGCTTTTCAATAGGTTTTATAACATCTTGACCTTCGGTTAAATCATCTACATCCAATAAATTTTCGGCTAAAGTTTTTCCTGTTACAGTTAAGCATTCTCCATGAAGTAAGCCTTTTTTCAATAAATATTTCAGAACTGCAGGAATACCTCCAATAGCATGAACGTCTTCCATAAGGTACTTTCCGCTAGGTTTTAAATCTGCCAAGAACGGTGTTTTATCACTTATTCTCTGAAAATCTTTTAAAGTAAAATCTATATTAGCTGCTCTTGCAATAGCTAAAAAGTGAAGCACTGCATTTGTTGAACCTCCTAAAATGGTAACTAATCTAATAGCATTCTCTAAAGATTGTCGTGTAATAATATCTGAAGGTTTAATATCTTTTTCAAGCAAGTTCCGTATCGCTTTTCCTGCTTTTACAGATTCTGACCTTTTATCCTTGCCATTTGCAGGATTTGAAGAATTGTATGGTAATGTCATCCCTAGAGCTTCAATTGCTGATGCCATTGTATTTGCTGTGTACATGCCACCACAAGCTCCTGCTCCTGGACATGCTTTTTCAACAATACTTTTAAATTCGGTTTCGGTCATTGTACCAGCAACCTTGCTTCCCCAAGCTTCGAAAGCAGAAACAATATCTAATTTTTTTCCGTTATGAGAACCTGATTCTATAGTTCCTCCATAAACTAGTATTGAAGGTCTATCTAAACGAATCATAGCCATTAAAGCTCCAGGCATATTCTTATCGCAACCAACTACTGTAATTAATCCATCGTAACTCATGGCTTGTACTACAGTTTCCATAGAGTCGGCAATAATATCGCGTGAAGGTAGAGAATAACGCATTCCTGGTGTTCCCATAGAAATCCCATCGCTTACACCAATTGTATTAAAAATTAAACCTATTACATCTGTATCTAGTGTGCCTTGTTTTACATCTTTAGCTAAATCGTTAAGATGCATATTGCATGGATTTCCTTCGTAACCAGTACTTGCAATTCCAACAATAGGCTTATTAAAATCTTCGGTTGTAAAACCAATAGCATGCAACATTGCTTGTGCAGCTGGTTGCGTTGGATCTTGAGTAACGGTTTTACTATATTTATTTAGTTTTATCAATAGTATTAATCTTTACGAGTTCGAAATTAGATTTTTAGGTTTTTTTACTCTTTTTATATTATTCTTTAAGTTTAAATTCACTTATGATATTATTATATTATATAGCTGGTTATCAATAATTTACTCTATTATTTATATGATGTTCATTTATCGAATATTTTTCACAAAAAAGCTTTCTTTTTAGAGAAGGCTAATTAATGTTTAATTTTAAACTCTAGGTAAATCGTTATCATCTTTTAAAGGCAAATGAGATTGTCCCATTAAATATGCATCTATGTGATGTGCAGCTTGTCTTCCTTCAGATATTGCCCAAACAATAAGCGATTGTCCTCGTCGCATATCTCCAGCTACAAAAATTCCCGAAATATTAGTCATATAATTTTTTGCTGAAGCCTTTATGTTTGTTCTAAAATCGGTTACTAAACCTAATTGCTCTATTAATGTTGTTTCTGGTCCTGTAAAACCTAATGCTAATAACACCAAATCGCAATCCCAATGTTTTTCAGTATTTGGTAATTCTTTTAATTTTGGCCTTTCTCCCTTTTTAAAAATCCATTCTACTTCTACAGTTACTAATCCTTTTAAATCTCCATTTTTATCTCCAATAAATTCTTTAGTAGAAATGCTAAAATAACGCTCCACACCTTCTTGATGAGAAGAACTTGTACGAAGTCGCATAGGCCAATAAGGCCAAGGTTGATTTGCAGGTCTTCCAGTTGAAGGTTTACTTAAAATTTCGAAATTTGTAACCGATTTAGCACCTTGACGATTGGAAGTACCAATACAATCGGAACCTGTATCTCCACCACCAATAACAATCACATTTTTACCCTTTGCAGAAATGACTTCGTTGAATTTAGATTGCCCATCTATGCGTTGGTTATTTTGCTTTAAAAAATCCATAGCTTGATGTACACCTTTTAAATTCACTCCTTTAATTGGAATAGCTCGGTTAAGCGTTGCACCTCCACATAAAAGTATGGCATCAAACTCAATTTTTAAGGTTTCAATACTTACATTTTTTCCTACATGAGCATTGGTTTTAAAAGTAATGCCTTCTTCTTCTAAAACAGTAATACGTCTATCTATAATATGTTTTTCGAGTTTAAAATCTGGAATACCATAACGTAATAATCCTCCAACTTTGCTATCTCTTTCAAAAACAGTTACATTATGTCCAGCTCTGTTTAATTGCTGTGCAGCTGCTAACCCTGAAGGTCCAGAACCAATAATAGCAACTGATTTGGCTGTTCTCTGCTTTGGAATTTGTGCTGTAATCCAACCTTCATTAAAAGCAGTTTCAACTATATTTTTTTCAATATTTTCTATTGTAACTGGGTCTTGATTAATACCTAATACACATGCTTCTTCGCAAGGTGCAGGACACAATCTGCCTGTAAACTCTGGAAAGTTATTAGTAGAATGCAATATTTTTGATGCTTCTTTCCATTTGCCTTTATACACATTATCATTAAAATCTGGAATGAGATTTCCTAAAGGACATCCACTATGGCAGAAAGGAATGCCACAATCCATACATCTAGCACCTTGATTTTTTAACTCTTTTTCACCCATTGAAACAGTAAACTCCTTGTAGTTTTTTAGTCGGTTTTCTACAGTGTCACAGGTTTCAACCTTTCTTTTATACTCCAAAAATCCTGTTATTTTTCCCATAACTATGCTATTATAAGGTTTTCTTTTTCCAATCGAATTAGTGCTTGTTTATATTCTTCAGGAAGTACTTTAATAAATTTTGGTAATTCTAATTCCCACTTTTCTAAAATGCGTTGCGCTAATGGACTTAAAGTTGCATTATAATGATTTTCTATAAGTTGTTTTAATTTATTAATATCATCTTTTTCAATTACTGGATCAAGATTTAATCCTTCGGTATTACAATGCTGTTTGAAGTTGTCATTTTTATCGTAAACAAATGCAATTCCACCACTCATTCCAGCTCCAAAATTTCGACCCACTTCACCAAGAATAACAGCAATTCCACCAGTCATATATTCACAACCATGATCTCCAATACCTTCAACAACAGCTTTAGCACCAGAGTTTCTTACACAAAAACGTTCTCCTGCTTTTCCGCTAATGTAAGCTTCGCCTGAAGTTGCTCCATATAAAGCCACATTACCAATAATGATATTTTCTTCTGGTATAATAGTTGCTTCTTCTGGCACTTTAACAATTAGTTTTGCTCCAGATAAGCCTTTCCCAATGTAATCGTTAGTGTTTCCACTTACAACTAAAGTTAATCCTTTGGTAGCAAATGCTCCAAAACTTTGTCCTGCGGAACCTGTGAAATTAATTTTCAACGTATTTTCTGGCAAACCTTGGGCTCCGTAAATTTTAGAAATTTCGTTACTTAAAATAGCACCAAAAGCACGATCCATATTTGTAATCTTAAAATCTAATACTGTCTTTTCTTTTCTGAAAAGTGCTGGATGTGCTTGACAAATAATTTTAAAATCTAAGGAATGTTCCAGATTATGATCTTGCTTTTCTGTATTGAATAATTTAACATCATTAGCAACAGGAACTTTATAAAGTATTGGCGACAAATCTATTCCTAAAGCCTTATAATGTTCTATGGTTTTATTGTGATTTAATTTTTGCACTTGACCAACCATTTCATCTACAGTTTTAAAACCAAGTTTTGCCATGATTTCTCTTAACTCTTGAGCTACAAAATGCATGAAATTAATAACATGTTCTGGTTTTCCTTTGAATTTTTTTCGCAGCTCCGGATTTTGAGTTGCTATACCAACTGGACATGTGTTTAAATGACACACTCGCATCATAACACAGCCTGATGCCACTAAAGGCGCTGTTGCAAATCCAAATTCTTCAGCACCTAGCAAACAGGCAATAGCAACATCTCTTCCTGTTTTTAATTGTCCATCGCATTCTAAAACGACTCTGTTTCTGAGATTATTCATGACTAAGGTTTGCTGTGTTTCAGACAAACCTAATTCCCAAGGCAATCCTGCGTGTTTTAGAGAGGTTAGTGGAGACGCTCCAGTTCCTCCATCATGCCCAGAAATTAGAATTACATCTGCTTTGGCTTTTGATACACCAGCTGCAACAGTACCAACGCCAACTTCGGACACTAATTTCACATTAATTCTTGCTTCTCGATTGGCAGACTTTAAATCGTAAATGAGTTGTGATAAATCTTCGATAGAATAGATATCATGATGTGGTGGCGGAGAAATTAATCCTACATAAGGTGTAGAGTTTCTTGTTTTGGCAATCTCGGCATTTACTTTAGGTCCTGGCAGTTGTCCACCTTCTCCAGGTTTGGCACCTTGTGCCATTTTTATTTGTATTTCGGAAGCATTAGTAAGGTAGTTAGAAGTTACTCCAAAACGTCCTGAAGCCACTTGTTTGATAGCGCTATTCTTCCAATCTCCATTGGCATGTTTATAAAACCGTTCTTCATTTTCGCCGCCTTCACCAGAATTACTTTTACCTCCAATTCTATTCATTGCAACAGCTAAATTCTCATGGGCTTCTTTGCTAATGGAACCATAAGACATTGCTCCTGTTTTGAAGCGTTTTACTATATTTGTCCAAGGTTCAACTTCTTCTAAAGGAATGGGATCAAAATTTGTGAATTCAAACAAACCTCTAATAGTCATTAACTGTTTGGATTGATTGTTTACTAACTCTGAATACTCTTTATAAGTATCATGTTTATTATCTCTTACTGACTCTTGTAACTTTGCAATTGTTAAGGGATTAAACATATGGTGTTCGCCATTTCTTCTCCATCTGTATTGTCCGCCAACTTCTAAATCTAAATCAGCAGGAATAATTCTTTCTTTATAAGCATTGTTATGACGTTTGTTAATTTCCTTTTCAATTTCATGCAACCCAATACCTTGAATTCTAGTTGCTGTATTAGGAAAATAAGTATTAACAACATTTGTATTTATTCCTATACATTCAAACAATTGTGATCCTCTATAAGAATTGAGAGTAGAAATTCCAATTTTATTCATCACTTTTAAAATACCTTTACCAACTGCCTTGTTATAGTTTTGAACAGCTTCAAAAGATGATATATTAATTAAGTCTTGGCTATTTACTCTGTCCTCAATAATTTCATTAACCATATAAGGATTTATTGCACTTGCGCCATAACCAAATAACAATGCAAAATGATGAACTTCACGAGGTTCGGCAGATTCTATAATTATACTAACTTTCGATCTCTTTCCTAGTTTCTGTAATCCATTATTAACATAAGAACACGCTAATAATGCTGGAATAGGAGCATTTACTGTATCTACATTTCTATCTGACAGAATAACAATATTAGTACCTTCATCTATAGCTTTAGACACTGATTGAAGTATCTCTTTTAATGCATCTTCTATACCATTATGACCTTTATTAATTTTATAAAGAATTTGGATTAAACTTACTTTAAAATCTGGATTATTATAACTTTTTATCTTGTCTAAATCTTGTTTAGAGATTACAGGATTAGCGATTTTTAGTTTTTTACAATGATTCTCATTGATGTCGAATATATTTGAATCACTTCCTAATGTTAGACTTATATCTGTTATAATTTCCTCTCTAATACCATCTAAAGGCGGATTGGTAACTTGAGCAAAAAGTTGTTTAAAATAATTGTAAAGTAATTGTGGTCGTTCGGACAACACTGCAATAGGTGTATCATTTCCCATAGAGCCAATAGGCTCTTTACTGCTTTGTGCCATTGGTAAAATGATTGTATTTATATCTTCTTGAGTATAGCCAAAAATAACTTGTCGCCTCTTTAGCTTTTCTTCATTAAAAAATACTGGACAATCATTATATGGAATATCTTTAAGGTAAACCAAATTTTTATCTAACCAGCTTTTATAAGGATGTCTTGTAACAATATTCTCTTTAATTTCCTCATCATTTATAATTCGCCCTTGATTCATATCTACCAAAAACATTTTACCAGGTTCTAATCTGCCATGATATTCTATGTTTTTAGGTTCAATATCAATAACCCCAATTTCTGAAGACATAATTACATAATCATCTTTTGTAACCGTGTATCTTGAAGGGCGAAGACCATTCCTGTCTAAAACTGCACCTATAAAATTGCCATCTGTAAATGGAATCGAAGCAGGACCATCCCAAGGTTCCATTAAGCAGGAATTAAATTCGTAAAATGCCTTTTTTGTATCAGACATTTCTGGATTTTTCTCCCATGCTTCAGGAATTAACATCATCATAACTTCTGGTAATGAACGTCCTGTCATTAAAAGCATTTCTACAACCATATCCATAGTTGCCGAATCCGATTTTCCTGAAAGTACAACTGGTAAGATGTTTTTTATTTCATCTCCAAACCAATTGCTTTGCATTAATTCTTTACGAGAATACATACGTGAGATATTTCCTCTTAATGTATTTATTTCTCCATTATGACACATATATCTAAATGGTTGCGCCAAATCCCAAGTTGGAAATGTATTTGTAGAAAAACGTTGATGCACTAAAGCTAATCGAGTTACCAATGAAGGATTTTTTAAATCCTTGTAGAAAAATTTAATATCCTCTGGTACTAATAAGCCTTTATATATTATTATTTTGGAAGATAAACTTGGAAGATAGAAAAATGTGCTTTCTGAAAGTTTAGAATTATAAATCTCGTGTTCTGCTTTTTTTCTCGCAATAAATAACTTTAAATTAAATTGAAAATCGTTTTGTTTAGGGTTGTCCTTCCCAATAAAAACTTGTTTAATAAAGGGTTGAGTGCTAGCTGCTATTTTACCTAAAACAGAAATATCAACTGGCACCTTTCGCCATCCTAAAATTTTGAGATCTTGATTCTTTATATGTTTTTCAAAAATAGTTGCACAAAATGATTGTTGATTTTCCTTTTGAGGCAAAAACACATTACTTACGGCATAATTACCAGCTTTAGGTAATTTAAAGTCACAATTAGAAACAAAAAAATCATGAGGTATATCGATTAAAATACCTGCTCCATCGCCTGTTTTTCCATCTGAACTTACTGCACCTCTATGTTCTAATTTTTCAAGAATCTCTAATGCTTTATGTATAATCCCATTAGACTTTACTCCTTTTAGACTGCAAATAAATCCAGCTCCACAATTTTCATGTTCAAACTCAGGTAAATATAGTCCCTGTTTAGTCAGCATAATCAACAAATTTTAATTTAAAAAACTGAATGAATTGGCTAAAGTATATAGTTGAGTTTGAATAATAACAATGTGCAATTCATTATTCCGATTATAAAAATATCTGGCTTTTTAAATAGATATTTCACATTTTCAACTTGTGGTTTTTGATAAATATGTAATTGAAATATATTAAATGAAAAGTGATTTTATGTAAATTAAATTTAATGAAATGGAGATTTTAACAAATTAAAATCATAAAAATCTTCAAAATGCTATAAATACTTCAAATATTAATTATCAAATTATAAAATTACAACGTTATAGAATTAGATACACTTAAAAAAATAGGGTATAAAATATAATATTGGTAAAAATTAATTACTAACCCCAAATAATTAGTAGGGTAATAGTTTTTTTATATAGTTTTGACGCTTCATTAATCAAAAATCGAACAATTATGAAAATTATGAAAAACTTTGTTTTGGTATTATTATTAATCAGTAGCTTAAAAACGGTTGCACAAGATTCATCAGACATAGTTCCTGAAACTTCTTCAAGCAGTTTCGACCTTGGTGTTGATATTCAATCGCGTTATATATGGAGAGGAATTCAATTAGGCGGAAATAGTTCAAGTGTACAACCATGGGCTGAATTCTCTTCAGGAGCGTTTTCAATTGGTGCTTGGGGAGCTTACAATTTAGGAGGTACAAGTATAGGTAATGAAGCAGATTTATATATCTCTTTAGCTATTAGCGACGCACTTTCTTTTACTGTAACAGATTATTTCTTTCCAACAGACGGAAACTTTCAAGGTTACTTTCCTTACAATGCAGGACATGTATTTGAAGGTATGTTATCATTTGCTGGAACCGAAGGGTTTCCAATTGGTATAAGTGTTGCCACAAATTTTGGAGGTGCCATAAAATATGATGATACAAGTGATGAAAAATCGGCATATTCAACTTATGTAGAAGCGAGTTACAGCACTACTGCAGGAGATGTTGAATTAGGATTATTTGCTGGAGCTGTCTTTGCAGACGATAATGGCTATTATCTAACTGATGGTTCTGGTCTCATTAATGTTGGCTTTTCTGCTTCCAAAGAAATTAAGCTATCAGAATCTTTTAGCCTGCCAGTTAATGCTGCATTAATACTAAACCCAGATGCAGAAAATATATACTTAACCTTTGGATTCTCACTTTAAAATTAAAACTCATAATTATGAAAAAAATTGAAGCAATTATTAGAAAATCAAAATATCGAGCAGTAAAAGAAGCACTACATGATGTTGGTGTTAATTTTTTCTCTTACTGGGATGTAACAGGACAAGGTCATGAAAAAGAAGGCCATGTTTACAGAGGTGTAACCTATTGCACAAGCGATATTCAGCGTAGATATTTATCTATAGTTATTAATAATGAATTTGAAGAACCTACCATTAAAGCAATATTAAGTTCTGCTGCTACTGGAGAAGTTGGTGATGGGAAAATCTTTGTGTCAGACATACAAGATTCTTATAGAATTAGAACAGGAGAAAAAGGGAGTGAAACCTTAAAATAAAACTAAAATTTATTATGGAATTACTAACTACAAATAATGTATGGATGATGATCTGTACAGCACTCGTTTTCTTTATGCATTTAGGATTTGCATTTTTAGAAATTGGTTTGACAAGACAAAAGAACACCATAAACATTCTTTTCAAAAACATTTTTATAATTACAACTGGCTTACTTCTATATTGTTTAGTAGGTTTTAACCTCATGTATCCTGGAGAATTCAATGGATTTCTTGGTTTTGCAGGATTTGGTTTGGATGCTCCTTTAGCTGATGGAACTTTAGATTTAGCTTATAACGAAGGTTACACATATTGGACAGATTTTCTTTTTCAAGGTATGTTTGCTGCTACTGCAGCCACAATAGTCTCTGGTGCTGTTGCTGAACGCATGAAAATTGGATCCTTTATGATTTTCACTATAATATATGTTGGATTAATTTACCCAATCGCAGGGTCATGGAAATGGGGCGGCGGATTTTTAGACAAATTAGGGTTTTATGATTTTGCAGGCTCAACACTAGTGCATTCTGTTGGTGGCTGGGCAGCCATTGTAGCTGTTTGGCTATTAGGCTCACGTATTGGTAAATTTAGAGACGGAAAACCTCAAGCAATTACTGGTCATAATATTCCGTTAGCAACTGCTGGTGTAATAATTCTTTGGTTAGGATGGTTTGGTTTTAATGGAGGATCAGTACTTTCTGCAGATCCTGGATTAACGTCTTTAACATTAGTAACAACCTGTTTGTCAGCAGCAGCAGGTGGCGTTGTGTCACTTTTAGTATCTTCAGTTTTATATAAGAATCTGGATTTAACCATGTTTTTAAATGGAATTTTAGGAGGACTAGTTGGTATTACTGCAGGAGCTGATCAAATGAGTCCGACTGATGCTATATTAATTGGAAGTGTTGCAGGTGCATTTATTGTATTTGCCGTGTCATTTATAGACAGATTAAAACTTGATGACCCTGTTGGTGCTATTGCAGTACACTTGGTTTGTGGTATTTGGGGAACTTTAGCAGTAGGGATTTTTGGAGCATTAGCTGGTTGGAATCAATTTTTAAGTCAATTAGCTGGCGTAGCTTCTTATGCTGTTATTTGTATTATTTCCACTTTTATTATCCTATTTATATTAAAGAAAACCATAGGAATAAGAGTATCTGAAAGAGAAGAATTAGAAGGATTAGATAGCCATGAACATGGTATGAATGCATATCCAGATTTTAGATTAAATGAACATTAACCTATCTACGATTTGAATTAGTCAAAAAAACCTCGAAGTTTAAGCTTCGAGGTTTTTTATTACGTGTTATTTTTTAAGCCTTACACATCGACCAATTAAAGCGTTTTGTAGTTCTAAAATGGTATTAAGTTAGATGGAAACTAGTACTCCTGGTGATAGTTTGGATCCTACTCCTATAAGGATTATATATATTCCAATAGGTAGAATGATTGATAGAACTTTGTCTTTAAATTGTACTTTTTCTATTTTATCAACTTCAATTTGAGTTTTAACAGTTCCTCCACCTAATTTTTCAATGCTCTTATATTGTCCATCTTCAAAAACCACCTTTAAAAATTTGATTTTCTTGCCGTTCTTTTTTATAATCCTTCCTTTTGTTTCAGCTCTTACTGCTTCCTCTAAAGTTACATTTGCCGATTTATAAACTGAACATCCCTGAAAAAATATTAAAGTCGACAAAAACAGGGCTACTATATGTCTTGTTGTTGCTTTCATAATTACATTTTTAGTTAAACTATTCTTGTAAATGTTTCTTTTTAGAGGAGATAGTATCTTAATCTCTTGCTTTATGTTTCATTTACTTTACAAACATAATTACGACGTTGCGATTAGTAATTTTAAAAATGCGGAGCTTTAAAAGTAAATTTTGTTAAAATCACAAAAAGAGGTAAAATAGGATTTGAGGGTTTGCAATAAATGAG
>Ga0164320_10000636_pt1 | contig 11873 bp, 7 predicted proteins | sample GuaBasSediGuay11_FD_113736 | JGI IMG/M metagenome (GOLD analysis project Ga0164320, IMG submission 113736) | Subseafloor sediment microbial communities from Guaymas Basin, Gulf of California, Mexico - Guay11, Core 4567-28, 0-3 cm | ecosystem: Environmental > Aquatic > Marine > Hydrothermal vents...
CGCTGGCAGCCAACGCGAATTTTGCCGAGCTGGCGGCTAACGCGAACTTTGCCGAGCTAGCGGCCAACGCGAACTTTGCCGAGCTGGCTGCCAACGCGAACTTTGCCGAGCTGGCGGCTAACGCGAACTTTGCCGAGCTGGCAGCCAATGCCAACTTCGCCTCACTGGCCGCTAACGCAAACTTTGCCTCGCTGGCCGCTAACGCAAACTTTGCCGAGCTAGCTGCAAGCGCTGCGTTTGCCGATGCACTGGCGAGCGGAGTTCGATAGCCGTTCGATTGGGCTGACAAGAATAATAAAGCGGGAATTCGCTCGTAACAGAAGTCTGAATAGCATTCCACGCTAGGAAATGAGGATATTGCGGCATTGAATTGCCGCAATATCTTTTCCGTTTACACACATTGGGGGAGTGGTGTGGCATGCGAATAACGAAGATCGGTCGCTCCTTGCTTGCCGTCTCTCTTCTCGGCGTGGCTCCTACTGTTGGCGCACAAGGCCTCAGCCTGGTGGAGACGGAGGACTTGCGACTGTTGTACTTCGACCCGACCGAGACCTACCTCGTACCGCGCGCAATCCAGACATTTCACAGTTCCCTCGAACGCCAACGCAGCGTCCTCGGCTACGAGCCGAAGGAGAAGACCACGGTTTTGCTAACCGATTTCAAGGACTACGGTAACGGGGGCGCCGGCGCGGTTCCGGGCAACCTGGTTATTATCGACATCGCTCCCGTTACACCGACATTCGAAACGTCTGCGCCAGCCGAACGCATGTACACACTGATGAACCACGAGATGGTTCACATCGCGGCGCTGGATCAGGCGGCCCCGGTGGATCTTCGCTATCGCAGCCTGTTCGGCGGCAAGGTCCTCTCCACCGACGAGCATCCCGAGACGATGCTCTACAAATACCTGACGGTACCTCGCGACCTCGCGCCACGCTGGTATCACGAAGGCATCGCCGTGTTCATGGAAACATGGTTGGCCGGTGGCATGGGTCGTGCGCAAGGTGGCTACGATGAAATGATGTTTCGCGCCAAGGTGCGCGATGGAACCCATTTCTACGACCCGCTAGGCCTCGCTTCCGAAGGCGTGAGGGTCGATTTCCAAGTGATGGCCAATGCCTATCTTTATGGCGGCCGGTTCATGAGTTACATCGCGTACACGTATTCACCGGAGCTGCTTGTCGAGTGGATCAAGCGCACAGCGGAGAGCAAGCGATCGTACCAAGCCGAGTTCGAACGCGTACTGGGCTTGCCCCTCGACGACGCCTGGCAGGACTGGATAGAGTGGGAGCACGAGCATCAGGGTAAAAACCTCGAGGCAATTCGCCAGTTCCCAACAACGGACTATGAAGATTTGTCCGACATGGCATACGGCTCGATGTCGCGTGCTTACTTCGATGCGGATCGCAACAGCCTGATCGCCGGCGTACGGTACCCGGGCGTCGTTGCGCACATTGGTGAGTATTCGCTGGACACGAGAGAGATGAACCATCTCGAGGATATCAAGGGGCCCAGCCTGTACCGGGTCAGCTCCGTCGCCTATGACCAGGAATCCGGCACGGTGTTCTATACCTCGGACAACAAGGCGTATCGGGACCTGATGGCCATCGATCTCGAGACCGAAAAAGCCCGGATGCTGCTCCACGATGCCCGTATCGGCGAAATCGTGTTTAACAAAGCGGACCGGTCACTCTGGGGTGTTCGCCATCTCAATGGATACGCGAGCCTCGTTCGAATTCCCTATCCCTATGAGGAATGGTTCCTCGTACATTCATTCCCGTACGGCACGATTGTCTACGACATGGACATCTCGCCGGACAGCAGCCTGTTGTCGAGTTCGATTGGCAACGTCGACGGGCAACAGTCGCTCAAGGTATTCGAAATCGAAGACTTACTGGCTGGCGAGATCGAGCCTGAGCATGAATTCGATTTTGGCCTGGCCATACCGGAAGGATTCGTCTTCTCACCCGACGGCCGGTATCTTTTCGGCAGCTCTTTCTACACCGGTGTCTCAAATATTTTTCGGTATGAACTCGAGACGGGTGAACTCGAGGCCGTCAGCAACGCCGAGACCGGTTTCTTTCGTCCAATTCCGATTAACAACGAAGACCTGATCGTATTCCGCTACACCGGCGCCGGCCTGAAACCGACGAAAATCAAGGCAACACCGCTCGACGACGTGAGTTCCGTGACCTTCCTCGGAACGGAAACCGTCAAGAAGTATCCGCAACTCAAGGAGTGGCGCACGGACCCGGCGGGTGCGGTTCCGGCCGAATCGCGTATTGTCAACGAAGGGCCGTACGTACCAATCAAACATATGGGCCTCGAGTCCATCCACCCGACGATACTGGGTTACAAGGACTCTGTTTCTCTCGGTCTCAAGATGAACTTTTCGGACCCGATCCGACTCGACATGTTGAGTATCGGCGCAGCCTACAGCCTGGACAGCGACCTGCCATCGGAGGAGCGTCCAAACATCGCGATAGACTACCGCCACGCGGTTATCCGGAATTCACCGCTGTCGGGAACCTGGCGGCTCGGCGCCAGGCTCAATCACGCCGATTTCTACGATCTGTTTGGCCCGACGAAACAGAGTCGAAAGGGTCAGCGTTACTATGTTGGCTACGAGAAGACCCTGCTCTACGACGAGCCCCGCAGACTCGAATTCGACATCGAGCTCAATCATCACGTTGATATCGACGCGCTACCACGCTACCAGGACATCCCGGCATCGATCGACAAACTGACTGCATTTGACGCGCGCCTGGGCTACTCACACACGAGAGAATCGCTCGGTTCGGTCACTGAGGAAAAAGGCGTTCAATGGAATATCGCTACGTCGATGAACTATGTCGATAACGACACCATTCCTAAATTTGCTGGCAATTTCGATTTCGGTTTTGCGTTACCGATCAAGAACTCGTCTATCTGGTTCCGCAACGCGGCCGGGGCGGCGTTCGGTGATCAACTCGATGAATTCGCAAATTTCTTCTTTGGTGGATTCGGTAACAACTATGTCGACCGCGGAGAGATACAGCGTTACCGTGAATGGTATGCATTCCCCGGTTTCGATCTTAACGCTATTCCGGGCCGCAATTTCTACCGCGGTATGATTGAATGGAACCTGCCTCCGATTCGATTCAAGCGAGCAGGCACACCCAGGTTCTATCTTGCCCATATACGGCCCGCCATTTTCGCAAGCAGTATCACAACTAACGTGGATGACGATGCGCTGAAGTTCAACGCGCAAAATATAGGCATGCAGGTCGACTTTCAAATTGAATTCCTGTCGCGGCTATCGATGACCTTGTCGCTCGGCTACGCGAAAGGCTGGGGTGACGGAGACTTCGAAGACGACGAGTTCATGATCTCGCTGAAAATAATGTGACAACCGATTTTGTGATTCACCTGTTGCTCGGGCTCTTGCCCGTCAGCTGCTTCCTCGCCGCACTGGTCTATCTCGACAGCTACAAGCTTGTCCCGATTCGGCTGGTATTGACTGTTATCGTACTCGGCTGCGGCACCGCGGCTTTGAGCTACCCCGTCAGCCTGGTATGGCTGGATCTGATTGGTATCGACTTCACAGCGTACACACGGTACGTCGCACCGGCATTCGAGGAAGCCCTCAAAGCGGCGGTCATCATCGTTTTATTGCGACATAACCGCATCGGTTTCCTGGTCGATGCGGCCATCCTGGGATTCGCCGTTGGTGCAGGCTTCGCGATTCTCGAGAACCTGTATTTTCTGCGTATCGTCCCCGAGACGCAGCTCGGAACCTGGATCGTTCGCGGTTTCGGCACAGCTTTCATGCACGGTGGTGCGACCGCGATATTTGCTGTTACTTCACGCACGTTTGTCGGCCAGAACCAGACGCTCGGCAAAGCAGCATATCTGCCTGGCTTCTTCATCGCCGTGATTGTTCATTCGGTGTTCAATCATTTTTTCTTCGCGCCAATCATTAACACTCTTGGCGTTTTACTCGTTTTGCCATTGCTGCTGACCGCCGTTTTTGACCGTAGCGAAAAGGCTGTCTCGGATTGGCTCGGCATGGGTTTCGATGCAGACACCGAGTTGCTGGGACTGATTAATTCAGGCGAATTTTCCACGTCCAAAGTTGGCATGTACCTGAACTCACTCAAGGAAAAATTCGAAGGACCGATTGTCGCCGACCTCCTCTGCTACCTCAGGCTCCACACGGAACTATCGATTCGTGCGAAGGGCCTTTTGATGCTGCGGGAGTCCGGTTTTGAGAATAAGACCGGTGAGGAAACCAGGGCCAAGCTCGAGGAACTGCACTACTTGGAAGACAGTATCGGCACAACCGGCAAACTAGCGATCAAGCCATTCATGGCAATGAGCCAGAAAGATCTTTGGAAATTTTACATGCTGTCAGACTGATGAGCTGCCGCGGTCAGCCTGAGGTGCGGCTCATTCGATAAGCCGCACCCGTCGAATGATACTCATAGGTGCTCAATTACGAATTGCTCGTCATTTCGAAAGAGAGCGGCTCGTTATTGCCGTTCACGACACAGGTCGCGGCATAGGCACGGATGACCTCGTCCTCCGCCTCACCATAGAGCGACGTGCTGATCTTGAGCGTGTAGCCAACCGTACGACGCTCGATAGCCGTTACGTCATGGCGCACTCGTGTTGCGTCCGAATAATCCAGGCGCTCACGAACCTCGGCGACGCAGGAATTGACTTCGTTCTCGACACCGGATTCAGCAACCGTGGCTGCGCCAGCGGGTGATGCGAATGCATACAGTCCTGCCAGAACGATACTTGCTACTGCTTTATTACGGTTAAACATGGTGTTTCTCCTCAGTTTTCAGAACGCTCGTTCTGATTTAGTTAAAAAAATAGTCCCTGCTAACTTGCTTCCCTGTGATTCAGAATATTCATTCTGATTAAGCCAAAAAAAATGTTTCAGACTGCCATCGACGCGAGCGTGCTATCGACGATGCTGCTTAGGGCCTCACGGCTAAACCCGGTCCGCCCGAGCACGGCCAGGCCGAACATCGTGCTGGTCAGCAATTCGCCGGCGGCCGCTGCATCGAGATCATTGCGCACCTCGCCTCTCGACCTGGCAGATTCCAACCCGATCGAAAATGCCTTCGACATGCGCTTCATGAACTTCTTCAATACGCTCTGCAGCTCTTCGTCCTCGGGCGCCAGTTGCATGGCTGTGTGGATGAACAGGCAGCCCTTATGTTCCTCGTTGCAACACATGTCCGCCACGCGTTCGTCGAAAATCCTGCGAATATGGGCCAGCGACGCATCCGGTTCGAGAAGCCGCAGGAACGACTGCTTGCCCATGCCCTCGGCGTAGCGCTCGAGCGCCTGTTCGAACAGCTCACGCTTGTTTCCGAACGTGCCATAGATCCCGTAGCGGCTGACTCCTGTTGCCTTCACGATGTCGTCCATCGAGGTATCGGAATAGCCTTTCGACGCGAATAAATCGACTGCCGTTGACAGCGCCGTCGAAGGATCAAATGTGCGTGTTCTAACCATAGTGAAACAGAATAGTCGTTCTGTTTAGAATTGTCAACCCTTGTTCGTCCGTCGCGCAGGAAGCCATGGTAAGGCCGTTTTTTTGTCCCAATATGGGGCTGTCGACTTGCAGCCAGTTCAAAGTATCGATGTTTTGTTGCAATGGCCAAGAAAGACGACTATAAATGAATCAAGATTCAATCAATATGTACCATACTGCAGTACAGTTCTATTCGTGCTAATTTCGTCGAACAATATTGATTGGTATCGAAAATTATCGATTATTTGGCAACCAAAATGGGGGGATGCAAAAATGATCAAGTACCTGTCACACGGCCTGTCCGGACTGGCAATGATCGCCGTATCGGGCGTGTTCTTCGTCGCAGTACCGACAACAGCGGGCGCACAGGACGCTATTGACGAAGTCGTCGTCACCGCACGTAAGCGTGAGGAGAATCTGCGCGACGTGCCAGTCTCAATCTCAGTGTTGAACTCGGCCCTGATTGATGAAGCCGGCATTTTGAACCAGCAGGACCTTTTTGAAATGACGCCGGGCCTGACGTACGACGACGGCAACAACTTCGGTGATCGCAATGCGGGCGCCCCGGGCATTCGCGGTATTCAGTCACTCGAGATTGCATCGACCCGTCAGAAAGCCACGTCGTTCATGGATGGCATGCCGATGAATGGTCAGGGTGGTTCTCTGCAGTTTGTCGACGTGCAACGAATTGAGATTTTCCGCGGCCCGCAAAGCGCGGCGTTCGGCCGATCGACATTTGCCGGCGCTATTAACTACGTGTCCAAGGATCCTACCGAGGATTTTTCCGGTTACATCACGGTCAACGCCACTGACCAGGAAAGACAACAATTCCAGGGCGGCCTCAGTGTTCCGCTAGGTGATAAGACAGGCTTCAGAATCGACGCGAACTACGAGGACGTCCGCGGTAACCCGGATTGGGTGACAACGGACGGCTACGATGTGGGCAATGTCGAGACTACCTATGTGTCAGCCAAACTGAAATTCGAACCGTCTGATCGCGTATCGGGCGAGCTGCGCTACATGCACCTTGAAACCGAAGACGGCAATGGTGCCAGCTATTTCATCACCGACCCAAGCTGCCTGAATCACCCTTTTACGGATCAACAGGGCAGACCGCAGAATTACTTGCGCGGGGAATTCAATTGCAATACGTCGATCCCGGATGGCGGCATCCAGAGAAATCACGCCACGGAGGCAACGTTTGATCCGCTCGATCCCGATTACACACTGGCATTGAGCTACTCAGTTGTTGATCCACTGGTCACAGTCGAACGGGATCGCATACAAGGCAGCCTGGATTTCGCCATTGGCGACAGCACCTTGCAGTTTCTGGCCTTCCATTCGGAAGACGAAGCACAGCGCTGGCAGGATGCGGACCGTAGCGACACCGCATTAACGATCGCGATGGGCATGGTCGGCATGAACTCCAATACCATGGCGGACCCGAACTCAATTGATGAGGACTATATTGAAGCCCGTTGGGTGTCACCTAGCAACCAAAAGCTGCAATATGTGTTCGGCGCCTCATATTATGAATATTCGTTCCTGACAAATATTTACGCACAATATGCCGGCATCGTGCTGGGGCTTGAAGATCAACTTGGGCCAATCCTTCCGCTACAGATCTTCTCCGAAGACGGGAAGAATACAGGTGCATTTTTTAATCTGACGTATGCAGCGACAGAGAGGACCACACTCTCGTTTGAAGGCCGTTACCAGATCGATGACATTACCAACGTCAACAGTGTCACCGGCGATACATTCAACAACAAGACCACGTCGTTTCAGCCACGCCTGGCGATTAATTTTGCTATCTCTGACCAACTGTCCCTTTACGGCCAGTATTCAACGGGCAACAACCCGGCCGGCGTCAACGTAAATTTCACCAACCCGCAGGCGATCGATTCTATCGCTATCGCCAATACCGGTAACGCGTTTGGTCCGGCGGTCATCACCTATGACCATGAGACCTATAAGACGTTTGACGAAGAGAAACTGACGAATGTCGAGTTCGGCGTAAAAGGAACAGTGGCGGATAACAAGCTCACGATCGCCGCGGCACTGTATTTCATGGAATGGGAGGACATGGTCCAGCCCTACAACCTGAACTGGGACGGCGACTGGAACAATAACGGCATGGGCGGAACGCTGTTCATACCGCCGTTTACGATGAGCCGCTCATTCCTCAACCAGGGCACCGCTGAATTCTGGGGTGTCGAGGCCGAAATGGACTGGCAGGCCACCGACAATTTCTCGTTGCGCGGCACCATCGCCCTGCAGCAGGCCGAGTACACGGACTTCTGCTCATTGTGGGCGGTCGACACGCTTAACGTGACGCCGGATCGCTTCGCTGCTGACGGTACTACTGCAGCCGACTGTGCCATCGTCGACGGCAACACACCGGTTCGCCAGCCAGATTTGAGTTTCTCCCTGAGCCCGAGCTATCGAGCGCCGTTAGGCAATAGCGGCTGGGACTGGTCGACGCGACTGGATTGGCGGTACTCGGGAACGAATTATCTCGACGATTACAACTACATGGAGTTGCCTGCTACCAATATTTTGAATCTGTCGTTGTCGTTTGTTAACGACATGTTTAACGTGCGCCTGTACGCCAATAACTTGACCGATGACGATACGCCGTCCGCGATCGGCTACAACAATGATTGGAACCAGGCGGTCAATGGATCGATTGAGAATTTATATATCGTGCCGCGAAGACCCAGGGAAATAGGATTAAGAGTACAGGTCAATTTCGGGCAGTAACGCTCGCACCACGTAAGCAAGAAACTTCCTGCCGTTGGCGGCAGGAGGTTTTTTATTGCTGCAATTCCTGATCCTTCTGACACTCGTAGGCACCAACCTGAATCTCCGGGCGCCAGTCCCAGTAACGTCCGACCTCGATTACCTCTGTGAAGGTTGCCGGGTCTTCGATTCGCAGCCCGTACTCGAGCCTGCGACCGTCCTCACTGGCCGTGAAGTGCTCCAACAAACGCATGTCCGCACTGAACGGAGTTCCTGCATTGTCGAGTCTCTCCGGCTGGACGAGAATCGTTGCAACGACCAGAGTCGCGCCTTCCCAGTGTCCGTCTGAGTAGCCAAATGTCGTGGGTTCGTCGGGGGCATCGGCAAGATCCGCATCCATGTGAATCACGCGCACGCTGTCATTCTCTTCGAAGTGCAGGATGATCCGGCCATCTTCCCGCTCGAACTCCATAGGCAGCGGATTGGCCATGATTCTGGGCATTGACCACTCCGTGCAACCGAGCAACGCCTCGTCGCTGGCATCGTATTCCGCGCGTGTGGCCTTAGCCGCCTCAATTAGTGGATGTGGGCCCCTCAGGAAGCCGACACCCGGTATCGGCCGTTGTTCGATATTGGTGGTCCAGACGCGAAAGATGCCATCGGCGTTTTGGATCGCAGCGTCAATGACACTTTGGTCGAACTCAGCCGTGAGCATGCCATCCTGTTTTCCTCGACTGAAATGCGGCTTCGACCCGACCGTTAGCATCACTTCCTTGCCATTACTCAATAACATGTTGCGGGCGAAGAGCTCAGGTCGAGAGCGTAATGAGTTGTCGCCAAGAATCCTGACGTGATCACCGGGCTGCACGAACTCCCGGGCAAGACCACGGGAACGCAAGACGCCAAGTGCTCCCGACTCGATGGTCCAGGTCGTCACGTCGCCGGACTCGGAAGTTACGTCGATCAGGAACACGGTATGCGGATTCCGCCAACTGACTTTCTGAATAACTCCTTCGATCTCGACCTGGCTGGAAGGATCGAAAAAACCGGCAACAGAATGATGAGCCCGGGCAATGCCCGGGCTCACTAGAAGTACAAGGAGAAGCGTGGCGAGTCGTAGCATGGGCGAGTCTCGTTGTATGGCGACCCGCTAATGCTAGCATTCTCTAGGGAGCGGCGAGTGTATCCGCGATGTACTGATCCACGATCTCGTCGAGCAGCGCCAGTGACACGGGGCCACTCGTCAAGACTGCGCGGTGAAATGCCTTGAGATCGAATTGTATTCCCAGTGCGTCCATCGCACGCTGCCGTTCCGACAGGATTGTCAGCATGCCAATCATGTACGCCGTCGCCTGACCCGGGTAGACGCTGTAGCGTGCCGAGGCGCCCTGCCCCGCACCGATTGTCTCTCCGATGTTATCCACAATGAACTGCGTGGACTGGTCGAACGTCCAGCCGAGACTGTGGATGCCGGTATCCACCACCAACCGTGCGGCTCGCAGTGCTTCATATTGCAGCCGGCCCAGGTTCGAGTACGCGTCGTTCTCGTGCCAGCCAAGTTCCCAGGCCAGGCGCTCGGCATAGAGGGCCCACCCTTCGATGAATGCAGTCGATCGCGCCGCCTGTCGTGGCACAGGCAGATCCTGGTCGTACCAAATCCCGATCTGCGTGTGGTGGCCGGGAATGGCTTCGTGATAAGCCAACGATCTCATCTGGAACCAGGGCTCATCATTCTGTGTGCCGGCATAGAATGCGCCGGGTCGCGTGCCATCGGTCGAAGGACCGATGTAATAACCACCGAAGGGCACACCGATCACCACCACGTCAGCCGACGGGAACACATCAAACGCGTCGCCGACATTCTGTTTGGCCAGGTCGATGATCGCTTCGTAGGTCGACTTTACATTGGCCGCCGGGATGATTCCGCCATCTGCCGCAACTCGCGCGAAGAGTTGTGGCAGTGTTTCATTTGCCGGGTAACCGAGCTGATCGAAGATCACTCGCATTTCCGCTTTTATGCGTACAAGTTCGTCCAGACCGAGCTGATGTATCTCGGCGGCCGTCAGGTCGGTGGTCGTGTGATGCCGTAACGCGTATTGGTAGTACGCTTCGCCATTGGGATACTGCCCGACACCGATGGACGACGGTGCAAGCGAACGCAGTACCTGCAAATTCGCGAGCAGATCCTGATACGCCCGCCGGATGCCATTGTCAACCATACTCAGGGCCCGGTTCAGCAAGAGGTCTCGCTGTGCCTGGTCGAGTCCCGGAATGTTGCCGATGTCTTCGGCCAGCCTTGTGTAGTAAGGATTTTGGTCTGCGGGCATTTGCGCCATCGCAGATACCTGGTTGATTGCGACCTGCATTGTCAGGGCCGGCTCGACGATGCCGTTTTGGTGCTGCAATCTCAAGTGCTCGACAAGTTGTGCAAACTTGGCTTCCACCTTTCCCAGTCGCGTCACGTAGTCTTCCGCGTCCTGCATTACATTGAGCGGATGAACCTCGGTGAATAGCTGTTCGGTGTCGCGCTGAGCGCCAAATAGGCCGTAGCTCGCGGCAAAGTTATGGTAGATAAACGGCAGACGGTCTACGACGTCCTGCAGGTACCACTCGTAAACGTCGTAATCCAGTTGGCCTTCCGCATCGAGTGTCGAGCGGTCGTAGGTCAGCAATGCATCGAGCGCGACCTGGTACATGGCGAAGGTGTCACGCTGGTAGCCATCGGACAGGCTATCCAGATTCGCAGCAGCCTGCGGATACACATCGAGCAACGACCGCCAGATAAGAGTTTCCGGCGAACGCTGGACCAGCGCGCTGATTGATACGTTGTAATAGTCATTGAGCGACAAGCCCTGCAGATCAGTCGCGAGTTGATCTGCCGCACTCGTTACGGGTGGTGGCGGCGGAGCATCTGGCGGGTCGCCGACCGTGCAAGGATCACATCCCTTGTTATCGCTGGCACAACCAGCAAGCAATACCAGGACAAGAACGCCAACCGGTAGTTGTTTCATCAGATTTCCCCTATGCATTTTTTGATCCTTCATCCGTTAGTCCTTGTACCAGGCGGAAAGTTTCCCGGCTTTCCCTGCTAGAATGCCAGCCAACAACAACAATAAACAAGGCACATCAATGGCCAATTCCGATCTCGAATCGCACACCACCAGCGCCAAGGACGTCAAGCAGCTGGGCATTGTCGCGGCGCTGGGCAGCCTGTCTTATGTCTTCTGGATTTGCGGCGGCATGGAGATGGTCGAACGTCTTGCCTATTACGGTGTTCGCCAGGTTTCCAGCCTCTACGCCACGGATGCAAAGTCGAATGGCGGCCTCGGGCTGACCGGAGACGATGTCGGCATCATTTTCTTCTTCTGGGCGGCCATGCAATCGTTCGTGCCCGTACTGACCGGGGGTATTTCCGACCGGGTCGGCTACAAGGAAACGATATTTGCCTCGACGGTCTTCAAGATTCTCGGCTACCTGCTTATGGCCTGGTTCCCGTCGTTTTGGGGTTTTATGGCTGGCGCGATGGTGCTCGCCTTTGGTACCGGCATTTTCAAACCTGGCATCCAGGCGACCATCGTCAAATCCACGAACCGGCAGAACA
>Ga0164320_10000637_pt1 | contig 11851 bp, 14 predicted proteins | sample GuaBasSediGuay11_FD_113736 | JGI IMG/M metagenome (GOLD analysis project Ga0164320, IMG submission 113736) | Subseafloor sediment microbial communities from Guaymas Basin, Gulf of California, Mexico - Guay11, Core 4567-28, 0-3 cm | ecosystem: Environmental > Aquatic > Marine > Hydrothermal...
CTTTTCTGGCAGTTTCAGAACCTATCCTCAGAGTAGGCTCAGGACATATTTTCATAAGAGCCGGAGATTTCCTCGAAACAGTGCCGGAATGAAACAGCAGTCTCTCAAGGGTCATGTAATAGCCCGCCATATAGTCAACTCCTGCACCATTCCCCGCAGACACTTCACAAATTTCCCCCCTTAACGGCTCGCCATGATATGGCCATAAGCATTTACCTTTGCTTATTTCCCTGTAACTGAGGTCACGATAAAGCGGAGATACTCTAGCAATCTCATCCATTATATCCTCTACTTCCGAATATCCCATCTTATATCCCATTTTTGATGAAATATCCGCTATTATTTTCCAGTCTTCCATCCCGTTAGCCGAGTTAACCGCCTTCCTCTGAAGCTGAATCCGTCGTTCAAGATTGGTATATGTGCCGGTTTTTTCTGTCCACCCGAGAGCAGGAAGGACAACATCCGCCAACTGAGCTGTCTCGGTAAGAAAAATATCCTGAACCACAAGGAACTCAAGTGATTTTAATGCTTCTTTAATATCAGCTCCTCCGGGCAGGTTAAATACAGGATTTTCACCCATTACATACAAAGCTTTTAGAGTGCCATTCCTGGCTGAATCCATCATTTCAAAAAGAGTCATCCCATCTGGGGCAGGAATGTCACCACCCCATTCCTCTTGATATTTCGACTTGAAATCCTGGATGTCTATTGGCCTGCCTCCAGGGAGCATGTCAGGGGTACACCCTGCATCTATAAGTCCCTGCTCATTCGGTCCATCCGAAAGGAGATAAAGTCTTGACTCCAGTAAATATGTAAGCCCTGCTACCGCAAAAATCGACCTGTGTCCATCACTGCGCTGAACCAGATCCATACCAAAAACAAAAGAAGTTGAACTGCTTTCGGATAAAATGTTCCTGAGTTCATCTAAATTGGCTACATCTATCTGTTTGGATGATTTTTCAACAAGCTCACGAATACCATTGTCCACATCCAGTTTTTCACCACGGACCCCTTTATCCCTGGAAATCCCGGTTAACAGCTGCTCAAGGACAGCTGCCTCATTAAAAACAGATGGGGTAATCTGAAAAGCTTTATATTTGTCCAGTCCCTTTGCATTACCAAATACAACGACCTTTGCTCCCCGCCTCGCAGCCTCTCTGATCGAAAGCCCAAGTATAGGATTGACCACAGTAGGATCAGATCCCATCACAACAATCACTTCAGAGTTTTCAAGTCCGCTTATGAGGTTGGCTGTAATCCCCTGGCCAAGAAGGTCTTCAAAATATTTCTGCGCTGCCGCATAACCTGTCCTTGAAATTGAATCTATATTGTTCGACCCGCAAGCCATGCGTATGAATTTCTGGAATACATAATTGTCCTCATTTGAACATCTCGGGGACGCTATGCCCGCAATAGAAGTACCACCGCTTGCTTTCCTGATCTCATTTAATTTTTCAGCAATGAATCTGAATGCCTCACTCCAGGAACTTTGCTGAAGTTCGCCATCTATTCTTATAAGCGGGTGCCTGAGTCTGCCTGCGTCACCTATATATTCATAACCAAATCTGCCCATAGCGCATAGAAGCCCTTTATTCAAACCAAGCCCTATCTTCGGAATTACACGTTTTATCGAATCATCCCTGATCTGAACTACAAGAGAACAGCCGACACCGCAATAGGAGCAGATAGTTTCCACTTCATCATCAACCTGCCATGGTCTGTAGCTGTGAATGTACAAACGGCTCAGTATAGCTCCAACCGGACAGACCGTAAGGCAGTTGCCGCAATATTCGCAGTTAAATGATTTTGAGGAAAAGGGCTCCATCTTTGTGTTACCGCCCCTTCCGACCATATCAATTGCGGAAGCCCCCTGCACGTCATCACACATCCTTACACATCTTGTGCATACAACGCATCTTTCCATGTTCCTTGTCAGGATCTGATCATGGTGGCTTTCCGGTACTTTTCTCTTTTCTTCTTTAAATCTCCCGACAGAAGGGCCATATTTATGGACATGGTCCTGTAGATCACACTCCCCTGCCTTGTCACAATATGGGCAATCAAGAGGATGATTTATCAGCAGGAATTCCAGAATCCCTCTTCGAACTTTAGAGATAACTTCCGATTCCGTTGTTACCACCATTCCGTCTGCTGCCATCAGAGAACATGCATTCTGCAATTTAGGCATTCTCTCCACTTCTACAACACACAGCCTGCATCCGCCATAAGGCTTGAGCATCTCATGATCGCACATAGTAGGAATCTTTATACCGGACTGACGGGCCGCCTTAAGGACAGTTATCGGCTTGTCCAGTTGTATCTCTTTTCCGTTTATGGTAATCGTTATCATGATGTCAAGTTTAACTTTGTTCTGTATTGGCTATTCAAATTATTTCAACCGCTTAATTTGCATTGTTTTGTACTTATATGTTCCTCAAATTCATTTCTGAAATGTTTAATCAATCCGTCAACCACGCCTGCAGCGCCATCGCCAAGCGGACAGAAAGTTCTGCCTGTTATCATTCCGGTTATATTCAGTAGAAGTTCGATATCCCCTTCCCTGCCTTCACCATATTCTATTCGCTGAAGGATCTTCCTGAGCCATTCACAGCCTTCCCTGCACGGGGTGCATTTGCCGCACGATTCATGTTCAAAGAACTTTAGAGACCTGTACGCCACCTTTACCATACAGACCGAATCATCCATAACTATAACCGCCCCTGAACCCAGCATACTTCCTGCCTTCGGCATAGCAACAAAATCCATTGCGCAATCTATGTTATCAGCAGGTAAAACAGGGGTCGATATGCCCCCCGGCATAACGGCCTTCAATTCCGCACCGTTTCTGATGCCTCCTGAATGATCAAAAATAATATCCCTCAGGCTTGTTCCCATAGGTAATTCATATACGCCTGGCTTGTTAACCGAACCGCTCACACAGAATAGCTTCGGCCCAGGGCAATCACTGCTCCCGATAGCAGAATACGCCTCACCGCCGATCTCAATAATATAAGGAAGGTTGGCCAGGGTCTCGACATTATTAACAATAGTAGGCATATTCCATACGCCAACATTTACAGGAAAAGGAGGTTTTGTTCTTGGTTGGCCCTTTCTTCCTTCAAGAGAATCGATCAGGGCTGTCTCCTCCCCGCAAATATACGCCCCTGCCCCCTGATGTACTGACAGATGAAACTTTATTCCTTTGCCCAGAATGCTGTCGCCAAGATAGTTCTTCTCATATGCCTGCCTGATCGCTTTATTTAAAATATCATTTGCATCAGGATACTCACCCCTCAAATATATATATCCATATTCAGAACCAAGTGCATACCCTGAAATCACCATCCCTTCTATTAACAGATGAGGGTTTTTCTCGAGGATAGGTCTATCCTTAAAGGTGCCGGGCTCTCCTTCGTCAGCATTGCATATCAGGTACTTGGGAAATTTAGGATCTGCAATAGCAAAACTCCATTTCATGGCGGTCGGGAAACCAGCTCCGCCCCTGCCTCTTAACCCGGATTTTTTGATCTCTTCGATTATATCTTTTGGTTTACGTTCAAAAGAAGCAGGCAGATTCTTGTACCCGCCAACCTTAAGGTACTCATCAATATTCGCAGAATCAGGATTGTCTATATTTTTCAGTAAAACTTTTTCCATATCAACTTAAATCTATAAATGAATGGTTATTCGTTATTTGTACTTTTCCAGTATCTCTTCTATGCTTTTCTCTGTCAGATTCTCGTGAAAATCTGTATTTACAAGCATTGCCGGTGCAGTACCGCATGCTCCAATACACTCCATAATGACAAGTGAAAACCTTCCGTCCTCGCTGGTTCCGTTTTGCGGCACCCCATATTTATTTTTAATCAAATCCACGAGCTTATCTGATCCCAGAATCATGCATGAAATGTTAGTGCAGAGCTGTATAATATGACGGCCAACCGGTTTGTGCCTGAACATTGAATAAAATGAAGCAGTGCCTCTTACCAATGCTTCCGGCAGGTTCAGTGCGCTCGAGACGCTCAGCATTGCTTCATGACTGAGCCAGCCAAATTCCCTCTGTGCAACATAAAGTGCAGGCAGCAGGAGCTTCTGCGCGAAGGATATTTCAACTTTATCTCTTCAATTTCTTTTAAAACAGTCTCATTAAACATTCTTTAGTTTCCGGTTTGTATCATCTGTCACATTCTCCCAGCACGATATCTATACTTCCGATATTAGCGATTACATCTGCAACCATGGCACCCTCGCAGAGTTTGGGCAAAGCCGAGACATGTACAAAGGACGGTGACCTTATTCTCATTCTATAAGGTCTTCCGCTTCCGTCACTCACAAAGTAAAAACCGAGTTCCCCCTTTGGAACTTCAGTCGGAACATAAATTTCACCTTCAGGGGCAGTCTGGGGTCCCTTGGTAATCAGAACAAAATGGTGGATCATATGTTCCATGTCACCAAGGACCTTGTCTTTTGCAGGTAAAGTGAATTTAGGAGCATCAGCCATAATCGGGCCTTCAGGTATCTGATCAATACATTGTCTGATAATAGAGTTGGATTGACGGAACTCATCCATCCTCACACGGTAACGGTCATAAATGTCACCATTTTTACCTGTGCACACTTCCCATTTAACTTTGTCATAAACTCCGTAAGATACAGATTTCCTTACATCATATGGAACTCCGGATCCTCGAAGTGTCGGTCCGCTCAGTCCCAAGTTAATTGCATCTTCTGCTGATATTACGCCGATATTCTTGGTTCTTCTGAGCCAGATACGGTTTTTGTTAATCAGTGTCTCGTACTGCTCCACTCTTGATGGAAATTCTTCCGTAAACTTGTAGAGGTCTTTGAGCCATTGAGCATCAACATCATTTTTCAAGCCACCTATTCTTGGATAACTTACGGTGAGTCTGGCACCGCACAGTCTCTCGAAAAGGTCCAAAATCGTTTCTCTTTCCCTGAAACAGTAAAGAAAAACGGTCATTGCGCCTATATCAAGCGCATGAGTAGCCAGCCAGAGAAGGTGGTTCCCGATACGTGACATCTCGGCAACTATGGTTCTGATATATTCCGCTCTCTCCGGCATCTTGATCCCAAAGAGCTTTTCTACTGCCACACAATAACCTATGTTACTGGACATAGCGGCAGTGTAATCAAGCCGATCGGTAAGTGGTAATATCTGCAGGTAAGTCCTGTGCTCGGCAAGTTTTTCAACACCCCTGTGGAGATAACCTACATATGGCGTGCACTTTACAACGGTCTCCCCGTCAAGATCAAGAACGAGTCTGAGCACACCGTGAGTCGCAGGGTGCTGAGGACCCATGTTAAGGGTCATTTCTGATGTAGATATGCGTGAGCTCTCTTCAGATTCTGTTTTCATTATCTTCCAGTGGGAAAATCGAATAAGGGATTAAATATATACTTTCAGGGTACGATATTCCATTCATCATCATGGCTGTGTAAATCTTTAACTTCTTCATATCCTTTGTATTCCCAGTCTTTTTTGCCTTTAAGCGGATAGTCTTTTCGTAAAGGGTATCCTTCCCAATCTTCGGGCATCAATATGCGTCTCAAATCAGGGTGCCCGTTAAATACAATTCCGTACATGTCGCATGCCTCTCTTTCATGCCAGTTTGCACCATTCCAGATCGTTACAACACTTTCGATAGTCGGATCATCCTCGGGGACTAATGCCTTTATAGCAATACGGTGTCCGAATTTGTGAGAATAAAGATTGTAGACTACTTCAAAGCGGAATTTTCTTTCAGGGTAATCAACACCACATAAATCAGCCAGATAGTCCATGCTTATCTCGGGATCATCATGAAGGAAGCGGCATATATCGACAATTCTTTCCCGTTTAACACTAACAAAAACCTGATCCATGAATTGTCTAACATTAACAATTTCATTTAAATATTTTTCTTTAAGCCTGTTAACTATCTCCATGGGCTCCATCTGAAATATTCCTTCTGTATTTTCTCCTGAAGTTTCATTACACCCTGCATAAGCGCCTCCGGCCTGGGAGGACATCCCGGTACATACACGTCAACCGGCAGAAAGTTGTCACAACCCTGCACCACAGCATAAGTATTATATATATTCCCGGTACAGGCACAGCTGCCCATCGCGATGACATACCGCGGCTCAGCCATCTGGTCATACACCCTCCTGACTACAGGAGCCATTTTCTTTGTAACTGTACCGGCTATAATTATGACATCAGCCTGTCTCGGCGATGCACGAAAAACAACGCCAAAACGGTCAAAATCATAATGACTCGACCCTGATGCCATCATTTCGATTGCACAGCAGGCAAGTCCGAATGTCATTGGCCAGAGAGAACCGCTCCTTGCCCAGTTAACTACCTTATCCAGCGACATGATGATAGTATTTGCGGCAGGAATTATCTTTATGCCCTCTTCAACCTCTACCAATGTATGCTTATCCATGTTCATAACAGTTGTATATTGGGAATCAGATATAATCTTTTCGCAGATTTATGACTGATAGCTACCTGATCATTCCCAGTCAAAGGCTCCTTTTTTCCAAACATATACGTAGCCAATCAGAAGAATTAAAATAAACAGCATCATTTCCACAAACCCAAAAATGCCGAGTTTATTATATGCCACTGCCCATGGATAGAGAAAAACCGCTTCTACATCAAATACAACAAACAGCATCGCTATTATATAAAACCTGACAGAAAACTTATATCTTGGTTCTCCTATAGGTAGATTCCCGGATTCGTAAGGTACAAGTTTTTGGGCATATGGTCTCCGTGGTCTTACAAGTAGACCACCGACCAGCGCTCCAAGTCCGATCAATTCCGAAATGACAATAAACACAGCAATCGGGAGATAATCTGTCGGGATATAAGTTCCGGGCATACAGTAGCTGTTATACACAATAATTGAATCTATGTCAATGGATATAAATCTTAATTATCTCTAATTACTATCCATTTATAACAACATTTTTATCTTTAAAAAAAAACAAAGGCCTCTTATAATACACATTGCATATGAAAAATATTTTTCGTAATCCCGAAAAGTCAATCGCCGCAAAACTTATCATCGCCATCGGACTGGTGATGATAATAGTAACTTTTCTTTTCTGGTATGCGATACGGTCAAAACAGAAACAGGATATCATGTCTATTGCGCTCAAATATGGTATATCTTTTATGGATTTTGCAAAAAGAAGCACCCATTCGAGCATGCTTAACCGCGAGAGGGAAGAAATACAGCAGACCCTTGAAAATCTGAGCACTCCAGTCGGAGTAGAGAAAGTTACCATTTTCAACCACGACGGCAATATAAAATATTCTTCATCAGTAGAAGATGTTGGAAAATCAATTGACAAGACTACATTAGCTTGCCTGGGTTGTCATCCAAAACCTGAAGAATCCCCCGCGCTATTGTCTGAACCAAGACAGTGGAACGTTTATAAAAACCAGGAAGGCTTTACTGCTCTCAGAATTGTCAGTGTGATTCCAAATGAATCCTCCTGTTACACTGCACGCTGCCATGCACATGCCAAAGATCAGGAAATTCTCGGATTCGTTGAAGCTGATCTCTCTCTGGCAATTCTTGACGAAGCATTATTAAAGCAGGGGCTGGCATTATCTGCTTATGTAATATTATTTGTCCTGGCAGTATCAACATTTCTCGGCATTATCATCTATAAAATAGTGTCAAAACCGGTACAGGTACTTGTCAACGGAATGGATAAAGTGGCCGGGGGTGATCTCAATCATTCAGTCCCTATTAAATCCACAGATGAAATGGGTGTTCTGGCAAAGACTTTTAATTCCATGATACATGATCTGAAGGCAGCAAGTGACCAGAGGGAAAAATGGACCCAGATGCTCGAAAAAGAAATTGCAAAGAAAACCGAGGAAATACAAACGACTCACAACAATCTGATGCAGACAGAAAAGCTTGCATCCCTCGGTAGAATGGCTGCAGGAGTAGCACATGAAATAAACAATCCACTGACAGGGGTCGTAACATTTGCGCATTTGCTTAAAAAGCGGTTCCCTGCTGATAGTACCGAAGCGGAAGATCTGAATGTAATTATTGAACAATCTGATCGATGCTCAAAGATTATCAAAAATCTTTTAACATTTGCCCGCGCAACACCTTCTGACAAAGGGGAGGTAAGTATACATGATTTGCTGAACCGTACAGTATTCATGGTTAAAAATCAGGAAAAATTTCATCATATCAAGTTCAATATGAATTTGGAAGATTCACATCCTGTTGTTTATGGTGATGCAACGCAGTTCCAGCAGATTTTCCTGAATATGTTTATTAATGCAGTTGATGCAATGAATGGCCGGGGCAATATAACGGTTGCGACACGTAAAGTTCAGGAAGATAGCAAAAATTTTATCGAAATAGAATTCACTGATGAAGGCTGTGGAATCTCTGAAGAGAACATGCCAAAACTGTTTGAACCTTTTTTCACTACAAAACCGGTAGGTAAAGGAACAGGTCTTGGATTATCGGTAAGTCACGGAATTGTAAAGCATTTGGGAGGACATCTCAAGGTAAAAAGTACGTATGGTAAAGGCACGAGTTTTTTTGTTAGACTACCGATGTCTGAATGAGCTAACTATGAAAAAAATATTGGTAATTGACGATGAAGCCATTGTAAGGTCAAGCTGTGAAAGGACTCTGAAGCCAGAGGGCTATGACATAAAATCTGTCTCCAGCGGGAAAGAAGGCGTAGAGCTTCTTGAAAAAGAATCTTTCAGCCTTGTATTGCTTGATTTAAAAATGCCTGACATGGATGGTGTTGAAGTATTAAATAAAATAAAGGCGACCTGGCCTGAAACTAAAGTAGTTATGATAACCGGCTACAGCACAGTTGATACCGCGGTTCAGGCATTGAGACTCGGGGCATTTAATTTCGTAGAAAAACCGTTCACACCCGATATGCTGATTTCGGCAGTTAAAGAGGTTTTTGGAGAGTCTGATGATAACTCCGAACATATTACAAAATAATATTCCTTAAACTTTAGAAGTCAGCAGGCAGGAAATAACCGTGACTGTAAAAGAAATAGCCGATATCCTTGAGGCCAATATTATCTCAAATCCAAAAGAGAGAGATATCGATATAAAAAGTGCCTGCAGTACTGACATGATGAGTGCTGTTTTATATTACCACACACCAAATTCGCTTCTTATTACCAGCCTGAACCAGCCTCAGGTCATCCGTACAGCAGAGATCGCCGGAATTAAGACAATTGTTTTCGTTTTGAACAAAAAGCCGGACCAACATATAGTTGAACATGCAGAAAACAAGAATATCTCCCTGCTTATTACACCATTATGCATGTATTCGGCTTCAGGAAGACTCTATCAAGCTGGATTACCCGGCTGTTCGCAGAAATTTTAAATGACCTTAAATCTGAACGATACAGTAGAAGGAAGTTTCCAGTTAATCGGCGGTAATTTCGTGAACGCCGGCGAGGCATCGACACAGCTGAAAGTCAAGCTTCTGGAGCTTGGAGTAAAGGAAGAAATCGTCAGGCGCGTAACCATTGCGACTTTTGAAGCAGAAATGAATGTAATTATTTATGCAGCCGCCGGATCGGTACATTACTACATTAAACCTGATCATATCAGAATAAAAATCGAGGACATGGGTCCAGGCATCGAAGACATTAAACTTGCAATGCAGGAAGGCTATTCAACCGCCCCGGACTGGGTACGGGAAATGGGATGGGGAGCAGGTATGGGACTGCCTAACATGAAAAAGAATTCAAATAAATTTAATATTGATACCGTGGTAGGCGAGGGAACAACCATAGAGATGGTTATAAATTTTGGATAGTTATTGTAAAAAATTTTAAGGGGAAAAAATGAAACTTGATGACGTTGTAAAAGAAATTTCCTTGGATCTCAAAACCTGCAACAGCTGCCTGAATAATCAGGTTACAGGCGCCTATGTAAGTGACCTGCTTTCTGATGTGATGGCCAACAGCAAAGATGGCAATATATGGATCACACTTCAAATGCATATGAATATCGTGGCTGTTGCCGGATTAAATAACCTGGCAGGTATCGTTGTCGTTGGAGGCAGGCAGCCTGATCAAGAAATTCTGAAAAAGGCTGAAACCGAAAAAGTTGCGATTATGACCACACCTCTGACCACATTTGAAATCGCAGGCAGACTATACCAGATGCTGAATTAAATACACCGTCTTTATATTGAGATTAAATCTCAATGTTTTCTTTAAATGCTGAAAAAATTCAAAGTTGATCTTCACATTCATACATGCCTTTCTCCATGCGCTGACCTTGAGATGTCACCATTATCAATAATAAAGACAGCCTCTATAAAAGGAATAGACATAATAGCTGTTACTGACCACAACTCCGCAGAAAATATCATTGCGGTGATAAATGCGGCCAAAGGATCTGATGTTACTGTGCTTGCCGGAATGGAAATAACATCATCTGAAGAAGCCCACATTCTGGCACTGTTTGATGATATCGATAGCATACTGAATCTTCAGGAGATTATATATAAAAACCTTCTCCCCGGAGAAAATGACGAAAAACGGTTTGGAGAACAGATTGTTGTAAATGCTGCTGATGAGGTGGAAAATTTCAATAAAAGATTACTAATCGCAGCAACAGCACTGGAAGCAAGCTCAATAGTAAACACAATCCATTCTCTTGGCGGCATTGCGGTGGCGTCCCACGTTGATAAAACAACATTCAGTATAATTTCGCAACTCGGCTTTATTCCGGAGGATTTGCTATTTGACGCACTCGAAATGTCTCCAAACATCAGCAGAGAAAATGCCGGGCAGTCGTTTAAAAAATATGATACTGCTGCATGGGTGTCTTCCTCCGATGCTCATCGTATAAGCGAAATCGGGCAAAGGACAACTTTTTTTTACATGAAACATCCAACATTGCAGGAAATGAAACTTGCCCTGAAGAAGATCGAAGGCAGAAAAGTGGAATGGCAGTAAGAAAACATGGAAGACCTTTCATTACACATTTTAGACATTGTCGAGAACTCAATAAGGGCAGGCGCCAGCAAGATAAAAATACTGATCCTTGAAGATATTAAAGCCAATCTGTTACTTTTGGAAATCTGTGATAATGGCAAAGGGATGGACGAAGAGATGGTGAAACGCGCCTGCGACCCCTTTTATACAACAAAATCAGTCCGACGGGTCGGCCTGGGACTCCCGCTTCTTGCTCAGACCGCCAGAGAATGCGGGGGAGATTTAGAAATAAAAACAGGGCAGGGCAAAGGTTCTAGAGTTACAGCCCGCTTTCAGTATGACCATATAGACAGAAAACCTATGGGAGATATTGAAAAAACAATGACTGTATTAATTGTTTCACATCCAGACATTGATTTTATATTGGAGCATAAAAAGGGAAACAGTTCATATACCCTTGATACTGGGGATTTAAAAAGGCAGCTTGACGGTATTCCGATAAATAACCCGGAGGTAATAAAATTTATTAAGAATGATATAAATAGCTGGTTAAATAACGTAGATAGTATGATAGAATAGTTTTGTTTGCGATTTATAATAAATATATTAGGAAAGGGGCGCTATGGATAAGGGAAGAATATTAGTACTGGATGATGATCCTGTTGTAACTTTAAGCTGCAAAAGAATTCTCGGCGCAGAAGGCTACAGTATTTCAACGGTTGAAAAAGGCGAAGAAGCCCTTAATAAGCTGGCAAAAGAAGATTTTGATCTGTTTATCTCTGATGTCAGGCTTCCTGATATAAGCGGCATAGAGGTTCTCAGGGAAGCAAAAGTCATCAAGCCTAAAACTGATGTTGTAATAATTACGGGCTACCCAAC
>Ga0164320_10000638_pt1 | contig 11845 bp, 13 predicted proteins | sample GuaBasSediGuay11_FD_113736 | JGI IMG/M metagenome (GOLD analysis project Ga0164320, IMG submission 113736) | Subseafloor sediment microbial communities from Guaymas Basin, Gulf of California, Mexico - Guay11, Core 4567-28, 0-3 cm | ecosystem: Environmental > Aquatic > Marine > Hydrothermal...
CGGGTATTTATTCTGGAACGAAGTACCGGGTGTCACCACCATCTTCGGGGTACTGGTGCTGGTTTCAAGCAGCCTTTACGTATGGCATCGCGAACGCCAGCTGGAACAGTCCATTACGGCCGAGGATAGCATCAAGTTTGTCGCACTGGCGCAACAAGACCAGTAGTTTTCTACCATTGATATGCGCTGACCAGAAATCCGGATACCCTGTCCTGAAAAACGGTTGTTGCCACAGATTGAGCAACGCCGTAACAAACCTGTAGTGGCAACAAATGCTCTTCGCGCGGATGACAATAGCGCGCATACGGCGCCTGCTGCCAGTCAACCAGGCGCGCTTCACGCTCAGTCTCATCGATCGAATTATCACTGCAGGTTTGTACCAGCCAGGCTTCAAATGCCTGGTTTCGTTCATCCAGCGATTCAACCGGCTTATTGTTGAATGCCTGCATATTGTGAAAGGAAAACCCAGAACCCAGTATTAACAGGTTTTCACTTTTCAGGGCAGACAGGGCTTTGCCGATTTGCACGTGCAACCCGGCATCGAGGCTGCTTGACAGGGAGACCTGGACACAGGGAATGTCTGCATCGGGATACATCATCATCAAAGGGATAAACAACCCGTGATCGTATCCCCGATCGTAATCAAGTTTTGATTCAATAGAAGCCTGTTGCAGCACCCCCTGGATGCGCTCGGCGAGTTGCGGATCGCCCGGAGCCGGGTACTGGTACTGGTAAGCCTCCGCAGGAAAATTAAAGTAATCGAAATATAACTGCGGAGTTTTGCCAGCGGTTATGGAAATCACCGACTCTTCCCAGTGCGCACTGATAACGACGATCGCATCGGGCCTGGTGACGGTCGACGCAAAGCCGCGCAGGAAACTATTCATCGCACCGTGGCCCGCTTCATCGAGTAAAGGCAGGGCTCCGCCACCATGCGGAATATAAAGTATGCTTGCGCCGCTCATTTATCAGTCGAGTAGTTTATTGATGGCATGGTAAACCTCCGTTTTCACTTTTTCATCAACAATTTCACCCATGTCGACATCGAAGTAGTCAGCGAATTTAGGCAGGGACAGGCTTGCTTTAACTATACCTCCATACCTGGGCATCGAATTTATCGCGATTTCCAGCACGCCTTTGCCACCACGCCCCCCCGGTGATGTCGCCAGTAAAACCATTGCCTTGTTTTGATAAACCTTCGGGTCGATTCGCGATACCCAGTCAAACAGGTTTTTGTAGGCGGCACTGTAATTACCGTTGTGCTCGGCAAAGGCAATGACAGGCCTGTTTTCATCCATGGCTAGTTTTCCATCAAAATCAGGTTTTCGCGATTGATCAATTCCGGATCATCCTCGTAACCGAGTATCCCCGGAATCTGCTTGCTGGATTTACCGATGATCTGCTTGCATTCATCGGAAGGGTAATTGACCAGGCCCCGCGCCACCTCAGCCCCATCCGGGCCGAGACAGCTGACTACCTCACCGCGATTAAAAATACCCTTAACCACCTTCACCCCGATGGGTAACAGGCTCGCATTCCTGTTTCGCAAAACATCAACCGCACCCTCATCCAGGTGAAGCTCACCAGTACAGCGCATATGCCCTGCAAGCCATTGCTTGCGCGCCGCCAGGTGTCCCTTGCTGGCTTCCAGAAAGCTACCGATAGATTCACCCTGCGCCAAACGGGTAATCACATTTTCTGTTTTACCGGAAACAATTATCGTATGCGTACCCGAGCGTGTCGCCAGTTGCGCCGCACTCACCTTGGTTTGCATGCCCCCGCGACCGAGATAACCGCTGCTGGGGCCGGCATAATCAACCAGTTTCGGATCGTTGGCGTCAGCCCGTTTGATTAATTGTGCCTGTGTATTAGTAGCTGGATTGGCATCGTATAAACCCTGTTGATCGGTCAGGATAATCAATAAATCAGCTTCTATCAGGTTTGCCACCAACGCCGCCAGGGTGTCATTGTCACCGAAGCGAATTTCCTCGTTAGAGACCGTATCATTCTCGTTTACCACGGGCACAGTGCCATATTTGAGCAGGGTGCGCAGCGTGGTACGAGCGTTCAGGTAGCGTTTGCGATTCGATAAATCGGCATGCGTCAGCAGAACCTGTGCACTGTGAATACCCTGCGCCTGAAAACAGGTTTCGTAGGCCTGCACCAGCCCCATCTGGCCGACCGCCGCGGTGGCCTGTAATTCGGAGATATTACTGGGGCGGGATTTTAGACCGAGACGCGCAATTCCCTCGGCAATAGACCCCGAGGATACCAGCACCACGTCGACACCCGCGGCGCGCAAACTGGCCATTTGCCCGGCCCAGGTTTCAATCATCTGGCGATCAAGCCCTTTACCACCGTCGGTGATCAGGCTCGAACCAATCTTGACGACAATTTTTTTATACTGGTTCATCGCTTTCCAGAAAGGCCATGATGTCCTGACAGAGCTGATCTACCCCGGCGCGATTCAGCGCACTGATACGATACACCGGACTGTTGCCACCAACACCGGCAATAATCTCGTCACACACCTGCGATTGTTCCTGCCCGGGCACCAGGTCCATTTTATTCAATACCAGCCAACGGGGTTTCTGATAGAGCGATTCATCGTATCGGTGCAGTTCCTTCAATATTTTTTGCGCCGAATCCCGCGCGGAATCTCCTGACTCATCCGGCAAAATATCAACAATATGCAGTAGCAACCTGGTGCGCTGCAGGTGTTTCAGAAACTGGATGCCGAGCCCAACCCCATCGGCCGCCCCCTCGATCAGACCCGGGATATCGGCGATGACAAAACTCCGGTGGCGGGCGACACTGACGACCCCCAAATTGGGATACAAGGTGGTGAACGGGTAATCAGCAACCTTCGGTTTTGCCGCCGATACCGAACGGATAAAGGTCGATTTTCCGGCATTGGGCATACCCAGCAGGCCGACGTCGGCAATTACCTTGAGTTCCAGCTTGAGGTCGAATTGTTCACCCGCGCTACCCTTGCTGAACTGGCGTGGTGCGCGGTTGGTAGAGCTCTTGTAGCGGGTATTGCCAAGCCCATGAAAACCACCCCGGGCAATCAGCACCGGCTCGGTCGTATCTGCGACGTCGGCAATCAATTCGCCCTGGTCGAGCGTGGTGACCAGGGTGCCCAGCGGCAGGGTAATGATGACATCCTCGCCCCTGGCGCCGGTGCAATTGCTGCGCTGCCCCTTAGCCCCTTTTTTGGCGACGAAGCGCCGCGTATGGCGAAAATCCGATAGTGTATTCAGGTTTTCCGAGCCAATCACGTACACTGAGCCACCGTCGCCGCCATCGCCGCCGTCGGGTCCACCCATGGGAATATATTTCTCCCGACGAAAACTGACTATGCCACTGCCGCCATTGCCAGCTTTGACATATATATTAGCTTCATCGATAAATTTCATCGCGGGATCATACCACTCACATTATTCGCAAAGAAAAAAAAGCCCCGCTGAAGCGAGGCTCTTTGCTGTTCATTTCGGCTATGGAATCTAGCCCGCATTTCTCATCAGGGGGCGGGATGATCGCGCTGGGCTTTGGATTCACAAGGGATTTTCTGAATGAGCGGAATAACAGTGCGTATTGCCGACTGAAGAAAATTCCTTGTGGATTCAAAGAACAAGCGAGGGTCCGTCATCCTGGTGAGAAATGCGGGCTAGGTGCTTACAACATTCACAAAGGTACGATTGTTGCGTCCCTTGATCCTGAACTCAACCTTGCCTTCGGCCTTTGCGTACAGGGTGTGATCCTTCCCCAGACCAACATTGTCACCAGCGTGGAATTTTGTGCCGCGTTGCCGCACCAGGATATTACCGGGAATCACTACCTCGCCGCCAAATTTCTTGACGCCTAGCCGTTTGGACTCGGAATCACGACCGTTGCGGGTACTGCCCGCCGCTTTCTTATGTGCCATTTCTCAGATCCTATGCCTTGATATCTGTAACTTCGATTTCGGTATAGCTTTGACGGTGACCCGCCTGGGTGCGCGAGTGCTTGCGACGGCGAAATTTAATGATTTCGATCTTGTCACCGCGCCCATGCGATTTGATTTTGGCGGTTACCAGTGCCTTGTCCAGCGCGGGCGTACCAACCGATACCTTGTCACCATCCGCAACCATAAGCACCATGTCCAGCTCTACGGTTGAACCTTCTTCTCCCGCCAGTTTTTCCACGCGCAGGGTCTCACCCCTGGTTACGCGATACTGTTTTCCGCCTGTAGCGATGACAGCGTACATTAGCCTTACTCCGAACCGATATTAAAAAGGGTGCGAATTCTAGCCGTTGGCGCGATGCAGGTCAATGCCTTTATTGCAGATAGGTCGTGGGGTCAGGTCTTTGATTTTTGATCAATGCGATACCGATCCAAAATCAAAGACCTGACCCCCATTGTGGCAAGCGTTACCAGTAATAGCATGGTCGCGCAAACAACAATGGCGGGACCGGTCTGCCAGTCGAAGCGGAAAGAGCTGGTGATACCGCCCGCAAGCGCCCCGAATCCATAAAGCGCGCTAATCATTACCATTTGCTCGGGGCTGCGGCTGAACAGGCGCGCGGTCGTAGTGGGAATCACCAGCATCGCCGCGATCAACAATACACCCATGGCTTTCATCATCACCGCCACCAGCAACGCGATCATGGTGTACATCAGGAATTGCAGTTTGCGCACCGGAACACCCTCGGCCTGGGCAATTTCACGGCTTACCGACAAGGCGACGAAGGCGCGCCAATGGATCAGCAGCACAAAAAACAGGACCAGGCTGGTTATTAACAGTAGTAACAGATCGGCAAGGGAGATGGAAAGTAAATCGCCAAACAGAATCGCCTCGATGTCGACCGTCTGCGAAGGCATGGCGCCGAGCAGAATAATGCCGCCGGCGAGTCCGGTATGGGAGATAATCGCCAGCGTCGTCTCCGACAGGGCATTGTTAAAACTGCCTACCTGGCTCAGTGAGAAAACGATTAGCAGTACTACCGCGAGTACACCAAATATAGGCTGGACCTGAAACAACAGACCCAGGCCGACACCGAGAATGGCGGCATGTCCCAGCGTGTCGCTCAGAAATGCCAACCGCTGCCACACCATTAAACAACCCATGGGAGCGGCAATGGCAACCATGACCAGACCCGCAATCACGCTGCGTACCAGGAAATTATCCAGCCATTCAATCATGGCGGGGCTCTTCCTGCTGTCCCGATACATCATGCACATGGTCGTGATGGTGGGCGTAGACCGCGATCGAATCCGCGGCCTGGGGCCCGAATATGGCCAGGTATTCCGGGTGCTGGCTGACAGATTCAGGTAAACCGGAGCAACACAGATGCTGGTTCAAACACAGCACCTGGTCGGTTTTTGACATCACCAGGTGCAGGTTATGGGATACCAGTAAAACCGCACAGTGCATGTTTGAGCGCAGTTCACCGATGAGTTCATACATCTTGATCTCACCGGTGACATCCACACCGGAGGTGGGTTCATCGAGCACGATCAAATCGGGTTTGCCCAGGGTAGTGCGCGCCAGCAATACGCGTTTCAACTCGCCTTCGGACAAGGAGCGCACCTGTCGATGCTTGAGATAGCCAACCTCGGTTCGCGCGAGCGCATGGTCCAGTTCTGTCTCGCTGGCGCTGTGAGTAAGTTGCAATAGCCGGGCAACGCTCAGGGGCATGAGTGTATTGACATAAACTTTTTGCGGAAAATAACCGATGCGTAAGTCACTGGCGCGTTCGATTTCGCCCCGATATTTATCGATCAAGCCGGTGACAATATTCATCAGTGTTGATTTTCCGGCGCCGTTGGGGCCGATAATGGTGGTAATCTGCGAGCGCCTCAACTCGAAACTGACCCTGTCGAGAATCACCCGACCACCCTCGGAATAACTGATATCTTTAGCGCGAAGTAACAATTCAGCCTGCATGTTTCTGACACTCCGCACACACCCCGGTGATTTCCACGACCGAATAATCCACTGCGAAACCGAGGTTATCGGCCTCGTTGAGCAAACCGGCATCGATATTTTCCAGCTCGGCAACCTGTTCACAATCACGACAGATCAAAAACTGTGCGGTGCACTGGCGCCCAGGATGTACACAGGAAATGAACGCGTTTTTACTTTCGATACGATGAATCAAGCCCTCAGTCATCAAGAAATCGAGCGCCCGGTAAACAATAGGCGGTGCGATACGTTGCGCATCACCGGCGCGGTTTAACTCGGCAAGAATGTCGTAAGCGCCCATGGGCTGATGGCTACCGAGTAAAATCTCGAGCACCTGCTTGCGCCGCGAAGTGAGTCGCTGTTTACGCGATGCACAGAGCCGACTAGCCTCGGATAACAACTGTTGCTGGCAACGCCGGTGATCATGGCGCCTGAAAGCGATACAGGATTGCTGGGGTCTGGATTTCATTTTGTTATATTATAACGTAACTAAAATTCATTCCAGGCATAAACTCCGCAGATGAGAAATTTACGCGGGTAGTTGGTCGGCGTCGAAGCAAATGGCAATCGCCAAGGGTGCTTAACTGCCGGATAAATTGTATCTATACGGATAGAACCAGATTCATTTGCGAACCCTGCCAGCAACCGATACATTGCGTTACGCATTTATAAGATGACAGGTACTATGATCAAACCCATCGGCTCAGACCAGCTTAACCCTCTATTCGTGTATGACGATTCCCTGCGTAACGCACTCATCGAAGAAGCCAGGCAGCTACCCTCTATCCTGGTAAGTTCCGCCACAGCCGCCAACGCGGTGATGCTCGGCGGCGGCTATTTCAACCCGTTAACCGGGTACATGAACCTGGCCGATGCGCTGAGTGTCGCTGAAAACATGAAAACCTGCGATGGCGCCTTTTTCCCGGTACCCATATTGAACCTGGTCGATTCAGTTGCCGAAATCGGCGAGGCAAAGCGCATTGCACTGCGGGATCCCAATGTCGATGGCAACCCGGTGGTCGCGATTCAGCAGGTCGAAGCCATAGAGCAGGTCAGCGATGCGCAGATGGCGACAATGACCGAACAGGTTTATCGCACCAGTGACTCGGAACACCCCGGGGTTGAAGCCTTTAACAGCCAGGGCAGGTATGCCATTAGCGGACCCATACAGGTACTCAGCTTCAGTTATTTTGAAACCGAATTTGCCAATACCTTCCGCACCGCGGTGCAGATTCGCGAGGAGATAGAAAAACATGGCTGGCAGCGCATTGTCGCCTTCCAGACCCGCAACCCGATGCACCTGGCACACGAAGAACTCTGCCACATGGCGATGGACAGACTCAATTGCGACGGCCTGGTGATTCACATGTTGCTGGGCAAACTCAAGCCGGGCGACATTCCAGCCGAGGTGCGCGACGACACCATTCGTACCATGGTTAAACTCTATTTCCCCGAGAATAGCGCGATGGTAACCGGTTACGGTTTCGACATGCTCTACGCGGGCCCGCGTGAAGCTGTGTTACACGCCTATTTTCGGCAGAACATGGGCGCGACACACTTCATCATCGGCCGCGATCATGCCGGTGTTGGAGACTACTATGGCGCCTTTGACGCGCAGACGATTTTTGATGACGAGGTACCCGAAGGGGCGTTTGAAATTGAGATTTTTCGCGCCGATCACACGGCCTGGTCGAACAAGTTAAATCGTGTGGTGATGATGAACGAGGCGCCCAATCACAGCAAAGAAGATTTCGTGCTGCTTTCCGGCACCAGGGTACGGGAAATGCTCAGCCAGGGCATAGCGCCGCCAAAAGAGTTTTCGCGACCGGAAGTTGCCGAAATCCTGATAAATTATTACCAATCGCTTTAAATTCTCTTTATGTAGCTAGATCAAGGGCATTGTCTTTGCGATACTCCACACTATGTCCGAAGCAGCAGCTACACCCAACTTCTCATTTACCCTGGAAGGCCTCAAGGCGTTAACCGATGCGGACATGCTGCGTGTCAACCAGGTTATTAGCGACAACCTGGCCTCGCATGTCGTCCTGATTAATCAACTTAGCCAGCATATCATTCTAAGCGGCGGTAAACGCCTGCGCCCGATGCTGGTAATACTCTCCGCCAGGGCATGTAGTTACCAGGGCGAAGAAGATGCGTTGCTGGCGGCGGTAGTGGAATTTATTCATACCGCCACCCTGTTGCATGACGATGTAGTCGACGATTCCGATATGCGTCGGGGCCAGCAAACCGCCAGCACTATCTGGGGCAACGAGGCGGCCGTACTGGTTGGCGATTATCTATACTCCCGGGCATTCCAGATGATGGTGCGTGCGCAATCGATGCCGATCATGGATTTGCTCGCCAACGCCACCAACACCATCGCCCAGGGTGAAGTATTGCAACTGCTCAATATCAACGATGCAGATACCAGTGAAGAAAAGTATCACGAGGTGATATATGGAAAAACCGCTTGCCTGTTCGAGGCCGCAACCCGAATCGGCGGCATGCTTGCAGGGGTGGACACGGCGACTGAACAGGCTTTGAAAAACTATGGCAAACACCTCGGCATCGCCTTTCAACTGGTTGACGATGCGCTGGATTATTCCGCGCAAAGCGAGCAGCTGGGGAAAAATGTCGGCGACGACCTGGCCGAGGGCAAGCCCACATTGCCGCTGATCCATGCTTTGCAAAAAGGCAATGCCGCGCAGCAAACCATGATCCGCGAAGCAATAGAAAATGGCTCCAACCAGGACTTCGAAGCAATCAGCAAAGCCATCGAGGAAACCGGGGCATTAAAATATACCCTTGACCAGGCCCAGACACAGGCGGATATGGCAAAACAGGCTATTGCCGGCCTCGATGACAGCGTTTACACACAGGCATTGACTTATCTTGCGGACTACGCGGTCGAACGCAATTGCTAGTCCGCATTTCTCACCACCCTTCTACTGCGACGGCGAACGGTGGTGAGAAATGCGGGTCATGGACAGCTCAAGCGGCTGAAGTCAGTTGAGATATCCCCACCGAAGCACCCAGCGCCAGGCTGATATCCAGGCACATATCGGTTTGATTGAGCGTGTACAGGTGAAAATGGTCGACCCCTTCACGGCTCAGTCTCTGGCAAAGCTCAACCGCCAGTTCGAGTGAAAGTCGGTACTGTGCCGACGGATTATTTGCCACCGCCGCGAATTTCGCTGCGAAGTTTGCGGGAACCGAGGTACCACAGCGTTCACTAAAAGCCTTGATCCTGCGATAGTCGTGAATCGGCAAAATTCCGGGAATGATCGGTTTGTCGATGCCCAGGCGTTGCGCCTGATCGCGAAATCGCAGGAAGCAGTCCGCATCGAAAAAATACTGGGTGATGGCACGGTTGGCCCCTGCGTCGAGTTTGCGCTGCAGATGCTGTAGGTCGGAGAGAGTGCTTTTAGCCTGCGGATGTCCCTCCGGATAGGCGGCGACACTGATGTCCACATCACCTGGTTTACGGAGGATGTCGATCAACTGGAAAATTGACGTATTGGCATCATAGGAATCAGATGTAACCTCATCAACCGGGTCGCCGCGCAGTGCGACAAAGCGTCGAATACCGGCACCATGGAATTTTTCCGCGACATCTTCTATTTGCCGCCTGCCGGCATTGGCACAGGTCATGTGGGCCGCGACCGCAACGGGTGACTCGTGATGCATGGTGATTGCAGAATCGATACTGACCTGTTGTGCACTACCCAGGGCACCGTAGGTCATGGAAAAGAACAATGGATCCAGTCGTTCGAGCTGCCCTACCGCGCGCCACAGCTTGCGCTGCATATTGTCATCCCTGGGAGGGAAGAATTCGTAGGAAAAACGTATCGCCGATGGTTTGCTCATGTCATATTCGTGGTTAGTGTTAAGAAATAAAGGGTGACCCCTTTATTCATTCTGAGTCCGCAATGCCGTATTAAGCGCGTGAATCACTTCCCGCTTTCGTGCCTGCCAGAATTTTACGGTCAGGGGTTTACCAACCAGTTGCTCGGGTTCGGCCATAGCCTCGTAACCGCTGGCGGCAAAGCACTGGCGGATTTCTTCGTCGGAAAATCCCAGGCGATGATGATTGAATTCAGTGCGAAGTTTGTCTTCCGTGTGGGGCGCAAAATCGACCAGTATCAGGCGCCCTCCCGGGCGTAAAACCCTCCCAGCCTCGCGTATTACCTCGAGCGGGTCATCGCTGTAGTGTAGAACCATGTGCAAAACCGCCAGGTCAACGCTGGCGTCGTCGATGGGTAGACGATACATATCGCCCTTGCGTACATGTATGTGTGACAGGCCGCTACGTTCGATATTGCTGCGTGCCAGCGCAAGCATGTCACTGTTCAAATCAATGCCCGTGCCCCGCCCCACCTTTGCGGCCAATATCTCCAGCACGCGCGCGGTACCAGTACCGATATCGAGCAGCTCGTTTATCGGTTCGTCACCAACCAGCTCGATCAGTTTTGCTTCTACCTGTTGCTGCGGTACATAGAGCGAACGAATCCTGTCCCAGGACTCCGCCACTGTGGCGAAGTAATTCTGTGCCTTTTGCGAACGCACGTCGCGGACCTGTTGCAGGCGTGAAAAATCACGATGCAGGGTGGCATCCGTATCTGGAATCAAACTGACTAGTGCCTGCGCCAGTTGCGACGCGGGCGAGCGCTCGGCCAGGCGGAAAAAAACATGCGCGCCCTCCGGCAAACGCTCGAGCAGGCCCGCCTCAACCATCAATTTCAGATGACGCGATACCCGGGGCTGGCTTAGCCCAAGAATCTGTACCAGTTCCGACACACTGAGTTCGCCACGAGCACATAAGGCAAGAATTCGCAGGCGGCTGTGTTCACCAGCGGCGCGTAATCCAACTAAAAGGGTATCTAGATTTTGCATTATTTAAATACTATGATATAAAGATATGCTTATATATTAATTTAATCTTCGGAAAAGTCAATCTCTATGTCAACTCCAAGCAATGATCTTTACCAGATACTACTTGAACGCATACTGTTACTGGACGGCGCCATGGGCACGATGATTCAGGCCCGCCAATTAACCGAAGCCGACTACCGGGGCGATCGTTTCCGCAACTGGCCAGTCGAGTTGCGCGGCAATAATGACCTGTTATCGCTCACGCAACCGCAAATAATCCGCGAGATCCACCAGGATTTCCTCGCGGCCGGCGCCGATATTATTGAAACCAACAGTTTTAACTCGACTTCGATCGCGCTCGCGGATTACCAGATGGCGAAATTGGCAGGGGAACTCTGTGAAGCTTCCGCACGGCTCGCGCGCGAAACCGTCGACCTGTACAACAGGCAGACACCACAGCAGCCGCGCTGGGTGGCTGGTGTATTGGGCCCGACCAACCGCACCGCCAGCTTGTCGCCGGATGTCATGGATCCGGGATTTCGCAGTGTCGATTTTGACCAGTTAGTTAGCGCTTATGGCGAAGCCGCCAACGGACTTATCAGGGGCGGTGTGGACCTGGTTCTGATCGAAACAGTTTTCGATACTCTAAATGCCAGGGCGGCCATTTTCGCGCTGGAGCAATGCTTCGAAGAAACCGGGCGGCGACTGCCGGTGATGATTTCCGGCACCATTACCGATGCCTCGGGCCGCACCCTGTCGGGGCAAACTACCGAGGCCTTCTGGCATTCGATCCGCCATGCAAAACCGATCGCGGTTGGCTTGAACTGTGCACTCGGAGCACAACAACTTAGACAGTACATCGAGACCCTGTCGAATATCTGCGACTGTTTTGTCAGCGCTCACCCCAACGCCGGCCTGCCAAATGAATTTGGAGAATACGACGAATCACCCGAAAGCATGGCGGCGCATATCGGCGAATGGGCCGCGAGCGGAATGCTTAACATAGTCGGTGGTTGCTGCGGCAC
>Ga0164320_10000639_pt1 | contig 11839 bp, 14 predicted proteins | sample GuaBasSediGuay11_FD_113736 | JGI IMG/M metagenome (GOLD analysis project Ga0164320, IMG submission 113736) | Subseafloor sediment microbial communities from Guaymas Basin, Gulf of California, Mexico - Guay11, Core 4567-28, 0-3 cm | ecosystem: Environmental > Aquatic > Marine > Hydrothermal...
CGCATCATACCTGATTCTTCATCAGTCTCATGGAGGCTGAGGTGTTCCAGGCCGTCCAATGCGTCTTTATCTTTTGCCTCTTTACCTTCGAGCTTAATCCGCAGACGTAATTCGTTCATCGAGTCAGCATTACGTAAGGCATCTTCTAGTGTAACTTTGTCTGCCTCGTATAAATCAAACAGCGCCTGATCAAAGGTCTTCATCCCCAACTCGTTAGATTTTGCCATGATATTCTTGATCTCATGCACTTCACCCTTAAGGATCAAATCTGAAATCAAGGGTGAATTAAGCAGTATTTCAATCGCCGCCGCACGTCCTTTACCATCAACTGTTTTTAACAAGCGCTGTGAAATAATCGACTTCAGGTTGAGTGATAAGTCCATCAACAATTGCATCTTACGTTCTTCTGAAAAGAAGTTGATGATACGATCCAAGGCCTGGTTTGAGCTGTTTGCGTGCAAGGTTGCCATTGCCAGGTGGCCCGTTTCAGCAAAGGCAATACCAAACTCCATGGTCTCCTTGTCGCGTATTTCACCAAGCAGGATCACATCGGGTGCCTGACGCAGGGTGTTCTTCAATGCAATTTCCCAATCATCGCAATCCACACCCACTTCACGTTGCATTAGGATGCAGTTTTTATGTGGATGAACGTATTCAATCGGATCCTCAATGGTAATAATATGCCCATAGGTGTTGGCATTTCGATAATCGAGCATCGCTGCTAATGAAGTTGATTTACCTGAACCGGTACCACCGACCATAATAACCAGACCGTTCTTGGTCATAACAACATCTTTCAATACTTCAGGCAGGCCAAGTTTATCCAGGTTGGGCACTTCCGTTTCAATAACACGCAGAACCAGACCACAATACGTTTGCTGGATAAAGGCATTGGCACGGAAACGACCGATACCGACCGGTGCCACGGCAAAGTTACATTCCTTGGTCGCTTCATATTCCTTTAACTGCTTGTCGTTCATGACCGCATAGGCCAATGCCTTGGTATTATCCGGCGTAAGCTCGGTCTTGGAAACCGGGGTCATTTTGCCGTGTATCTTCATTGCCGGTGGAAAACCAACGGTAATGAACAGATCCGAAGCGCCCTTCTCAATCAATAACTTGAGAAGATCGCGCATCATTTTTATCGCCTGTTCTCTTTCCATTTGACCTCTCCCGATTCAGTAGTAAAGTCTAGAAATTATCCTTGTTTGCACACTTTGAAATGGCTTCCTGACGTGTCACCACGTTCTTCTTCACAAGTTCTTGTAGATTTTGATCAAGTGTCTGCATACCAAATGCTGCCCCGGTCTGAATTGCTGAATACATCTGTGCGATCTTGTTTTCACGAATCAGGTTACGAATAGCCGGGGTGCCTATCATGATCTCGTGGGCTGCAACACGACCACCGCCCTGCTTTTTACATAATGTCTGCGAAATAACACACTTCAGCGACTCTGATAACATGGCCCGGATCATATCTTTTTCCGCTGCCGGAAAGACATCGACAACACGGTCAATGGTCTTGGCGGCTGAACTGGTATGCAGGGTCCCAAACACCAGGTGACCCGTTTCTGCCGCTGACAGCGCCAAACGGATTGTTTCCAGATCTCGCATTTCACCCACCAGTATCACATCAGGGTCTTCACGCAACGCTGAGCGCAATGCCTCGTTAAACCCCAGTGTGTCACGATGCACTTCACGTTGGTTGATGAGACATTTTTTACTGTTATGCACAAATTCAATGGGATCCTCAACCGTGAGGATATGACCGTATTCGGAATCATTTTTATAATCGACCATTGCCGCCAGGGTAGTAGATTTACCGGAACCGGTCGGACCCGTGACCAACACCACACCGCGGGGCGTGTCCGAGATTTCTTCAAAGATCTTGGGGGCATTGAGTTGCTCTAACGAGAGAATTTCAGAGGGAATGGTTCTGAATACGGCGCCCGCGCCACGATTCTGGTTAAAGGCATTGACACGAAAACGGGCCAGACCAGGAATTTCAAATGAAAAGTCACATTCCAGAAACTCTTCATAGTCCTTACGCTGTTTATCATTCATGATGTCATACACCATGTCATGCACGTCTTTATGATCCATTATCGGAACGTTGATTTTACGCATATCACCGTCAACACGAATCATCGGGGGTACACCCGCCGATAAATGTAGGTCCGAGCTACCATTTTTTACACCGAAGGCTAAAAGTTCACCAATATCCATTTATATCTCCCTTTAGGTAATGACATAGATGACTATGCATGTTGCAATATTATTGTCAGTTTTTTACATGCAAAGAGGGTGAAATCGATAAACCGTGACTATTGTTATAATTTCACCACACATACGTTATCAATCTTACTGATATTTTAAATTATAGACTACTGTAATAGCGTCTTTTTTATGAAAATCACCAACAAACTGGCACAAATCCACAATGATATAAGCGTAGCAGAAAAACGATACCACCGTGCTGAAGGATCTGTGCGCTTATTAGCGGTTAGCAAGACACGGTCTGTAGACGAGATAATGTCCGCCATTAATGAGGGACAGCGTCATTTTGGCGAGAATTATTGTCAAGAAGCCATAGAAAAAATCGAAGTGATTGATCAGCCAGATTTAATCTGGCATTTCATAGGCCCTGTCCAGTCAAATAAAACCAGACAGATTGCCTGTCATTTTGATTGGATCCATACCGTTGATCGAATCAAAATCGCTCATCGCCTGAATGAAACGCGACCTGAAGATTTAGCGCCATTAAACATCTGTGTTCAGGTCAATATAAGTGGAGAAGATAGCAAGTCGGGTATTTCTATTGATGCTGTTACTGATTTTATAAACGAACTTGACCAACTTAAGCGATTAAAAGTTCGTGATTTGATGTCATTGCCAGCCCCTGCCAATGACTTCGATGAACAAAGAAAACCTTTCTCGATATTAAATCAGGAATTACAAACACTACGGTTATCAAGACCCGAACTTGATACGTTATCTATTGGAACTACTCAGGATATGGAAGCGGCTATTGCAGAAGGCGCTACTATCGTACGCATTGGTACTGCGTTATTTGGTGCACGTAATAGGAGATAGACATTTAGTAGTTTTGTATGTTGACTCTTGCCGTTGCTTTGTTGTTGTTATTTGTCACAGGCAACAATGAAACAAAAGCTCAGATATAGAACTTGCTAACACCCATTCCCTAAACCCTATTCCCTAAGCTCTATCCACTATATACTTTTCATTTTTCACTATTAACTTTATTTTATTATGGAAAAATGCACCATAGCATTCATCGGTTGCGGCAATATGTCACGAAGCTTGATTGGCGGCTTGATAGCCAATGGCGTAAATACAAAACATCTATTGGCATCTGATCCTGATAACGACCAGCGTCATGGCGTTTCAGAACAATTCGGAATCTCTACCCTGGCAAATAATAACGACGCCATAGAGGATGCTGCTGTCATTGTCCTTGCTGTAAAACCACAGATTATGCATGCGGTTGTTAGTGAACTGGCGGGTTCTATTAAAGGAAGATCTAAATTAATTATTTCCATTGCAGCCGGGGTGAGGCTAACCTCAATATCAGAATGGTTGGGTGAGCAATCAGCTGTTATCAGGGTAATGCCAAATACACCTGCACTAATTCAGGCAGGAGCAGCCGCTTTATTCGCCAATGAACACACATCCGATACACAAAAGAATACAGCCGAAGCCATGATGCGTTCTGTTGGTACAGCAATCTGGCTGGACGCAGAAGACCAAATGGATACTGTAACAGCACTATCCGGGAGTGGCCCGGCGTATTTCTTCTATTTTATGGAAGCTATGGAAAATGCGGCAACAGCGATGGGGCTAAACAATGATCAAGCTAGATTATTAACCATAGAAACTGCGCTGGGCGCGGCCAAGATGGCATTATTGTCTGCATCTGATCCAGCGGAATTACGAAAACAGGTTACTTCTCCCGGCGGTACAACAGAACAAGCCTTAAACACCTTTATGCAGGGTAAGCTGGAACAATTAATACACGACGCTATGGAAGCCGCAAAACAGCGCTCTATAGAATTGTCACAATCATTTGGAAAATGAGTATGGGTGGAAACTATTTTGCACAGGCTGCTATATATCTGATTGAGATCGTTTTTGGTCTTTATATCCTGGCAGTATTATTACGCTATTTATTGTCAAGGGTTCGTGCAGATTTTTATAATCCCCTATCTCAATTCCTGGTTAAGATAACCAACCCGCCACTTAAACCTTTACGCCGATTTATCCCGGGCTATCTCGGTATTGACTGGCCATCGATAATCCTGCTGCTATTCATTCAAGGATTAGAAATAATAATGATTGCACTGGCCAGCAACGGCCATATTCCGGCACCAGCGGGATTGTTTGTCTTGACCATCGCCAACTTATTACAAACGTTAATCTACATTCACATGTTTATAATTATCATTCAAATTGTAATCAGCTGGGTAAACCCGGGGGCATATAATCCAATTACAGTAATAATGTTTCAACTCAGCGAGCCCGTGCTTAAACCGGCGCGTCGATTGATTCCGCCTGCGGGAGGCTTTGATTGGTCTCCCTTAGTAATCCTCATCATTATGAATCTTATGATTATATTGATGGTATCACCGCTGATGGATCTGGGCAGAAGACTGTCCTTTTAAAGTGGTTTTTTATGAATGGCAGGACAAAGATTTGCTACTTAAATTTCATGTGCAAACGCGTGCAAAAGAAAATAAGGTGACTGGACTACATGGCGATAAGATAAAATTAAAAATTAATGCCCCTCCAGTAGACAACAAAGCAAACCAACAGATCATTGATTACATTGCTAAAGAATTTAGTGTTAAACAAGCTGACGTCAGACTGATTAGCGGCCTAAGACATCGCGATAAACAAATTTTTATTAAGCATCCATATCAACTACCGGATTGGTTTAATGATTTATCAGATAGCACCTGATCAAATTTAGTTCTAATATGTAGCCTTGTATATGTGCGTTGATAACAAGATCTTAAATTTAAATTCAAAAAATTAAAAAATACATGCAAGCCACCATACCTGTTGATACCGTTGGCCTTATTGAGCCAAAGACAGCACACTTTAGTGATGCCCTGGCGCTTGCGTCGGGTAGTAAATTACAAGAGTTTGATATTGTCTATGAAACCTATGGCAAACTGAATGCTGACCACTCCAATGCAATATTGATCTGTCATGCATTAAGTGGAAACCATCATGTCGCGGGCTATCACACGCCACAAGATAAAAAGCCTGGTTGGTGGGATAACGCTATAGGCCCGAACAAGGCTATCGATACAAATCGATTTTTTGTAGTTTCTCCTAACAATATTGGCGGCTGTAGTGGATCAACAGGACCGTTAACAACAAATCCTGAGACCAACAAACCTTATGGCCCGGATTTCCCACTAGTTACCGTAAAAGACTGGGTTAATACCCAGGCCATGCTGGCAGATCACCTTGGCATTGATGTCTGGGCTGTCATTATTGGGGGCAGTCTTGGTGGTATGCAATGTATGGAATGGTCATTTGCCTATCCGAATCGCCTCAAACATACCTTTGTCATCGCGGCAGCACCTAAATTATCAACCCAGAATATCGCGTTTAATGAAGTGGCCAGACAGGCAATCCGTTCAGATCGAAATTTTAATGACGGTCACTATTATGAAAATGATGATAAACCTGAACTTGGTTTGATGCTGGCAAGAATGCTCGGGCACATCACCTACTTATCTGATGATGCCCTTGATGAAAAATTTGGCCGCGAACTTCGCGATGGTAAAATAAAATTTGGTTACGATGCTGAATTTCAAGTTGAGAGCTACTTACGTTATCAGGGACGATCCTTTGTTGATCGGTTCGATGCAAATAGCTATTTACTGCTAACCAAGGTGCTTGATTATTTCGATCCTGCCAGTGAGGCTGATGGTAGCCTGTCAAAAGCAATGAACCCGGCCACCGCAGAATTTCTGGTTATCTCTTTCAGCAGTGATTGGCGCTTTTCGCCTGCACGTTCTCAGGAGATCGTCAGCGCCTTACTTGATGCAAATAAGTGCGTCAGCTATATCGAGATTCAATCCAAACAAGGACACGATTCATTTCTGATGCCTATCCCACGCTATCATGAAGTCATGCGCACCGCGCTTAACCGCATTGCCGAAGGGCTGAATATCTCATGAACTTAAGAACAGACCAGGCCTTGATTGCTGAATGGATCAAACCCGGCTCACGCGTGCTTGATCTCGGTTGTGGTGACGGCACATTGATGGCGCATCTGCAAAAAAACCTGAATGTAACAGGGTACGGTCTTGAGATTGATGAAGAGAATATCGTGCAATGTATACAGACTGGTGTTGATGTAATACAAACTGACCTTGATAAGGGATTATCTGAATTTAAAAAAGACACCTTTGATTACGTCATCATGACACAAACGCTACAGGCCATTTATTATCCTGACAAACTACTAACAGAAATGACACGTGTTGGTCGTGAAGCCATTGTAACCTTCCCGAACATGGGACATTGGTTAAATCGTATACAACTTACATTGGCGGGACATATGCCAAAATCTAAAACGCTACCTTATGAATGGTATAACACACCAAACATTCATCTTTGCACACTAAAAGATTTTGAAAAATTATGTGCAACAAAAAATATCAAGATACTGGATCGCACTACGGTTGATCATGAACATCAAAGTAGTTTTGGAATGAATTTGTTTCCTAATTTATTAGGAGAGATTGCGATTTATCGTTTTAAACAAAACGATTAGAGTTTTTATCAATAGTTATTATTAACAATGTTTCCGCCGTTTAGGGTAAAACCAGTTCTAAAAAAATACTCTTTGATAAAAACACAATAATAATTATTTTTAAAATAAATCAAGCCCTTATTTGATTCATTCCCCAATTCCATGCCAACAATGGCTCCTTGTTTGAAAGCGGGAAAATTTCAACCTCCATATCAGGCAAGCTTAGTATGGCGCAAGTGTGATTAAAAACGGTACTGCCTGGATTAATAAGCAATGTGCTTCCCAGTTGTTCTGCATAAACCTGGTGTGTATGCCCGACGATTAATACATCGTAAGCATATTTATCAATTTCGATCTGCCATTGATCTTTTAGCTCCGGCATCAGCTTACCGTCTTCATCCAGTAATTTAATTCCTTTTACCTGGGACGAGGGTGGGTGTGCATGGACTACATAGATATTTTTACCCTCTATTTGATAATCAAGCGTGAGTGGGGTGTTTTTGTAACAGTCTTCTATCCACTTGTTTTCTTTTGTTATAGCAGTATCAAGAAACCAGAGGTCATGATTACCTAAAATCATCTGGCATTCACTATCAACGAGTAATTGCAGGGTTTGTTCTAATTCATTGCCATAACCCGCAATATCTCCTGCACAAATACTGAGATCAACATGTTCTTCCTGAAAAATAGACAAGGCTTCCTTGACGGGTTCAGGTGTGGCATGGACGTCACTGATTATTCCGATCTTTGTAGACATAAATCAATCTCTACTGACTCATATACTACAACTGTAGCAAAAAATTCGGTTATCTTAAGAACATTTGATAAGCAGAATTATCAGTCTCATCCCAATACGTAATACCAAGGCTATCAACAAACTGTTGAAAATCATCTTTCTCTTCTTCTTTAACCTGGAAACCCATAAGCACACGACCATAGGCTGCGCCATGATTTCGATAATGAAACAGACTTATATTCCAACGTTCACCCATTTCAGTCAGGAAGTGTAATAAAGCACCGGATCGTTCCGGAAATTCAAACCGATAGATGACTTCATTCACTGCTTGTGGTGCATGACCGCCGACCATGTGACGAATATGCATCTTGGCTACATCATCATTACTTAGATCGACAACGTCATAGCCTTTTTCTTTAAGTTGAATGATCAAGCTGTTCTTTTCTTCGATGCCTTTTTTAAGTTGAACGCCGGCAAAGACCTGTGCGTCATTATCATCAGCATAACGATAATTAAATTCGGTAATCAAACGCGGGCCAAGATCGTGACATAGATGTCGAAAGCTACCTGGCCGTTCCGGAATCATGATTGAGATCAAGGCCTCTCGATTTTCTCCCAGAGCAGAGAGTTCTGCGATATGACGCAGACGATCAAAATTCACATTGGCACCACTAAAGATAGCAACCAGTTCTTTATCGCTGATATTTTCTCTGCTGACATATTGTTTCAGTCCAGCAAGCGCCAATGCCCCTGCTGGTTCTGGAATAGAGCGTGTATCTTCAAAGATGTCTTTTACTGCCGCACAAATTTCATCGATGCTAACCAATATAATTTCATCAACTAATTCTTTTGCAATTCGAAAATTTTCTTCACCTGCCTGTTTAACTGCGGCACCATCAGCAAATATACCAATCTGATCCAATACAACACGTTCACCCGCCTCAATAGCGTGATGCATACACGGAGCTTCATCAGGCTCAACACCAATAATCTTTATGCCTGGATAGTTAGCTTTGGTATAAGCCGCAATACCGGCGATCAAACCACCACCGCCAACGGGCACAAAAATAATATCGGGCGTATTTGGATGCTGCTCTAATAATTCAATACCTACTGTAGCCTGACCGGCAATAATCAAGGGATGGTCATAAGGCGGGATATAACACTTGCCGGTTTCATTAGACATATTGATCGCATAATCTTTGGCGTCATCATAGGTATTACCGTGTAGAACCACCTCGGCACCCATTCGCTTGACCGAACTTACTTTAATATCTGGCGTCGTCTTTGGCATGACAATTATCGCCTGCATGTTCAGACCTTGTGTTGCCAATGCTACACCCTGGGCATGATTACCTGCTGATGCAGTGATAACACCACGATCACGTTCTTCTTCAGATAAAGACGCTATCATGTTATATGCGCCGCGTAACTTATAGGAAAAAACAGGTTGCTGATCCTCCCGTTTTAACCAGATGTTGTTCTTGTGCCGAAGCGATAGTTGCGGTGCACGGTCTAAATCAGTCCGTTTAGCCACGGCATAGATTCGTAAACAGGCTTCATCAATTAAATTTTTGTATTCATCAAACATGTACATAAGATAACATTAACTTCACGCCAAATATATTAATCAACGGAGCAAATCTATGTCACAAGATGACAAGAAAATAGAAGTAGCAAAAGCAGCAATAAGCTACATTGAAGACGATAGTATTGTTGGTGTCGGCACTGGCAGTACCGTTAATTTTTTTATTAAAGAACTTGCCCATATTAAAGGACGTATAGAAGGTGCTGTTTCAAGTTCGGTTGCCAGTGAAGAATTACTTAAACGGCATCATATTCCGGTTTTCCCTCTAAATAGTGTCATGGAAATCCCTGTTTACGTTGATGGTGCAGATGAAGCAACGAAACACCGACATTTGATTAAAGGTGGTGGTGGTGCATTAACACGTGAAAAGATTGTAGCTGCGGCAAGTAAACAATTTGTTTGTATTATTGATGACAGTAAATTGGTACCGATTTTGGGTGTATTCCCGTTACCGATTGAGGTAATACCAATGGCACAAAGCTATGTTGCCAGACAGATTGTAAAGCTCGGTGGCCAACCTGAATTGCGCCAGGACTTCACCACTGATAATGGTAATATAATCCTGGATGTGCACAACCTCAAGATTGACAACCCAATCGATCTTGAGCAGAAATTAAACCAGATTGTCGGGGTTGTTACAAATGGACTATTTGCACAAAGATCGGCTGATGTATTGCTTATCGCAAGTAATGACGGTGTTAAAAAACAATGATCTATGATAATTTGTCGCTCATATGAAACATAAAGTTGACTGAATTGTCATAATTTAGTCTAGAATAGGAACCAGAATAATAAAGTCATATCTTTTCAAGAGGAAATTAATAGATGCTTTTTTATATTGTCTACGTCTTGTCGGTTGTTGTGCTTATATTGCACTTTACTGGTTTTCTTGCCCGCAGAAACATGGATTGGGCTGTACTGGTCGCTGCTGTTGCAATTTTTGCCGTAAACATTCTCGACTTTCTGAAGATAATTTAACCATAGCGGCCTGATCTTCATGATCGGTTTGCTGCAACGCGTCACACATGCCTCTGTCACCATTGATGACAATATCGTCACTTCAATAAATTCCGGCCTTTTGGTATTTATTGGTATTGAAAAGAGCGATTCTGAATTACAAGCCAGGCAACTGATTAAAAAAATAATTTCTTATCGTGTCTTTGCTGATGATGAGGGCAAGATGAATTTAAGCCTGAAAGATATTAACGGTGGTTTATTACTCGTTCCTCAATTCACGTTAGCTGCAGATACTCGAAAGGGTTTGAGACCAGGTTTTTCTGATGCCGCACCACCTGATCAAGGTAAACAATTATTTGATTTTTTAACCGACCATGCAAGTGAGCAATATTCACCAGTTGAAACCGGGATATTTGGTGCGGATATGCAGATTACTCTTAACAATGACGGGCCTGTGACCTTCTGGCTTCAAACTTGATATGAATTTACGACATCAATATCACAGCTATTAAAATAGAAATTACCAGAATAATAATCCCTGTTATCTTTTCCTTTCCCGCCATCATATTTTTTTTCGAATCGAAACTTATAAAAATTTCGCAACGTTAGAAAAATTACAATAGCTGAAACAGTGCTTAGAAAACCTATCAACTCGTTTTTCAAGGTTCCAGCCAATCCTGTGGTCTAAGAAAAACCTCGTAAAGTTCTGCTTCAGGTGAACCGGGTTCTGGTTGCCAGTTATATTCCCAACGCACCAATGGCGGCAAGGACATCAAAATAGACTCTGTGCGACCATCGGACTGCAAACCAAATAAGGTTCCACGATCATAAATAAGGTTAAATTCTACATATCGCCCACGACGATACAGTTGGAAGTTTCTCTCACGTTCGGAATAACCTGATGCCATACGCCGTTCAACTATCGGCATGTAGGCCTTCAAAAAGTGATCACCAATACTTTGCATAAAAGCGACGCAGGTCTCATAACCCCATTCATTCAAATCATCATAAAACAAACCACCAATACCACGTGGTTCCTGACGATGTTTAAGATAAAAATACTCATCACACCATTTTTTATATTTTGAATAGGTATCATCTCCAAAACCGTTACATGCGGCCTTTGCCATTTCATGCCAATGCCGAGCATCTTCCCTGAATCCATAATAAGGTGTCAGGTCGAAACCACCACCAAACCACCAGATTGGCTCTTCATCGTCTTTCTCTGCAACAAAAAATCGAACATTCATATGTGTGCTCGGAACGTACGGATTTAGTGGGTGTATAACCAGTGAAACACCGAGCGCCTGAAATGAACGACCCACAAGTTCTGCCCTATGTGCCGTTGCGGACGCTGGCAAACTATCACCATGAACATGTGAAAAATTGATGCCACCCTGCTCGAAAATCTTACCCTGCTGCATAACACGGCTACGCCCACCACCACCGCCTTCGCGTTCCCATTGGTCTTCTTTTAAAACCAAATCACTATCCAATTGCATCAATGCACTGCAACCACGGTCTTGCAAGTCCAATAAATAACGCTTGATGCTAACAATATCGACCATTTTGTCTCCGTTTGTTGGTAATCACGCCACTAAAGGTTATCCTATCACGCTTATTTTTTCAGGTAGCAGATAATGAGTAACCGTAGTGCGACTGTAAAACGCGACACAAAAGAAACACAAATCGAGGTTTCATTAAACCTTGATGGCGAAGGCAAGTCTGACCTCGATATCGGCATTCCATTTCTGGAACACATGCTGGA
>Ga0164320_10000640_pt1 | contig 11838 bp, 7 predicted proteins | sample GuaBasSediGuay11_FD_113736 | JGI IMG/M metagenome (GOLD analysis project Ga0164320, IMG submission 113736) | Subseafloor sediment microbial communities from Guaymas Basin, Gulf of California, Mexico - Guay11, Core 4567-28, 0-3 cm | ecosystem: Environmental > Aquatic > Marine > Hydrothermal vents...
AACGCGAATAATTATTTCAGAGCAAACTCGAGTCTTGATCGAACCGGGCGAATACGAGTTCAGGACTCTTGGCGAAGTCTCGGTGCGTGGGCGCCAGCAGCCAGTAAAAATTTACACTATCGATAATTAACCGGCTGTACTTCATGAATAGGGATCGGCGGCGTCGCGCAAGCCATCGCCAAGAAAGTTAAATGCCAGCACCACAACGATTACTGCCGTCATCGGTAGCATGAGCCAGGGATAGAGCGCCACTGCATTGATGTTTTGCGCCTCTACCAGCAGGACTCCCCAACTGGTGATGGGTGGGCGAAGGCCGAGACCGAGGAAACTTAGCGCCGTTTCGCCGAGGATCATCGCGGGAATGGAAAGCGTTGCAGAGGCGATCAGGTGGCTCGTGAAATTCGGCAACAAGTGGCGGGCGATAACTCGCTTCGGCGACGCGCCCATCAATCTAGCGGCAGAACAATAATCTTCTTCTCGCAGTGCGAGTAACTTCGAACGCACGGCACGGGCGAGACCGGGCCAGTCCAGCATGCCGAGGATGATGGTAATGCCAAAAAAAACTAAAATTGGGCTCCAGGTGATAGGGAGAGCAGCGGATAATGCCATCCACAAGGGCAACTCGGGCAGCGAGCGAAGAACCTCAATAACTCGCTGAACGCAGGAGTCTACCCAGCCACCGAAATACCCGGCGGCCCCGCCAATAGATATGCCCAACAAGAAGCTGAACGCGATGCCAATCAGGCCCACGGTGAGTGAAATACGGCTGCCATAGAGTATCCGTGAAAACATGTCCCGCCCCAGACGATCTGTACCATACAGAAACATGGTGCCGTCGCGCGATGGGCATATCAGGTGAAAACTACCGTCGATCAGGCCCCAGAATGAGTATGAGTCACCAAGGCAAAAGAAGCGGATATGGTCAATTTTATTGGGGTTTTTCGTGTACTCCCGTTTCAGATTTTCCATATTCAGGTGGTAGTCCAGACCATAAACGAAAGGGCCTTCGAAAGAACCATCGTGGAATAAATGTATCGCCTGGGGCGGCGCATAGATGAAATCCGTATTTCTTGTGTGTAGTTCATATGGCGCCATAATTTCCACTATCAGGGCAGATGTATACATGAAGATCAAAATGAAACCGGAGGCGACAGCAAGACGATGCTTCTTAAAACGCCACCAGATCATCTTCCACTGCGACGCCAGGTAATACCGTTCCTGCTCAGGCGTCAGGGCTTCAATCGAATAGGGATCAAATGGATCCTGGTTGACATAATGGGGTACAGGCTCGCTCAACGTTTTATCCCCCCTGTCAGTCGAATTCGCGGATCGAGTATGGTTAACAATATATCGGAAACGAACATGCCAACGATCGTCAACGCGGCGAGAAATATCAGGAATGATCCTGCAAGGTACATATCCTGACTTTGAAGCGCACTAAGCAGCATTGGGCCCGTGGTCGGTAACGACATAACCGCGGATACGATGACTGAACCTGAGACCACCTGGGGTAGCAGGTTTCCAATATCTGCAACGAATGGATTGAGCGCCATTCGCAGTGGATACTTGATCAACAGCTTTCCTGGCGGCAAGCCCTTTGCGCGACCGGTGACAACATACTGTTTCTGAAGTTCATCCAGCAAATTCGCCCTTAAGCGTCTGATCATACCGGCGGTGCCGGAGGTACCAATGACGACAACCGGAACCCATAGGTGGGCGGCAACAGACCAGGCCTTGTCGATGGACCAGGGTTGATCCAGATATTGTGGGTCCATCAAACCTCCAATGGAGGTTCCGAACCAGACGTTGGTAAAGTAGAGCATAACCAGCGCCAACAGAAAGTTGGGTGTGGCGAGACCGAGAAAACCGATAAAGGTCAGTCCATGGTCACCCCAACTGTACTGGTGAGTGGCGGAATAAACACCAATCGGGAAAGATACCAGGTAGATAAAAATGATGGTGGTAAAATTCAATATCATGGAAAGTAGCAGTCGGTCGCCAACAACCTCACTGACCGGCAGATTGTATTCGAAGGAATATCCCAGATCCCCCTGTAACAGGCCGGTTGCCCAGGTGAAATACTGTTCCGGCATAGATTTATCCAGGCCGTACTGGCGACGCAAAAATTCGATCTTCTCGCTATCGACCATCTCGCCCTGGCTCTGTAGCTCGGCGATATAGGTGCTCAAATAATCACCTGGGGGTAAGTGAATGATGATAAATATCAGAACACTGGTCGCGGCCAGCGTGAACATCATTGTGATTGTGCGGCGAATGAGGTAATCAAGCATGGCCTAGTTTCCCCTTTCCGCTGTTTCCGGCATATCGTCAAACCAGAAGGTATCCGGTTGGTAAATACCAAAATGCGCTCCCGGGTCCCAGTTATAAATGCCCTTCGTTGGCACATTGTGCAGGCGGTTACTGACCACAACCGGCTGGAGTACGCCCGAGGCGAGGCCGATCGAGAAAACATTATCAGTATGGAGATCAAGCATCTCTTCCCAGATCTGGCGGCGAGTATCATCGTCTTCGGCGATGACCCAGGATTTGTTCAAATTTGCCAGTTGTCGGGGGATTGGCATATCAATTGGCTCGCCGGCCTTGCCATTGGTCTCGTAGTATTGTCCCCATTTGGGCCATTGAAATTGTTGCTGATTGGTGGGAGCCAGCTCGCCTGGGCTTGTGGCGGGGGTAGGAATGCCATTTTCCAGACCAAACCATACCGAGATAAGAGTAGTACCAGCAAACACCCGGTTGCGCAGAATTTCGCGTTGCAGGGGTTTGGTGTAAATCTTGATACCCGCTTGCAGCCAGCTGTCATGGATCAGCTCAAGAACGTCGGCCTGCTCGGTATCCTCGCCCGCTGTTTCGACGATTATCTCCATTGGTCGACCATCGGTTAACAGGCGAACGCCACGGTTGTTGCGCTTGCTTAATCCGAGGCCATCGAGAATCCGGTTTGCGGTAATGAGATCGAAATCAGTCCATCTTTTAGCATACTCTTCATTGAATAATGGGCTTTGCGGGAGCGGAGAATTATTGCCTTCATAGGCAAGCCCGAAATAAATCACCTGGTTTATTTCATGACGGTTGGTGGCCATTGAAAGCGCCCGCCGGAAGTCTGTGTTTCTGAACAACTTCCGCCATTCGGGATCAGTGGTGTTCAGGTTTGGAAACAGGGCCATGTGTGCGCCTTTTGCGGTTTGCCACAGATGAACCGTAAAATTATTTCGCTTTTCACCGTGTTTCAGAAAAGTATAATCGCTGAAATTTAGCGATCGCGCCTGTAGATCGGCTTCGCCAGAGCCTGCCTTAGCCGCTATCAGCTTGGAACTGGCTATCGCGATCGCGACTTCATCTGCATAGGGTAACTGACGGCCATTGGCATCAATGCGGTGATAATAGGGATTACGCCTGAAAATAAAACGTTCTGCAGGAGGTTTGGTCTTCAGCACCCACGGCTGCAGTGTCGGGAGTTCGGGATTATTGTTTCGATATTGTCGCCCACGCTTGTGCAGAAGTGAAATCCAGTTGCGTTGCCCCTGCTCCTTGACCAGCCCGGAAAGGACTTCCGGGTCCTGGTAGCTAGCATGAAATTGCTTCAGGTAGTGTGCCGGGCGGTAGAGATAAAATGGGCTGGCCCGCGCAAGCAATGGCAGAAAATACGGATTCGGTCGGCTCCAGGTATAGCGCACGGTAACATCGTCGATGACCTCAAAAACGGGTGCTTCGCCACCAATCTTCATCAGTGCAGGTAACCCGGTTGGGGATAGCTCTTCATTATTGGCGATGCTTTCCCAGTAAAATCGAAAGTCTTCCGTGGTGAAGGGGTGCCCATCTGACCACCTGTGACCCCGTCGCAGGTGTAGCGTAAATTCGCGCCCCTGGCGAACAACAATGTCTTTTAGAATATCGGGTTGAATGCTCAGATCGGGGACATATTTTGCCAGCCTCGCATACCCATAGACGACTAGTAAGCGGATGTCCTTGGCTCGCCCCATCAGTAAACGTATCTGACCACCATGACGCCCCAGGGATTCCATCTCGACTACCGACGGGTCGATTGGTACCCGCTCACCTACAGGAGGTATCTCACCAGATGTCACGCGCTCGGCAAAGGCCGGTGTTTCAATTAGTGGGATGTCTTGCGCCATCGCCTGGCGAGAACCAGGCGGACTGGCCAGCGCCAGTATCACTAGCAAGCCCAATAGACCATGAACCGAAAATAGGCGTCTCATGCAATGACCCCGTCACCCGAAGGCAGATCATAAGCCCGGATCAGGTGTCCGCTACCCGTATCCAGAAGGGGAGCAGAAGCATCTCCGCGCGGGGCAAATGGATCAGGCCAGCGATCAGGAATCGAGGCCTGCCCTTCCATCAATGCATCAAAATCCAGTGGATGATCGGGTTCGGCATAAGGTATAGCCGAAACCAATGCCCTCGTATAAGGGTGAATCGGGTTACGAAACAGGCTTTCGCGGGGCGCGACTTCAACTAGTTGCCCGGCACACATCACCGCAATTCTATCGGCGATATAGTCAACCACGGCCAGGTTGTGCGATATAAACAGGTAGGTAAGCCCAAGATCTTCCTGCAAATCCTTGAGCAGGTTCAGAATTTGTGCCTGGACCGAAACATCGAGTGCAGATACAGGCTCATCACAAATAACCAGTCGCGGTTTGAGAGCCAGCGACCGCGCTATACCCACACGCTGGCGTTGGCCACCCGAAAAACTGTGCGGATATCGATTTAACCAGCGAGGGTTGAGGCCAACCAGGTTCATTAATTCCTGTACAAACTCGCTGCGGTATTTTGCGTCGCCAATTTCATGAATAACCAGTGGTTCGCTGAGCAGATCATGAACCGTCATGCGCGGATTGAGAGAGCCGAACGGGTCCTGGAAGATATATTGAATTTTCTGTCGAAGCGGGATCATCGCCTGATCGTCAAGTTTTAATAAATCGGTATTGTTGCCACGATCATTGAATATTATCTCCCCGTTATCCGCGTCAACACTACGCATGATGATTTTAGACAGGGTGGTTTTTCCACATCCGGATTCACCAACAAGCCCCAGGCATTCACCACGCTTAATCTCGAACGAGACATCGTTGACTGCGCGAACAGGGCCGAGTGTTTCTGAAGACTTGAACAGGCTTTTATCCGATCGATTTAGAAAACTCTTCGATATGTTCCTGACCGATAACATGGGTACATCATCACCAACCTGCTCCGCAGCGTCGGTATTGCGCAGTAGATCACCTGCCTGATGCTCGATTTCCCGGAGTGGAACAAGCCGATCACCCTCCTTCATGTTAAAGTGAGGAATCGCCTTGAGAAGCGCCTTTAAATAAGGATGTTCAGGCCTGGCGAAAATGTCCCTGGTGCTTCCGCTCTCCATGACGCAGCCATCATAGACAACCACGACCTCGTCCGCCATGTTTGCTACCACGCCGAGGTCATGTGTAATGATCAGCACAGCCATCCCCAGTTCCTGTTGCAAATCCTTGATCAGTTTCAGAATCTGGGCCTGTATTGTCACATCGAGCGCTGTACTGGGCTCGTCTGCAATCAACAGTGCGGGTCGGCACACCAGCGCCATGGAAATCATCGCCCGCTGACGCAATCCGCCTGAAAGCTCAAACGGATAGCTGTCAAACGAATGCACCGGGTCCGAAAATCCAACACGCTCCAGCATGTCAATGGAAAGAGCCTTGGCGTCCTGTTTTGAGGTATCCTGATGCAGGAGTAGTGTTTCGCTGATCTGGTCGCCTATGGTGTGAAGCGGTGACAGGGACGTCATTGGCTCCTGGAATATGATTGAAATACGTCCGCCACGAATTTGCTGCATTTCGGTACTCTCCGGGTCCAGCGCAGCGATATTGGTAAGCTGGCCATTTTTGGCAGGGTCGGCGAAAATAATATCACCGGCGGTTATTTCACCGATGCGTGGCAGCAAACCCATGATGGCTTGCGCGGTGACCGATTTTCCAGAACCCGATTCACCGACTATGGCTAGCGTGGAGCCTGCAGATATTTTGAACGAGACATCGCTGACGGCGTCAATGGCACCGGACTGGGTGTGAAACCTGACCCCAAGATTACGGACATCCAGTAGGCTGCTCATGTGAACCCTCGAGATAACCTGATTGGCTCACAATGCGCGATCAATTTGCAGATCACGATCTGGTAGTTAGGAGTCTGGATCATAACGTTCGTAGTTTGAGTTCATCGAATCCATCATTTTTACCAGTTTGGTTGCGAGGATATGAGAGAGATTCTCGCCGACGGCAGAATTGTCCTTGATTAACTGGATAAAAACGTCCTTGTCGATTTTCAGCACAGTCGATCGTTCGTTGGCTTTTACAGTCGCCGTTCTCGGTGCCTCGCACAGCAACGCCAGCTCACCGATAACGCCACCTCTATCGATGTCGGAAATCTTCACCCGTCCTTCCGGCGTTTCAGCGATAATACTGAAGGTGCCATCTACCACGACGAATGCCATTTCACCCTTTTCACCCTGCCGAATGAGGTCTTCATCCACTTCCAGAGTTTGCCGTTCACTGGTAAAAGCGAGAAGTTTAAGCCTGGATCGATCAAGTCCGGCAAAGAACGGAATGTGAGCCAGTAATTCTGTGTCGGTACCCACTTCGCTGGTATCAACTGCAGTTTCGGTCTCTACTATGTCGGGTAGTTCGCCATCTGCCTGAACCGATATTTCTTTAACTTTTCCGGCCTCGGCCACAAACATGCGGTCAAACTGTGTCGGGTCAGAGATCACGTCATTGACCCAAACCAGCCCGCGATCCTTCATCGCATGCTTGATCGCGTCGAAAACGGATGACTGTGATGTGGAGTCGAGCACGCCGGTTGCCTCGTTGACGATAAACAGCCGGGGATCTTTGACCAAATTTCGGGCAATGCCCAGTTTCTGTCGTTGCGTGGCAGACAATCGACGCCCTGAAATCCCGACCTCGAAACCAAGCCCGACTTCCAGGATGGGAAGCCTGAGATCCAGCTCATCGACGATTGCAGCCACCAGTTGTTGAATCTTCTCCGTAGCATCTGAGCGACTCGCATTAATTTTTCCAAATAGTGTGTTGTCCAAAATACTGCTTGCGGGGTTGTAGGTTTCCGGGCCAAAGAACGAGATTTTGTCGAGCATAGCGGATGGAAGATCCTGCTCGAAGGATTTGCGCGCCGTAAGTAGACGTTTCTCCATTTCATCTTCAATCAAACCGAGCCGGTGTTTTGCGCGGATGAGTCTGAATGGAAGTTGTAGTAGTTGCACGCGTTGTTCTTCGCCAAGCGCCACCACCCCGTCGCTAGCGGATGCGTTGAGGATAACCTGGAAGTCGGGTAAGTCATCGGCGCTAATGAAACTAAACTGCTCGAAAAACTCGTGCCCGGGTGGTAAATCCCGGAATAACTCCACCATCAGGGCGGCTACTTTGCGTCCCATATCGACGAATTCATCGTGTAGCCCAACCTTGTCTAGCACAGCCAGAACATGCTCATTCTGACCCAACGCCTCTATATCAAAGCTGTCATCAACCGGGGTCCCAAACAGGATGTTTTCAGCAACCGACGCATTGTTGTTATAACGGTTACGGTCCCATGATTCCACCAGCCCTTCGAAATCGCTGGATTTCATGCGTTCCTGTATCAGGTTCCGTGCCTGTAGAATACTGCTGGCAAGTTTCGGATGTGTCTCGGGATCGATGGTGCTGCGAATGCCGATAGATAGGATATCGCTTTCGAGACCGACCGCGCTTAACGCCTGCATGGCCCGTTGTAAAAGATCATCGCCATTACCGCTGGAGAGTATTTTCTGATCAATCCAGTCTGCGTTTATGTCGTGTGGACTATTTCCCGACAACTCGGATTCATGGCGATCGTGCAGGGCTGCTTCGGAGGTGTCGACTTCGCCCTGTGGGTGATGTTTCAGGCCATAGAATAGATTGTCGCTTATCGTTCCTGACCTAATGTAGGCATCCTGATCCACATATCCCAGTTGACGTCCGGTAACGTGCTCGGGCAGGGTTGTCAAGTCGATGCCGCCGATTGATATCGATCCGCTGGTTGGTGTGAGTTGTCGAGCAATTAACTTTGCAACGGCGGATTTGGGTCCTCCCGGACGGCCCGTGATAGCGACATGCTCCTGCAAGCCAAAAGAAAACCCCGCATTTTCCAGCGTCATGGTGCCTTCGTCTTCTTCGAGCGTCAAATTGGAGGCGACGATCTCCCCGCTTAAAGCTGTGCCGCCCTCCAGGCTTGATGTCATTACCTCTTCGGGGAACATATTGGGTGGGTGAAATCGTTCGATCAACTGCTGATACTTGATGCGCGCATCTTCCAGTCGCTGGTAGTAATTAAGCAATTCTTTCCAGGGCGGAGCCAGGTCCTTGTAGGCGGCGAGTACTGCCACCAGGGCGCCAATTGACAGGTCCCCGGTGATAACAAGATAACCGCCAATCGAATAGAAAAAGAAGGGTGTTACCTGGGCGAGGAAGTTATTCAGAAATTTTATAAAAAATTTCTTTCGAAAGACCTGATAGCGGATGCTGAAAATGGTGCCCAGGCGCTGAGTAAAATCTGCCAGTTCATACTGGCCGGTGTCATGGGCATGGATTTCCGCTGACCCGGCCACCATTTCGGTGATGCGTTCCGACAATTTTCGTACATGTTGAACCCGCTCCTTGTTCAGCAAATTGACGCGGCGCTGCAACTTCGGGATTCCCCAGGCCTGTATCGGATAAAATACGATGGCGGCGATACCGAGTACCGGATCCTGCACGAACATGAAGATTAACGCGGTAATCAACATGCCTCCCTGGAATGCGGGTAGTGATATGGAATCACCGATGAACCCACCGAGCGGCTCCGTTTCCGCCGACACCATGGAGACTATTTCACCTTCGGAAATATTTCGAAAGTACAGCAGTGGAAATCGCAATACCCGGTTAATTAAAATGTACCGCAGGCGGCGCAGCATGCGTTCACCGACAACACCCCGGTATACATTGACAAAATACTTGAAGCCTCCGTTAATCAGAACCAGGCTTAAAAACGCAAAGCACAACACGAGCAGATACTTGATCCGCTGTAATTCATATCCCAGTATAATTTTTGGGAAATCACTACCACCAATGGCTTCGTTGATAATGGTTTTGGGTAGATCGAGAGAAAAATAGTAAAAAGGGTAGGACAGCATTATCATCAGCAGAAGCACTACCTGTTGCTTCTTGCTGTGCTGCAGGATGAATCCGAATATACCTTTGTTCACGCTCAGTCCGTCTCCCCTTTAACGGATATTATTATTTTCCAAGTCGTCGCTATCTGCCCTGGGGAACGAAAGCCCTCAATAAAAAATCGTTACGAATCCCTCCCCCGTTTCGACAGTGTAACAAGAAATCGAAAATTGACGAACACCCGATTAGTCAGGAGTGGCGTATCGAACCCATCCTTTATTTATTATGGAAATTACAGCAGGGAGATATCAGGTTCAACAAGAGCGGGTCGCCCCGTTGCTGATACGAAAAACTGTCGGCAGGTTCCCGGACGCAGTTTGTGAGGTTCTTTCCCGGTCATATCCCAGCCGCTGGCAAGTGCTGTCACGGCACGAATGACGCCCCGATGCGTCACAGCGGCTACCGGGTAGTCGATAGTGCCAATCAAATCGAGCCACGGCTTGATCCGTTCCTGAACCATTCGTGGGCTTTCACCGCCTGGCGGGTGGAAATCCAGACCCAACGACTCATTTTGCTTCATTGCCTCGCCATGGATTTTACGCAGGTCTTGCAGAACTTCGCCTTCCCATTCCCCCCAGCTCATTTCGATCAGACGGTCATCGATTTTGGCATCAATACCCAGAATAGTTGCGGTCTGGCGGGTTCGCTGTAACGGGCTTGAAAACCAGATCGCTTCTCGAATATCATCGGGAAGGATCCAGGCTTCGGCGCTGGACTGGCCGACATCACTAATTGAAATATCGCTACGACCCTGTATGCGTCCCTGTTCGTTCCACAGGGTTGGTGCATGGCGTATCAGGGTCAGGACTGGCATGATGTCACCTTTTCCAACACCTGGTTGAGCGCTGAAGCGCCCGCATCCAGCCCGTGATGCTCCCTCGTGTGTTGCCAGGCCCTTGATGCCATTGCTTGTCGGTATTCAGAATCATCAAGTAGTTTAGCGACGGCCTGGGCCAATGCCTCAGGGTCACCTGGTTCCACCAGAATGCCGCAATCCGGTGCATTCACGACTCCCCGGACACCACCGCTATCGCCGGCAATAACGGTAAGCCCCGATGCCTGTGCTTCGATAAATGCCATACCGAAGGCCTCATTGACGGCGGGCCATACATAGAGATCGCAGGCTGCATAGATACCCGGGAGAGTTTCGGCATCCTGCGTCCCGATCCAGTGAACCTGATCATTGATCGGAGCCAGTGCGCTGGTCACCTGATCGCAAGCCGAGCCATCGCCGACGACGATTAGTCGCCAGGTGCGTTCTGATAATTTAGATAAGGCTGCGCCCAGCTGTTGATAAGATCGAAGTTTGTCGCCGGGTCGCATCATCGCAACGCAAAGCAGCCACGGCATAGCTGGATCAATATTGTACTGATCCGCGGTCAATCTGCGATGTAGCACCCTATCTTCCGCTGCAACGACATAGGGTCGAGTGTCAATAAAAGGGAGGGTTGAATATATTTTCGTACCCTGTTTCAACAGGGGCAAGATACAGGCATCGTCGACGTTATTAAAACTGATGACAGCGGATGCGATCTCGATCGCCCGCTTGCTGGCCTGCAGGCCCTGATCCCAGGGTCCACCGGATTGTTTGCTGGCGTAGGAGGCCTCTGCGATGACGTAAGGTATGTTCAGGGTCTGGCAAACTTGAGGTCCGATCCAGTCGGGTGCCTTGTGATAAAGGTGGTAGGTGAGCCAGATGTGAGGTTTTCTAATCTTGCCATTATTATAGGCGTCGAGCAGCTTCGATGCCTGTAGCTCACCTTCCTGTTTGATAATCTCCTGTGTCTCGGCATTGCCTGTGCCGTTATAAGACCGATGCTGGCTGGCGAGCTGGACCTGGTGGCCACCCTGACGCAGGGCACCCATCAATAACTGTGCTAATCGACGGTCACCGGACGGGATCGGATGTTCTGGGGATTTCATCGGGGCATAAAAAGCGATACGCATCGGTCATCGCTCCTTTATATTAAAGCGTTTACTCAGGTCGTCGATGCCACCATCGAGCGCAAACGAGTTTCGCACCCGTTGCTCCCCGGCCTTTGCCAAAACCTGGCGAAGGTTTGGGTCTTCGATCAATTTGGTGATCGCCCGGCTGAGCTTTTCAGTACTATCAGGCGGCACCAGGATACCGGTGTCACCATCGATAATCAGCTCCGGAATGGCGGAAACGTTGGTGGCGACACAGGCTAGTTGCTGGCTTTGTGCTTCCATCAGGACATTCGGCAGGCCATCCCTGTCTCCATCGCTGGCTATCCGTGAGTTGAGCACGAAGATGTGCGCTTCCCGGTAGGCCGATAGCACCTGGTCCTGTGGCAGGGCCCCGCGCCAGTCAATTTTAGATTCGATGCCGAGAGTCCGGGACAGCTTCATCAGCTTTTTAATCAGGCCGCCACCGCCGATATGGACAAAGCGCCAGTGCAGCTCATCAGGCAGTTGAGCCAACACTCGCAGTAAACCATCATATCCCTTTTTCTCAACGGCCCGGCCAACCGACAGAATTGTTACAGGTTCGAGAGGCGATGATCCGTCGGGGTGTTCGTTTCTTTCCCCAGGCGGCACAAAGCTGTCGAAATCGAGGCCATGATAA